>Ga0209977_10001249_pt1 | contig 11088 bp, 10 predicted proteins | sample SumtaG_2_FD_183113 | JGI IMG/M metagenome (GOLD analysis project Ga0209977, IMG submission 183113) | Deep subsurface microbial communities from Indian Ocean to uncover new lineages of life (NeLLi) - Sumatra_00607 metaG (SPAdes) (version 2) | ecosystem: Environmental > Aquatic > Marine > Oceanic... | reverse complement strand
GTAGTATCTGGACCTGCATGGGATTCAGTTGATGTCTCGGCATATGCAGCATCTGACAGTGTTCAGGTATACTTCTATCATAGCGACCTCGGTACCTGGGGATATTATTCAGCCTTTGATAATGTATCACTTTATTCCGGATGGATCGATATAGGGTGTCTCGCGGTAATTAGCCCACCATCGGGCAAAATTCCACCTGGTGATTATGATGTTATAGGTCAAATTCTCAACTTCGGTTCTGGTTTTGTTACCTTTGATGTTACTGCAAATATCTATGATACAACTAATTCTTGGAATCTAATATTTTCTGATACAGTAACCCTTACTAATTTCCCGGTTGGTGGTGATACGCTGGTGAACTTCGGCAATATAACATTCGGAGAGAATAAGGTCTTCTATACAGAAATTTATACCCTCCATTCCTATGATTTAAATCCATGGAATGATACTTCCTCGGTCTATTCAAGAACTCAATTAGCATTAGGTGATGTGATATTTGAAATGGATGTCGAGACACCAACTGGAGATAATCAATGTCTTGGTATTGAGTTTGATTGTACATATTTCTATGTTACCGGTGGTAACAGTGGGAGTGACCCAAATAAGGTATATGTCATTGATACGACTGGAACTTTGCTATGGGCGATGGACCAGCCAGCTCATTCGACGGGCTGGGGTTGGCGTGATTTTTGCTGGGATGGTATCCATGCTGGACCGGACAGGATTGATACCCTCTATGTCTTATACATGTCACATATTGATTTTTTTGGCATAAACTTAGAATATGGGTTCTTAGTCTATTATGGCTTTTTTCCTGTTCCTGGATTTTCTGAACGTACCCTTGCATTTATGCCTGATAGTCAATGTTTTTTTTCAGCAAGTATTGATTCTGTATATAGATTCAGCAAAACTAATCCATATAACTATCAAAGTACATACAGTCCGTGGAATATAATGGGCTTGGCTTATGATCCAGGTATACCTGGAATTGAGGGTCCATGGATCTGGTGTCACAGTGCGGATGACCCGGGAACCGGATTCTATTGTCAGATTGAGCAATTTGACCCTCTGACAATGGCATTCACTGGACTCACCTTTGGTTATGTACCGACGATAATTTCGAGTGGTAGTGCTGGTGGTCTCTGCTTCTGCGAGGGTTTCAGGGGTATAGATGTGCTCTTTGCTCTGGTTCATGGAGATCCTACAGACGCTATTATAGGTATTTATTTGAGAGATCACGTTGGTATTGCAGAGAAACCTGGTAAGACAATACCTTTGCCTTTTGGGCTTACTGGGAATGTTCCCAACCCTGTCAGAGATGGAAAGACAACAGTATCATATACAATAACCAGGGAAAGTTCTGTGACTTTGAAAATATTCGACAGTTCTGGAAAGCTTGTGAGGACCCTCGTAGATAAGCAGAATGAGAGTCCTGGGCTTAAAACAGTATACTGGGACGGTCTGGACAATAATTATCGCACTGTTGCAGCTGGTGTGTACTTCTTCAGATTGCAGGCAGAGAACAAGATTGCAACGAAGAAGATAGTTGTTGTGAGGTAAGCAAGAAGGGCGTTCAATTAAAAATTAATAAATTAGGGACACATCCTATTTTTGAATCACCCGTCTTTACTGGGTCTACCTCTGGGGCAAGGTATAATTTTTCTCTTAATTATTGATTCAATCTTACGTTGAAATTCTATACTACCAATAGGAAATCCTTGTTGAGTCATTCGTCGAATTGTATCAATCTCAATAGTAGTACATTCATTTCTTATATAATCCCTGTAGCGACTCAGGTCTCCTAATTCTAATATTTCCCTTGTACTTATTAAGGGATCTTTAGCCCCCAGAATATGTGCCCTGGCACTGGACCATTTATAGTCCTCGGGTCTTTTTACTAATCCTGCTCTTACTGAATTCTGTTCAATGTAACGCATAACATTCCAAAGATACGAATCTTTATCTATTATAGATGAATGGTATCGGCATTCCCAGAGACGTCCAGTTCGATGATATTTTCGATTGATCCTTTGTGTATGGCAAAGACTTATTCCTTGCATAGCTTTTGCCAAGCTGGTGTCTTTATTTGGCTTAATTAAAAGGTGTACATGGTTAGGCATGAGTGAATATGCAAGAATGGTACATTCCCATTTATCACAGTATTTTTTAACAAGACGCAAATACTTGAACCTATCTTCATCTTTAAAAAAGATAGATTGTTTGTTGTTACCTCTATGGACAACGTGATAAGGCCATCCTGGAATTATTACCCTTGCTAATCTCGGCATCTTAGTAGCACCCTATATCATAATTATGTTTTTTTGTCAATATAAAATAAGAATGTAAGAAATATAAGGGTTTATAAAATGGGATGTGTCCCTATTTAATTCAAGTGAAACTTTTGTGGGAATATTTCGTATTATTGTTAAATGGAGGTTGTATGCATTTTGTATTGTTATGTTTGCTTGCGATAAATAATATTAGTGATAAAGTTATTGAAGTGCGGTTTACAGATACCCCACCGAGGATTGATGGTATTATTGAGGAAGTCTGGCATACAGCAGACTCGGTTTATGATTTTATCCAGTTCGTTCCATATGAAAAGGAAAAACCAACAGAGCGAACTGTTGTTTATGTATTGCATGATAGGGACAACCTCTATTTTTTATTCCACTGCTATGCGCAAAAGCATAAACCAATTGCCTGTTTGACTGCTGATGAGGATAACATTACGATAGCTATTGATCCTTTTGGCAGTAAGACGACTGCTTACTACTTCACAGTATATGCGAGTGGAATCATTCATGATGGCTGGGTACTCGAAAATGGACGCGTAAAAGATGATTCATGGGAAGGCGTTTGGTATCGGGCATTAAAGCTATACGATGACCACTACGACATAGAGATAAAGATACCATTCAAATCAATTCGGTATAAAAAAGGACTTAATGAATGGGGAATAACATTTGCTAGATATATAGCTCATAACAAGGAAACAGATTGCTGGAGTGAATTCTTACAGGCAGAAGGGGATCTGGTTTCTAAATATGGAATAATGACAGACATAAATCCTCAGACCAAAGGGTACTATTTTGAACTCTATCCTGAGGGATTTGTTAGATATGACAAGTATGCAGGTGAAGAAGGGGAGACAAAATTGAGAGGAAGTCTAAACTTCAAATGGGATATTACCCCTCAGACAACCGTTAATACCACAGCCTATCCCGACTTCGCCCAGATTGAATCCGACCCATTTACATTAAATCTATCCCGTTATCCAACCTACTTGAATGAAAGGAGACCTTTTTTTCTCGAGGGGATGGATATTTTCCGAATGTCTGACTTTGGAGAAGATGGAGAGTTTTTTGACCCTCTTAATATCTTCTATTCAAGAAGGGTTGGTAAATCACTGAATGGTGATGCTGTTCCAATCCTTGGTGGAATGAAGGTGACTCATAAAACAGAGAAGTGGAATTTCGGGATTCTTGGTGCATACACCGATTCACTTGAAGTCGAGCCGGAGAAAGGTTTTAGTGTTGTTAAACTAAAGCGTCAGGTTCTGGAAAATTCTGACGTTGGGATTCTTTTCAGCGGTTCAAGGGCTGATAAGGATAATTATAACTATGCACTTGGGTTTGATGGTGTCTATCGTAGTGGTTTTAATCAGTTTATTATTCAGACTGCTTTGAGTGAGAGAAATAAGAAGCAAGGATGGGCGGTTTCAACAGGATATATTGGTTTCGTTAAGAGTTTTAAAGTTATGGCATCATTTGAGGTGGTGCATGATTCTTTTGATGTGGGTGATATTGGTTTTGTCCCCTGGGCAGGAACGAAAAAATTTTCTATTACGACAGGTCCGTTCAAGGTCTATAAAAAAGGTTTCCTCAAGAATCTTTTTTATGGACCCGGTATAGTGATTACTCAGGAACCTGGCAATACGGAAAACTGGACAAGACTTGGTGGTTTTACCTTTAATCCCAATTTTCGTAATAACTGGAGTTTATATTTAGAGATAAGAGCTGGACCTGCATATGAGGCAGATACAAGTTACTTCTACCGCAGTCTCAATATCAATACTTGGGGGAATATTGCTGGACAGTTCTTTAATCTAGGCACTAACTACAGTTACACTTATAATTACTTGCGTGGTTTTCTGGCTAATCAGTTAGCAATTTGGTCACGTGTTGGGTATAGCATAATACCAGAAGTGTCGCTCTCCCTGAATTCAAACGCTTGGGTTGAGTGGGATACACTCAATACAGTTATTGCGGTCACAACTGCTGCAACACCAAGGATTGATATAAGATTCAATGCTGATATGAGTCTTGGGATTTTCAATCAATTGTTGTTTGAGACGCCTGAAACAGATTTTGGGGAGACTGACTTATTATCTAATCGTCTTGGTGTACTCTTTTCCTGGAACTTCAAACCCAAGAGCTGGCTCTATATAGCATTTAATGATTACCAGGTAGCGGATGAAGATGGAAAATTACGACTTCAAGATCGCATTGGTGCAATAAAGGCAAAATACCTCATTTACTTTTAAACTGAAATAACGAAAAATCCCTAAATCCGAAAACCAAAAGGCAGGTACAAGACCTACCCCTACAAAATTTCACTTCAGGAATAATTGGGAATGTAAAAATCCCGGTCAACTGTTAGTTTTGAGTCTTCTGGTGTTTATCCTTGTACATTTCCTGATCGGCAATGGCTATCAGTTTGTCTACAGATTTTTCATCATCTGGATTATATTCAGCAAAACCACAGCTTAAGCTAATTATGTAAGGTTTTATCATTTTGGCATTGAAAGCTGTTAATTTATTCGCAATGCGTTCCCAGACGGACTTAGCCTGATCAATTGAGCACTGCGGAAGAATCATTAAAAATTCATCTCCCCCCAACCTGCAGACAATATCAGCTTCCCGAGGTGTTTCTTCTAAGAATTTGCTTATGAGTTTTAAAGCTTCATCGCCTTCTTGATGTCCATATGTGTCATTGATATCTTTTAGGCGATCCACATCTACATAGCATATACTCAATTTTTGCTTATTCCTTCTCGATATTTGAAGTTGTTTGCCAAAAAGAAGGAGTGCATGCCCTCTGTTCAAAACTCCTGTCAGTACATCTGTTGTAGCAAATTTTCTCAACTCCTCCTCGGTCCTCTTTCGAGCAGTAATATCTATCATACTACCTTGAATTGCAGGATTTCCCTCATAGATAATTCTGCTTCCGGAAGTTTCTATGTCGAAAATTGTTCCGTCCTTTTTAACGCCTTTGAACTCATATTGAATAGATCCTCCCTCTCCTGATTCTCTCAACTTCACCTGTTTGTCTACGAGTTCCCAACTCTCTGGTGCAACCAATTCTCTGATATGTTTCCCTATCAATTCCTTAGAACTTGTGAAGCCAAACATTTCAACAAGTCTCTGGTTGCAAAATTTGAGAATATGACTCTGTGTAATATAAAGTCCTACGAGAGAGTTATCCACCACCCTTCTGTATTTTTCTTCACTTTCTTGCAATGCCTGCTCAGCTTTTTTCTTCTTCGTAATATCTTCCAGAATACCATCAAAATATGCAATCTTTCCGCTCCCATCTGCAACAGCCCGAGCACTGAGAGAACCCCAGAAAACCGTCCCGTCCTTTCTCTCAAACTGAACTTCATAATGTGAGATTTCGACTGTAGAGCTAAGTGTTTCTATGAATTTTTTTCTATCATCCTGATTGAGATACAAATCTGAGACGTGCATTTTGGACATTTCCTCCGGGGTTTCATATCCGAACATCTTTACAAGAGCAGGATTTGCTGATAGAAGACGTCCACTAGGGTCTGCAGTAGTCCGGAATACTCCGACAGGAATGTTGGACTGAAGCGTTCTATATTGTTCCGCTGACTCCCGCAACGCCTCCTCTGCACGCTTGCGCTCAGTAATGTCGATGTCTGCACCTCTGTATCCAATAAGATTACCCTTGCTATCGAGTATGGGAGATCCACTTGTCGAGAGCCAGACTATTTTACCGTTCTTATGCACGTTCTTATTAATAAATTCACGGAACGATTGTTTTTTGAGGAACACATCAAACGCTGCCTTCTTCAGTTCTTCACGTTCTTCAGGATGGAATAAGTCATAAAAATGTTTTTTTAGAACTTCCTCAGGTTTATACCCTAAGATCTTCTCAACAAGCGGGCTAGCGTAAGTGTATTTTCCATTAGCGTCAACTTCCCATATCCACGCCAAAGCATTTTCGGTAATGATTCTAAACCTTTCCTCATTTTCCCGCAATGCCTCCTCTGCCCGCTTAAACTCAGTTCTTGATTTCTCCAATTCAGTAATTTGTTGGCGTATTTCATTCAATTCATTTATGAGTTGCTTTTTTGTCTTGTCTTTATCGTTCATCTTATTTGAGCCTTTTCTTCACTTTAAATACTTCCTTTTAGATTTTCTTGCATATTTGTATATGAAGTTATCCAATTCAAAATTTGGCAGTTCTATCTGGTTTGTTTCTATCTGCAAATACCTTTGGGTGTGCTTCCGATTTAGCATTGTATAAGAACACTTACAAATTTTTCATTTTCTCTATATTACAAGATATTTTAGAAGATGTCAAGGTAGAATTTCATTCCGACTTTCTTATTTCAGATATTTTGTAATAACAAATAATCTAAAAAGTGCGACGTCGCACTGTGTTGTTTTATTAATTCAATATACTACTCTTTTTTTGCTTGGGAATAATATTTATGTGTACCACTTGCGTATCCCTTCTCAGCTTGCTCCAAATTGAATTTTATCCATCCCTCCAACCCAATTTTCTTAAATCTTTCACAATCTTCCAATTTGTCAGGATGATTTTTTAGAATCCATGCAAAATGCTCACAAGGGAAATCCTTGCATTCAAAACAAATTTCAATTCCTCTCTCCTTAGCACAGGGGTGAACTTTGCAAGGTGCCCCTCCGCCTTCTTTACAAGGGAACTTGCAGTATGGTCCAGTTCCCGACGTAAAATCTCTATTGCATTTACTTTCACAGTGACATCTTCACCGAATTCCCCACCCACATAGTAATCTTCCGAACGTCCATCACAATAGATGCAGTTATGTTTACATCCTCTATATAGATTCATTCCGTATTGTGAGATGAACCAGGAGTCAATTTTTTTGTGTTTGCGTAAAATAGATTTTGCTTCGATTTCCTTAATATTCATTCCTTCCTCAATTTTAATTCAATCCCCCGTTTGTAAGCTGACTTGTTAAGAAACCCTTTGAGAATCTTAGATCTGGTTTTAATATTTTCTAACCCAATCTTATCTTCCTTTATTTTCTGTTTGGATTTATCTAATGATATTTCTATATCCCTTATTGAAAGTAGTGTTGTGGCGATGCAGTAGAAGCTTTTAGACCTTCCATCATCATATTTTTTTAACATTTCATTAAGTAGTTTAATTCGTTTTTTCTGTTTTTCAATGAATTTTTTTGTACCATATTCTTTAATGAAATCCAGATTTGACATAATTTTTTTGTGAGTTAGAAAAGAATCGTATTTTTCAATATCTTTAAATTTTAAGCATGGAAATTCAGAACATTCAGCACAAACCTCAAGATTCTTCTTCTTCACACAGCAGGTAATAATCGAGCATCCAGGATGTTTTTGCCAAAAATCAGGACCACAACACCCGGGACACCTTGAAGAACCTTTTGTATAATATCTTGGACATAATCCACAATCAAGTCCACAGCAGCCCATAGTCGGATAAATCTTAATTGGATGCGTTATCACCTTGACGCACTCCCTGGACAGATTAGTTTCATTTTACACTTTGCACAGGTCTTTTTTCTACTGATAGCTCCGCTGTAAAATGAAATTAACAGTAGAAATACCAGTATAATTATCTTGAATAGTGAAAACCCTAAAAATAATGAAATAACTACCAAAATAAGTGGGATTAAAGATAAAAGCCCATAGGTAAGTGGGGCGAGTTTTAAACCTATACCTGTTGTAAACTTTTCCACATCGCCCTTTTTGAAAAACAGCGAAGAGAGCTTCCCCCAACCTAAAGGACACCACTTACCATAATAATAACAGTCTGGACAAACCAACTTTCGCAGAATTACAAAAACCGTTATTATTGCTAAAGCAAGATAAATCCAGGCAGCTAAAGGATATAAGAACCAACAGGCAGTAGTCCCTGAAGCAATCCATAACATCATCATGAAATTACCAAAAATTATAACTACTTTAGGGTATTCTTCAATTCCCTGTTCATAGATTTTTATTTCGTTCTTCATTGTAATCCCTCATTTTTAATGATGTTGGTCAATACCTCCCGAATTTCTTCTTTTTTTAGAGGTCCGTAGGTGCTCCATGGAAACTTACCGTTAACATATGTACCACTTTCTATCCCATATTTTACCAATGTCTCACGATCATCAACACAAAACTCATTAAGGGCAACCTCCTCGCCAAACTCCTTGCATACATCTCTCAAATTGAGAAGTGTATATGGATCTGCTGGACACTTTGAGGACCAGAAGATATCAATCACTACTTTATCCGGAACCTGCCTGAATTGATATTTCTGCTCATAACGAATGGGTGAAGGAATCTCCACAGGTTTAAACCTTTTTATAAGCATTTTCAGTCCTTCGTTCTCGAACTCCTCAAACCCAAATTTTTTAAAGAAACCTTTCATATCCTCCGTATAGGCAAACCCAAAAGGTGTTACAATCCCCTTGCATTTGTCTTTCACGTCTTCTATCATCGCTTGAACAAGAGAACTACCACACCCGGGAACCCGTTCTCTATGAGGTCCTCCCCACGGTGGAGTATGTGGAGCAATCATACAGTTGATAATGTAAAGGTCTTTCCCCTTATGGAAGTTGGAGTGCTCGATTGGCATATATTCAATGAACCCGACTGCTTCTTCTCCTTCATAGGCGATTTTAGCAGAAAGCCCTTTGGGTATCATTTTTTTCAGCCACTCCAGCTTTATTTCAGCAGAGCGGAGTGCAGTCCGTTCTTGTTCTGTGAGTTCTGACTTCTTATCTAAATTACGATTGCCACCTATACAGCAAACCTCGGCAATCATTGTATTCCCGTCTAACGGTTTTATTTCCATCTTATCCTCTCTTTTTTATTTTTATTTAAGAACTAGGGATTTCATATTTGGCATTGTAAGTTACTTCCTACCTATTATTATCAATTGTGTTGCTCGTAATATTCCTTTTTCATACAATCTGTTTTTAACGTGTTCTCCCCTTTGCTTAAATGTTTCATATTCAGGTAATCCTTTTAACTTCTCAATCTGATTATCCAATGCTAAAGCGACTGTATCTAATTCATCCATATTTTTTACCGTATCCTTGTTCTCAACGTATTCAGTCATATCCGTGATTTCAATACCTGTATTACAGATACTGTTAATAATTTCCTGTATTTCAGATTCCATCTATTTCTGCACCACGAACCATATACGAGTGGTGTTTTCTTTGGGTTCACTCATTTCTTGCAGACTCCCCAAGCATGCGAGTTCCTGTAAGCCAGTTTTCTTCAAACATTTCCTTACTTCCTCCAGGGAATATCCCCGCTCCTTATGTTCTTCATCCATCCGCATCCACCCATTCTCATGCTTTATGAATCCAGTAATTCTAAGAACAGCTATTTTTTTCTCATAGTCATAACTCGGATGGTGAATTTCAAACAATTCGGGAGTATCTTGTTGAACATAGCAAGGTTTTCGCTGCCAATCAACAGCCAAGCCAAAGATAGTGTTCATATCAAAAATGAAAAGTCCAGCTTTCTTCAGTGTCCGCCAAACACCCCCAAAGGTCTTTTCCAAATCTTCCAACTTCAAGAGATAATTAAGGCTATCAAACCAACATGTTACAAGGTCGAACTCCTCTTCAAATGAGAGGGATCGCATGTCTTCATGCAGAAACTCCACACTAACATTATTCTCTTCAGCTCGTTCTATGGCAAATTGCAGCATATGAGTGGATATATCAACACCTGTTACCTGAAAGCCTTTCTTTGCCATAGTAACCGCAAATGTTCCCTCACCGCAAGCTAAATCCAAGAGCGTCTGTGGCTTTGCGCCAAATCGTTCAAGCAAAGAGGGAAGAAGTTCCGCCATTCTCTCGCTATATTGAGAGTATTCCCCTTTCTTATAGAAGTATGCAAATTTTTCATAGATGTTCATAGTCTATTACCCTTTCTATTTTATCTAACGCTGGTATTATATGAAAGCTTTCTTTATTTTCAAATCTCTATTCCGTAAAATAAACTTAATATCCGTTTTGCAGCTGGTACACCTAACCGAATGTAGTCATCCTTCAACCTTGAATTATTATAATGAATATTCTTAAGTGTAAAACTTATCTCTTGTGAGTCGATTTCAGCTAAACAAAAAGACATTATAGATTCTTTTGAACAACCAAGTGAACCTGGATTTATAAAAGTTTTTTTCCCCCAATAATTAATAAAAGCTTGAAGATGAGTGTGTCCAAATAAAACATAATCAACATCCATCCTGTCATAGTCTTTCGTGAAATCATCCAGTGGTTTCCCTTGATATAGCAAGGGCATCTCTATTGCGCTGTATGGACGAGAATGAATCATTAATACCTTTTTTTCGTTTATGCTTAAAATATTTGATTTCGAAATCTGACTAAGCTTACCCATTAGTTCTGGCGCAATTTGTTCTATTGTCCAATCCTGATGAGCGTATTCATCTTCAGGAAAAGAGGAGGGATTTCGGTACAACAATGACAACTCATTATTTCCCAGGATATTTATAAATCTTTTGTCCGAAAAAATAATTTCTATGACCTCCCTCGGGTACGGTCCTATTTGTAAAAAGTCACCAAGATTTAATATGTCTGTAACCTGAAAATGTTTTTTTAAATATTCCAAAAATGCATTTAACGCATAAATGTTAGCATGTATATCCGAAACAATGGCGATTCTTTTAGTTTTCACTAATCTTCCTCCCTGTGGGCTTTTCATATAAATCATTCATATAAGTAATATTGCAATTATCTTCACTTGATGTAACAGTTTTTTTTTACACCAAAGAAATCGAAATTTTCAAGGA
>Ga0209977_10001247_pt1 | contig 11096 bp, 9 predicted proteins | sample SumtaG_2_FD_183113 | JGI IMG/M metagenome (GOLD analysis project Ga0209977, IMG submission 183113) | Deep subsurface microbial communities from Indian Ocean to uncover new lineages of life (NeLLi) - Sumatra_00607 metaG (SPAdes) (version 2) | ecosystem: Environmental > Aquatic > Marine > Oceanic... | reverse complement strand
TAAATGAATATCGTAAACAGATTGGAATAATACCACAAACTCCGTTTCTTTGGGCTGATTCTCTCGAAAATAATATCAAATACTGTTGTAAAAATGCTACAGAAGAAGCTGTTTTTAATGCCCTTAATAACTCTAGTGGCTTTGATTGGATCGAAGATCTATCAAATGGTTTAAAGACTTATACTGGTGAACGAGGTTGTCTAATTTCAATGGGACAGCGCCAATTAGTAGTTTTTGCTAGGGTCATATTAGAAAACCCCTCAATTCTCATATTGGATGAAGCAACGGCGTCTGTCGATCCTTTTACTGAAACAAGAATTCAAGATGCATTACAAAAAACAATTGAAGGGCGCACATCTATCATTATTGCACATCGACTTTGGACAGTAAGGCATGTTGATCGCATAATTGTACTCGATCACGGACAAATTGTTGAAGAAGGTAATCATGATGAGCTAATGGCTAAAGGAGGAACTTATGCTGAGCTTTACAACACATACTTTCGCCATCAATCGTTAGAATACATAGAAAAAATGAAAGAAATTGTGGAAAACAAGACTTAAAAAAATCCACTAATCTTTAGATTATATAGAAAAATCGAGGATTTGATCAAAAAGAGTAATTTGAATAATCTTGAAAAAAAGATAGTAAAAAGAATAGTTGATTATTTAATTTGATTAAGTTAATCTGCTATTTTTGCAAGAATATATGCTAAGATCAACACTCCTCCTGCAACTATTATTAGAATCATTCCCGTCCTCATTATAAAACCCATTTCAAGTCCTATAGCTGCTTGCTCCAAAGCTATTGGAATTCCAATGACTAAACCAAAAAATAATACTAATTCTGTGATGATATAAGATAATCCGTTTCTTAACCATTTTCTTCTTGCTTTCTTAAGTTCTTTGCTCCCAGTTTTTACTCTAATCCCTGAAATTATCAATAATACCGCTCCAAGAATGAATAGAATCGCAAAACCAATGCTTATCCCTAAGAAAGTAGACCTAAGACCCTCTGCTTCAGGAATTGTCCCAATATATGGATCCAACTTATCCAAGATTCCCCCAAATGGCATTAAATCTAATGTGATTGCAGGATCAATAAAAGGAGGATATAACAAACTTATACCTATTAAAGGAAATATTAAAGATATTAATAAAATAACAGCAGCTATAATAGGAAATATAAAAACCCAATCTTTAGTTTCCGTCAATTTTTTTCCCTTCTTGTTTTTATAAAATTGTTTGGATAACAAAAAATAATAAACTACCTTTTAAAAAGCTTATAGAAAAAATTGAACTATAAAAGAAAATAATTTTTAAAATTTATAAACGTGTTATATATCGAGTTGACTCCTCGATTGCAGGTAAAAGCATTTTAAGAAATGAGTCTTGCACATAATTTCGCATCTTGTAAGATCTTTCTGAGGAGTAAGCCTTGAGGAGGGCATAAATTGAAATGTTTATAAAGGAAAGTAATCTAATTATAAACTACTAATAATTTAATTATGTGACAAAAATCAAATGAAATACATTCTACTAGTGAATCTAATCTTCATCATTCAATTCTTCCAAATCTGCCTTTACAGTATCAAATTTAATCGGCTTCTTTTTCGCAATAGAAATCCTGTAATTACTGCTACTCCGATTCCCCCTACGATTGATGTGATTGCTATAATGAGTATTAAGAGTAGAACATCTGGAGGACTTTTTCCGAGATTTTTATCCAAAGTATCAGGATCTATGGTAATATATGCTTCGAAGTATTCATCTTTATATCCTGTGGCAGAGATTGTCATGTTTAATAAGATTGGATCTTCCCCTGGAGGGATTGTTATAGGTTCCAATGAAATAAAATAATAACCATTTCCTAAATTTCTAACATCATTAGAGACATTATTTCCATCCCACCACATTTTAATATTTGCTGTCCCTAAACCCTTTTCATACTCATCAGACACGAAAAATGTTATATTAAAATGATCCAATGAATAAAATTGGTAAATAATCTCTACCTGTATGAATTCAGGGATTTGGGTATCAACTGAAAAATTTCTTCGATCTGATTGATAGAGATTTCCAATAGAATCCTTCCCGAATACTAGTATTGAATGTGGACCATCTTCGGGAAAAGGAATTGATACATTACCCAGAATTGCTTTACTAGCAAGCCCATCAATAGAATACCCTATCCAATTAAATGGGTAATTCTTATCAAAACTAAGCAATAATCCCTCATTCAAATTATCTCCGATATCATAATTGGGATCCCATGAATATCCAATATCATCCACATATAAATGATAATCGTGTTGGTATTCTCCCGTCCAGACATTCATCCTATTCACACCCTTATGTGAGCGGCTATTGTATATGATATATGGCCCGAACTCCTGACCGTTAACATGAATCTTGAATCGCTTCTCATTTAATCCCATGTATTCAGGAGCGTCTCTACATCGGAAATCAACGCGTACGTGATACCACTGATTAGCACTCACATTTAGTAAGTTTATAATTTGTGTATTGTTAAAAATTCGGATGTAATGACCACCAAACAATACCCTAAATAAATGAGTACCCTCCTTACTTAGAAAGACTTCTGAGTACCATCCCACACTGGTAGCCCTCATGTAAAATTCAACTGTGCCATGGGATTTCAATGAAAAAGAATTAAACAAATGGCTTCTTGTTGTATTACTATGATCATAAAGCTCAACAACATTTTTATGATTCCCAACTTCTTCAATAACTTCCACTGAACATCTTGATTCACTAGCATTTAACCATCCTTTCGGAACAGTACCAATCTCGTTTTTTTCAAATCCATAGGTTGCAGGATAATATCCGCTCATCGGTGCTTTATAAACTTTATTTTCTGGTATTTGTAACACAATGGAAGGTGTCACATAACGCCATAAATAAATAGAAATATCATCATCCACAATATTAACGGTTACAATATCATTATACCCATCATTATTCGCATCACCAATAGAAACACTATAAGGACGATCTCCAACAGGTTTCGTGAATTGTGCATCCCAATCACCCGATATTGGATTCCATAAAATAACTGAAGCAGTATCATCCCATTGATTAGCGGTTACAATATCATTATACCCATCATTATTCGCATCACCAATAAAAACACTTACAGGCTGATCCCCAACAGGTCCCTTGAGTTGTTCGTCCCAATCTCCCGATATTGGATTCCATAAAAGAATTGAGACATAATCATACCCAAAACTTGCGGCTGCAATATCATTGTACCCATCATTATTCGCATCACCAATAAACACACTAGTAGGAGCATCTCCAACAGTTTTAGTGAATTGTGCATCCCAATCTCCTGATATTGGATTCCATAAAAAAATTGAAACATCATCATCATAAAAATTAGCGGTTACTATATCATTGTACCCATCATTATTCGCATCACCTATAAATGAGCCTGAAGGTCCATTTCCAACAGATTTTGTAATTTGTGGATCCCAATCACCCGATACTGGATTCCATAAAAGAATTGAAACAGTATCATCAAGTTGGCTATTGGTGTTTACAATATCATTATACCCATCATTATTCGCATCTCCTATAAATAAGCCTGAAGGCCAATCTCCGACTGCTTTTGTAATTTGTGGATCCCAATCACCCGAGATTGGATTCCATAATAAAATTGAGACATCATCACTAAACATATTAACGGTTACAATATCATTATACCTATCATTATTCGCATCACCAATAAAAACTATATCAGGTCCATCTCCAACAGGTTTCGTGAATTGTGCATGCCAATCACCCGAGATTGGATTCCATAAAAGAATTGAAACATCATCATCATACAAATTAGAGGTTACAATATCGTTATACCCATCATTATTCGCATCACCAATAAACACACTATGAGGCTCATCTCCAACAGATCTAGTGAGTTCTGGCTCCCAATTATCATTAGCACTTTCTAAATAATCTCTTTCAATTTGATTTTCTTCGTTTATAATATTAAGAACTGTCTTATTGCCATTAATATGTATTGAAGCAAATAATATCCCTACTATAATTAGAACTAATTTTGATATTGTGTTTTTTTTCATTCGATTCCCCAAAAAAATTATTGGATTAAATAAAGAATTGGAACTTTTGTATTTAACACTTTTGTAATCAGATAATTGATCCAGAACTTAAATTATATAAAATAGTTAATAGCAATCCCGAAATTTAATCCAAATATATTAATATATTTTACTAGCGAATCTAATCTTCATCATTCAATTCTTCCAAGTCTGCCTGTACAGAATCAAAAAATCTTTTAGCTTTTTCCGGATCTTTAAGCTCTTCGAATGAATCGAGAACGGCATGAATTTCCCCATATGTCAATATTTCGTCGTCAGGTATGACTCCAATTTGCTCTTTATCAAATTCCAATAAACAGTCAGGGCATACAATCGACTTAAAAAATTGAGGTTAGATGGAAACTGTTTAAAAACTTTACCTGAAGCTTTGAAGAAAATAGAATCCTTGCAAGAATCAAGTTTTTATGAGAATGATCTCAAAGCCATCCCAGATTTTATTAAGGAAATGGAGAGGAACGGGTCCAATATTTTTTATTGATTAAATTATTTTGATTTTAACCTAATTTCTAAGTGTCAATGGTTTAGGAAAAAAAATTAATGGAATTTAATTTTTAACGCATCATCTTAGAGCTAAAGCCTTATATAGCGTTTTCTTTCCCATTCGCTTACGAAAAAATGACATGCATCATTTTCTTCTAATTTAGCATAGTAGAAATTTTTAAAAGGTTGTTCACCAAACACTTCTTTCATAAACTCAGATTGACGAAATTCTTTTAAAGCTTCACTCAAACTTCCTGGTAAAGCAACAATTCCAGCTTTTTCCATTTCTTTTGTTGTTAGTTTATATACATTTTCATCTCGTGCTTCTGGAATATCTATATCATCAGATAAAATACCATCTAAACCAGTTGCTAATAATACCGCGAATTGAAGATAAGGATTTCCAGCAGGATCTGGGCATCGAATTTCACAACGAGCAGCGCTAGGCTTACCATGAAAATTTGGGACTCTTATTAACGGTGATCTATTTCTGAAACCCCAGGCTATATAGACTGGAGCTTCATACCCTGGTACAAGTCTTTTATATGAGTTAGGCCAGCTACTCAAAACAGCACACATCGAGGTTGCATGTTTTAATTGACCAGCAATCCATTTTTTCATTAAAGTGGAGATATTGTCAGGATCTTTATCATCATAAAAAAGATTCTCTCCGTTTTTCCATAGAGACTGGTGTACATGTTGTCCAGAACCATTAATTCCCGCGAATGGTTTTGGCATAAAAGTTGCGATCATGTTATTTTTTGCCGCTACAGTCTTAACTATCATTTTTATTGTATTTGCATTATCAGCAGTTTTAACTGGTTCATCATATCGAAAATCTACTTCATGTTGACCAAGAGCAACCTCGTGGTGAAGCGCTTCTATCTCAATTCCCATTGAATCACAATACTCTGCAATTGTGTACCTCATTCTTTCATTTATATCATAAGGATCATAATCGAAATACCCCCGCATATCTGCTGGACTAAATATTTCCTCTTTAGTGTTTTGTTCCAATATAAAAAACTCCATCTCTGGTGCGCAAAAGAATGTAAATCCATGGCTTTCTGCCTTTTTAACAGCCTTCTGAAGAATATATCGAGGATCCCCTTCATACCTTGAACTATCAGGATTATATATATCACAAAAAACCCTCGCAACTTTTCTATTATCATTCCTCCAAGGAATTACATAAAACGTGCTTGGATCGGGTAGTGCTACTTTATCAGATTCTTCTATAGCACCATAACCCGTAACAGAACTACCATCAAAACTCTGACCAATTTCAAAGAACTCATCAATACGTTTTGAATTTATTTCAAAAGATTTGATTATTCCATGCATATCTGTAAATTGAAGGTAGATAAATTTGATATCTTCGTCTCTAACCTTTTCAATTACCTTTTCACACAACTCCTTTCTTTTAGGATCGTCTTTTTCAATCATCTTATTTGAATTAATTTTAATTTTTTTATATCAATATAAATAAATGCAATTACATTTAAAAATCATTTGATTTTTTTCAGAAATTACTTCACATTCTGAACTTTTTAAATTAGTTTTTGTCGGCGAATGAAAAAAATCCGTTATATTTATTAGGAAATAAAACCCACTATTACTAGATGAATGTTATTAAAGATGACAAGGTTGATGAGTTAGACCTTGAAATATTGAAAATTTTAAGTATTGATAGTCGAAAAAATAAGAGTACTATAGCTGAAGATCTTAAACGTTCACCAAATACCATAATTAAGCATGTTAAAGATTTAGAGGAAGCCGGTATCATTAAGAGTTATGGTATTCAAATTGATTATGAGAAATTAGGCTATGAAATTATAGCCATTATAGAAATAACTGTTTCAAAAGGTAAAATGTTTGAAGTCGAGGAAAAAATCGCTCAAAATCCCAATGTATATGGAGTTTATGATCTAACAGGAACCTATGATGCTCTAATTTTAGCAAGATTTAAAACAAGGGATGATTTAAGCAAAATGATAAAAGAAATTCATATTTCCCCATATGTTGAGAGCACTAATACTCATATAGTATTAAATGTCATTAAAGAAGAAAATTCTTTTGCAAAATTGATAGAACAAGAAAGAAGAAAACTTCAATAACTATTTAATTCGAGGATTTTCGACGTTTTTACAAATTCTAATCCAAGTTAGTTAAATCGGAAATCAAAAGAAAAAGATCATTTTTAGATACTTAATAATTAGGAAATACATCGTTCTAACTCATTCATTACTTTTTCAATATATTTAGGTGTTTTAACAAAGTGAAATCCTTTATCTTTAAGTAATTGTGCATTATTTTTGAGCAATTGAGTGCTCTTATAATTATGAAAGAAATTAACTAAAAGCCGTGCACAGCCTTTTTCTGGGTAATCTGGGTTATCCTTTTGTTCTGAAATCAATTGGATGGTAAATTCATCATTGATTAACTTTATAAAATGCTTTTCTAAAGGAGAGTACAACTTCCTTATGATCGGTGTGTGGTTTATACCTTCAATTAACCAATTAAATGCTGCTAACTTAATAGAGTATTTTTCTTTAATCTCTTCATATTCCTTGAGTATAATCATAACTCGTTGTTCTAAAAAAGACTGGTGCTTGTGCACTAATAATGTAGATTTAAATGCTCTCATTATATTCTTAAACCTTTCAAATTTAATTTCAGAATGCTCTTTGCCTAATTTAAATTGGTGCAATATTTCAAAGATTCTAAAAAAATGGGTGGTTAATTCTTTTTCTTTAGTAGCTTGAAGCAAATGACTAAGTACATCTACTTTAGCGTAATCAGGTTCTAAAAATTGAATTTTATCTAATAATAAAGCGTAATGGTGCTCCATTATTTCTGTTTCTCTGATGACGTTAATCAACTCTAAAAAAAACTTATATTTACTCTTCTCATCGAAGTTTTCAATTCGGTTTAAAAGGTTAGCGAATTTTCTTTCAATGAAGGAATGACATTTAGCTAATATTTCAGTCCCTTTGATCGGATTAATTAATGCTGAAAAAATTTTATATCTATTCTTCTCATGTACGTTTTCAATTTGGCTTAAAAGGGTAGTTAATTTACTTTAAATAAGAGAATTATATTTACTTAATATTTCTGTTCCATTTAACGGATAAATCAAATCATAAAAAGCTGAATATTGATCATTCTGCCCATATCTAGCCTTCTCATCTAAGTTTTCAATTCGACTTAAAAGGCGAATAAATGTTCTTTCAATGAGAGAATGATGTTTACTTAATATTTCTGTTCCATTTAATGGGTAAATCAAATCATAAAAAGAATAATATTGATCCTCCTCATCTAACCTTTCAATTAGATTTAAAAGATCAACAAATTTCTCTTTTAACTCATTAATTTTGAATTCTTTTTCTGGGATCAATTTTAAATATAATACGATTAATTTTGCCTTGTACTTATTTAGGACATACATCTTTTTAAATTATTTTAAAACCTTCACAGTATTATTCGAAATGTTTTGAAGGTTTTTTTAATCAATATATTATAATCTATTTATTGACAATCTTTAACTACTCTTTTAAAAACATACTTTAATACCATACATCAATGCCACTACTTCTCATACCTTCTAAGATTTTAATAGAATTAGAATTAAAAGGGCCATTATTGTGAATTCTTAATATTTTTAAATTAATTAAATTATCTAGTCCTTTAATTTCTGTTATATTATTACTATTGAGATATAATTGCTCCAGATTACTTAAATTATCGAGCCCTTTGATTTCTCTAATTTGATTATAAGCAAGAGATAAAAATTTAAGATTAGTTAATGCTTCAAGTCCCTTAATAATCTTGATTCTATTACCACCAAGATCTAATTCCTTTAAATTAGGTAAACTCTCAAGTCCCGTGATTTCTGTAATATAATCACCACATGATGTTTCTAAGGATTTTCCTAGTAACAAAACTTCTAAATTTCTAAGATGATCTAAATTTTCGATTCTAGTGATATTACTATCGGTAAGATCTAAGATCTTTAAATTTGTAAGATTATCAAGATTTTCAATTTTAGATAGTCGAGGGCTATCTTGTAGTATTAGAGTTTCTAGATTTTGTAAGTGATCGAGGTGTTCAATTTTTTTAAGGTAAAACGATTTGCAATGTAATTTCTTCAAGTTTGTAAGTGTTTCAAGCCCTTCAATTTCGTCGAATCTTTTAATTTCAAGATCATATGGAAGATCATATGGAAGACGTAATTCTCCATTTTTTACTTCGATCTTAATTCCTTTATACAAAACAAACTCTTCTTTACTATTATTCATCATTTTGTGAAACCCTTTTTCGTATTTAAATTTAAAGCCCTTCGAAGTTAAGTGGTTTTTTATTTTCTTATATCTCACTAGATTTTTCATAAATTTGATTATCTGGATGGTGTTTCATTTTTCTATAATCATGGTATAATGCAACAGCTCCTATAAAAATGAAAAAAGTGAATAAAAATAGCCATCCTACTAATGACCAAATAACTGAACCTGGATAGCTGTTAAAATACATTATAATCGCTGATAATAAAGAAATAACTCCTACTGCAATAAGTCCTAAACACCTTGTATAATACTTTTTTAAACTCCCTCTCAGGATATTATTAAAACCTCCAGGTGTATTAATGTTTTCAAATATATTTGCTCTGCTAAAATAATTATAAATTTTCATGATTGTACATCTTTTAAAATGATTTTCATAACACATTGAAAAGATAAGAAACGGTATATGAGAATCCTGAATCTGTAAATTATGACCGTATCTAACCTCTAATGAATGACTAAAAGAACAGTTCTTAACTTTTATTTCAGAACATTTGGATAATCCCAAAACGTCAAATGTACACCCCTCAAATTTGATATTCTTACACCTTTTAAAAGATAGAAAGTCGAACTCACAATTCCTTATCAAAATATGCAAAGAGGTATTTTTAATAACAGATTTACCCGAAAGTGAGTGGGAAGACTCGATTATAAAAGGGTTTTCAGAAGTTCCGTTTCCAACCCATTTTTCATTCGTAGCTTTTTGAAATAAGTCAGTTTCAGAATATTGAGTGTACGATGATACCTTCAAATTACTCACCATTTATTTTTATTTGCTTACATCTACTAATTTTACTTTTTATTTATATCAGTATCTAATGAAGTATTTTTTTATTCTTTATTTTTACTTTTTTTTGATTCGACATAATTCCCTCCTTAATGAGAATATATGGGTATTTTAATTTACGGCATGAAAAATATCTCAACCATGGCATCTTGATTATCCTGTAAGGTCCACTCAAAAGATTTACTTCTTTTTTTTCGACATTTTTTGAGATACGCTCCATTTATCTTCCACGAATTATAGAGAAGCATCCGAACTAACATGTCCATATATCTCGTATTGTCGTATTTAGATTTCCACCTACGACCCATCCGATTTAAGTCGGAAAATCCCGTCTCAATATTCCATCTTTTTTTATAAAATTGTGAAGTGCGGGACGCCCAAGAGCTGGATTTACCCCTCGGTTTTTGGGTTGTCATAATAGCATAGATTAACTTTGAAGCATCGTTCAGGGTTAATATGCCTTTTTGAAAGTCTCGCTTGACCTCAAGTAAAGAATGTCCTTTTTTTGCATTTAATACCAAATAGACGTTCTGAAAAAATCGATAACTTGCTTCAGTAGCACTTGAAAACGTATATTTCCTTACTCTTTTCCTGGTCCCTTTCAGGTATTCTTCGATTATTTTTTTTATCTTTTTGTACAATTTAGCAGGGATTAATACATTGCCTTTCATTCCCTTAATTTCGTCTAAAAGTTCTACTCGATAAAATTCTCTATCCATTATCACAAAATTTAACTCGAATCCCAAGTCGAGTACAGAGTCGAGAAATTTAATGATCACGGGAATTTTTGATTGCCCTTTTGCGATTTGCTCTAAGCCCGCAAAGAGCTGAATCCCCCGTGATAAAATCGAAAACCCTAAGTAATGACGCATCTTTTTCGTGCCCTTTTGCCGATTTGTCCCTTTAATCATTTTATCATCTCTTTTCCCATAGTATGGATGCTCTGTGAAATCAATTAGAACATTTACCTTTCGCGAGATAAGGTTCATTTCTAATGCTTCTTTAATTTGAGAGAATAAACACTCACGCAAAATATTTCGTGCCTTTTTGTATCCAATCTTCCTTAGATACTTATTTACATCAGTTTGGTGTGGAATTTCTCGCTTTTTACGCCCATCTGCGTAGATTCTCTGTTTTCCTTTCTTTTTATGCATATAAAACCTATTCAACCTTTCACTGGCGCTTTTTATAGACCTTCCGGTAATTTCGGAATAAAAAAAGACTCTAAGAAAGTCACCAACTTCATATCTCGCATTTCTTCCCCTTTTGAACCCCCACATTCGAGATTGGATAGCATCACAAAACTTTTTAAAAAATGCTAGCATATATTCATTAGAGAAAAGTGGTCTTA
>Ga0209977_10001246_pt1 | contig 11096 bp, 9 predicted proteins | sample SumtaG_2_FD_183113 | JGI IMG/M metagenome (GOLD analysis project Ga0209977, IMG submission 183113) | Deep subsurface microbial communities from Indian Ocean to uncover new lineages of life (NeLLi) - Sumatra_00607 metaG (SPAdes) (version 2) | ecosystem: Environmental > Aquatic > Marine > Oceanic... | reverse complement strand
GGTGAATTTGAAACTTTTTTCTCACCCCTAAAGGTGATATGGTTATAATCCACTATTACCTTTTGATCTGTCGTGGTCCCTTTTGCCAAAAAAAAAGGCGCTCAAGACCAGCAAAAAGCGTTTGCTAATCCTGAGCGCCCTGAGCGCAAGAAGCTAAGGCTTTTGCCTCAGTTCTCAGATTTCAAACCTTCTACATAATATATTAAACTTTTCTGCCTATTTATAAAATAAAAAACTTTCTCAAGATTTATATTTTAGGCCCCAATGGAGACGCCTGAAAAGATAGATTTTGTCCGTTCCGATTCCCGCGATCATCCCTAGAAATCATGTAGATTTTTATAAATTTCCACAAATTTGGGATTATGGCGAAATAAAACGCTCACAAATCGCCATATAGCGACAATCCCGAGGCGGCTAATGTGTGGCATTAGCTTTCACAGCCTTCTGGCCTTTTTTATCCCCTTGCGAATAACATCCCGGTAAATTGCCGTGGGTTTTGCTTTGCCAGACAGCCAGCGCCGGACCTGCTTTCCCGAACAGCCAATGAACCCGCTCATCTTCTCGGGGCTAAGGCCCTTTTCTTCCATGATTTCTTTTAACTCCTTAATCAAATCTTCCATTTTAATTCGCCTCCATCCCCCGAATTATAGACTATGGTTTGGACTAAAGTCAATAAAAAACCTTGACATTCCGCACAAAAACCTTATATTATTTATGTACTAGGGGGAAAATCATAGGAGTTAAGAACGGAGGCAAAAATGAGAACGAAAATTTTGACTTTGGGGTTGATTTGTTTTTTATTGATAACGTCGTGCAAGAAAAAAATCAACAATCCTTATTCTCCAGAGATTCCTAACACACAATCCTTAACGATACATTACTTCACTGCAAGCCCAGAAGAGATCTTGTATGGAGAAGTTTCCACACTCTCCTGGAATGTCAGCAATGCTGTGAAAGTAGTGATAGATAGCGGGATTGGCGAGGTGTCGGCAACTGGCACGAGAGATGTGAGTCCTTCAGAAGCGACTACGTACATGCTAACCGCTTATGGAGAGACGGATACTGCATCCAAGACGGCCACCGTGAAAGTTCTGGCTACTGTGATAATGGATGGAATTCCTTGGGCCTTTAAAGATGGGATATACACTACGATTGATAGGCAGGATGTAGAAATTCTTGGCATGGTCGGAAAGCGTAGTTATGGGATAGAAGGAGCATTGAAAAATGTCGGACCAGAGACTGCATACTTGGTGATGCTGAGGGTCATTATACATGATTGCGAGGGGAATTTTCTGACCGAGAAATACGCTACCTTTTATGCGGACACACCTTTAGGCACGAGCGTAGACATTCTTTCAGGTGAGTATATGGACTGGCATTGTCATTGGATAAAAGCTGAGAATATGCACCTTTATGAATGCTTCCCTAAACCTCCCGACCCCGCAAAGAACTTTGTTATTACTTGGGATAATTAAGCAACTTCAATATTCCAATCCCGTCATTTTCTTAAGCCAGTTTTTATCAAATAATTCCTCTCTGACTCTATACTCAAGGTCCTGACTCAGCCCCTTTATCAGTGCCGGAAGACACGATAAAACTTTGTCTTCTGGTGGTGGCTTTACAAAATCTAAATTCCTCTCCTTATTTCTATTCCAAGCATCCAGCCTCTCCGTGTTTTTCACAGCAAGAAAAGTAGCCAGCTTCTCTTCTGCTGTGAGGATGTTCCTGGGGAACATTCTATGGATGTGATAGAAAGGGATGTCCATTTCCAATTCAGGCTGTACGTTGTGAGCAGTTTGACCTTCTTTGGGTGACCGATTATCTCCGAGCTGAAAGTCATCGCCTCCCCAGCGGGAAGTGAGTCCTGGCATGTTTCTCACTATCCTGACATTCCTGTAAACATACGACCCGATGCTCACCCAGGAGCAGGTGAAGTTTGGATGACGGATAGAGTTATAATTACCTGCATGGGCGGTATTGATAACTTGTCTTACTCTTAAAAGGTCTTTCTCATGCCAGAGATTGTCACCAGAACTTTCAAAAATCCAGTCTCCTGACGCCTCACGGATAAGAGTATCCAAGCTGTTATCCAGACCTTCCCAGTAATCGCTCTTGAACCAGGGGATTCTGTAAAGCTTTACTTTCGGGAAGACGGCCTTCAGCCGTTCAAGCCATAGGCATGTGTCATCTTTACTCCCTCCGTCTGCAATAAGGAACTCGTCGACAATGGGCATTATGGTGAGGATTGCTTCAAGAAAAGGATACCCACCAGCGATGACATCACAGACCGAAATTATGCCCGTTATCTTTATCTTGTCATACGGCGGGATTCCGACCATGCAATCAGCGTAGAATGCCTGCTCTTTATGGCCCTGCATCGTTCACCAAATGCCATGCTCCGTCTATCTTAATATAAACATTACACGCCTGCCATGCCCCCGCAACCTTTGCCTGGGCGGGTATTGCTTCCCACACTCCCGCCACTTTCAGCCATAGCTCTAATGAGCGGTCTGCGTGAGCTGTGTTATCATGTTCTGCATTTGCATGGGCTACGTTCTCATGAGCTGTGTTATCGTGGGCCAAATCCCCGTGGTCAACGTGGTCGATGTGATTATCGGTGTGAAGCGGGTCATCTGTGTGGTCTTGGTAAGCATCAATATGGAGTCCTTCATTTTCATGCGGCACGTTCTCATGTGCCACGTTTCCGTGAACAGTATTTCCATGAGCCACATCTAAATATCCTTGATTTGCATGTGCCTCGTTTGTGTGAACTACGTTTTCATGCGCAGCATCCTCGTGTTCTACATCAACATAGGGAGTGTCAACGTAGGCGTGGTCATCATAGGGAGTGTCCGTATGCGCCCAATCCTGGTAGGCTGAAAGCTCATGCGGATTATCGGTGTGCGGTATATTCTGATGCCAATTCTCATGCTCTGGAATGTCTGTATGGTCATCATGTAAATCTCCGTGAGCCTGTTCTTCATAAGCTTCATCCTGATGACTTTGGTCGCCGTGAGGTATATCAACGTAAGGGTCATCTATGTGAGCAACATTACCATGAACCGAATTGGTATGGGGGGTATTTTCATGACCAGCATCTTCATGTGGGACGTCCTCATGTTCTTCATTGGCATGGCTTGTATCTTCGTGGGGGTCGTCGATATAAGCGTCATCTGTATGCGTGTTTTCATGCGACACATCTTCATGCTCTACATCAACGTGCGCAACATTGATGTGTGTTACATCTTCATAGGGTGCATCCTCATGAGGTGAATTCAGGTGAGCGTCATTCTCGTGGATAGGCATGGTCTTCCTTGCTCACCTTTTTACCTCTGTGAAAGGATAAACAAGACCTGGCTTTGCTTCATCGGGAATGAAGTCTCCTTCAACTTCAATCACGTATCTATCAATACAGGCTACAGAAGAGGTGATGATATAAAAGATAGGAGTCCTTATTATTGCAATCCCTTTCAGGCAATCCCAGCTTATCGGCATCGAGAGCAGTGATTTGAGAATGTCTATCTTTCCTGGCTCTACTTCCTCCGCTAACTTCATTCTCTGTTCTGCTACTTTAATCGTAGGCTTACAGTCAAATGCACAGGGGATATGAAAGCTGACTCTCAGTCCGATATAGCGTAAGATTCCGACAGAATATGGATGGGCTTTTATACGGAGTTTGTGGCTATTCTTTTCTACAATCTCAGATTTCAGTGCTGCCTGCCATATCGGGTCTACATATCCTTTGGGCCAGACATCGCAGAAGAAATCCCTGCAACAGGAAGGAAATCCGAGAGCATCGCCCTGTATGTTATTGTCTCCAGTTTCGTGAGCTTTATGATATACCCTCGCATCGTCAAGGCTCTTTGAGAGGATTACGCAAATGTTCGCCATCTCTCCTGGCTTAGGGTCTACATGTCTGTGAGCAAAACCCTCCCAGTTTCCTACTCTTCTGACAGGCAAAGTTATAAGCCCCATATCAGCCCACCTTTTTGAAGAGGCGGTCAACGAATCCTCTCTGATTGTCTGCCATGCACATTTTCTCTGTCCTTTGGCAACACTTATGACTTCAAGCTCCTGGATAAACTGGCTCAGCTCTGCAATCCGAGTCTCCCATGCCTCTCTCGCCTTATTTGAAACCCAAACTGTCCTGCAAAATGGGTTCATGTCAAAATTATTAAATAATTTCATTATCTTCTCCCTGAAGCATCAGAATGGTCGCCATGCCCAACGTCTCCGTGCCCATCCCCGTGGTTCGAATCACCATGACCAGAATCTCCGTGGCCCGAATCACCATGAGGCTTATCTCCGTGCGCCCTGTCTCCATGTTCTCCGTTGCGAGTCCTGCCCTTTTCGCTCTCCTTTCTCACATCCTGAGCCTTCTTCACTTCCTCTATGTTCTTCCTTTTTGCTATCTGCCACGCACTTCCTCCAGAGCCGAGATTCGCCTGGACCATCTCAGGTGATGGGCAGGTAGGATATAGCGAGGGTGCGGTTATGATATTCGGCATTAGCGTTTTTATCTTTGACTCGATATGAGAGAATAAAGTTTTCCAGGCTTCACAGAACCTTGACCTGTTTCGCCAGTCATTCCCTTCTCCTTCTCCTGGGCACATCCCGTAACAGATAAACCAGAACCTGCAATCCTTGCATCCTCCGTTCTCCTGTGGTGTCTGTTTGAGTGATTCGTACCGCTCATATCCTATTCTATCGAGGGCTGGCACTTGCAGTCCATCGGTTGCAGCTCCACCTTTTAAACAGCTCCCAACTTGACCATCCTTATCAATCGTCCGTTCCGAAGCGGTCCTCCAGACATCGCACTGGGTGAAAACACAGGTAGCGTTCGTGTATCCCATCATAAGGTCAATCACATCCCTGTAAGGGAGCCACATAATATCGGGCGAAGTGAACACCACATCTGCAATAGTACAAAAAGCATGGGCCAATTCTTCGTTGGTCAGCTCATCTTTCCTGAATTTGTCCTCGTAGACAACCCCCTCGTTTGTCCGTATCGAATTTACCCCAAACTCATCCTTGAGCCTTAGTAAGAAATCTATAAATTTCGGTAGCCTTTCAGCACTCGCATTGCATTTTCTCAAGAGAGCAATGACACTCACGCTGAGTCCTGCATCCCTGCACTTTTTCATATTGGTCAGCACCCTGTTTGTCCGCCTTTGAATTTCTTCCTTGCTGAGTTTCTTCGCATTCCACCTACCATAGTTCAGCTCCCACGTATCGCCGTCGATGCTGACTCCCACCGAGGTCTTATACTTTACGAATAATTCAATAAGTCTGTCCGAGATGAGGGTCCCGTTCGTCTGTATACCCGTATAACCATAGAGCTTGCAAATTTTTGCCATCAGCCTCTCTATGTCTTCAACTTTCATCAGCAAAGGCTCGCCACCGTGGATGCATACCGTATTTTCTCTCCTCTCTTTTGGGATCTCGACCGTTTCCCTCTCGAGCGTTTCGAGTATTGCCTCAATGTCGTAGCTTATGTCCAGATCCACGCTCCTTATCCTGTTCTCATAGCAGTCCCGGCATAACCCGTTGCATCCTAAAGTCTTAATCGTCAAGCTCATAAAATTCCTCCTCTTTTAATATTCCAGCCACACATCCCCATCCACACCATCATCCGCCGTAGGTGCGTCATCCGATACGTAAATCCTGGGGCCGTGGGTTAGGACTTTTTCCCAAATCCCGTGAACAAACCTCGGGTCTTTCTTATAGTGGGATTTAATTTGCAGTTCCTCTGTGAAAGGTTTTTTGGGCATACTAAACCTCCTCGGCGGTTATGGCTGTCTTCCCCGAAGCGGGACTTTTTGAAATTCTTATTACTCTTAAAGTGATCTCAGCGGCGGTTCCGTCTGCATCGTAGAACCTAGTCCTGCTAAACTTTACCAGGTCTCCTGGCATCGTATCAAACAGGAGCATTGGAAGCGTGCCACTTATGGTTGCCTTGTTCACCAGTGCCAGAATAGCAGTCGCCAAAGCTTGGGCGGGGGCGGGATCGGAGAAATAAGCATCGATATCAAGCTCTCGCTCGATATTCCATCTGCACTTAGCTGCAAAGGTTTCGGCTGTCTTGACTTCCCATTCCTGTTCTGCTTCTTTGTAGGGATTCTCGTTGTAATAGACATTCACCCGCCAAGCTAAAGAATGCCGGCGGTGGCTTTGCGAGTGGTTGAATATCTGATGATTTTCGATGTATTTCACATTCGATGCAACTGCCGTCTGCTGGGGCGTGAGGCCGAGTCTGCCCTCCGCGTCCTGAAACGTAAATGCCCGTACGGTATGTTCAATGGTTCTCACTATATCATCAAAATTCGTATCTTTATAAAGATAGACGGAAAGCTCTACTTCTGCCCCCTCAACTGCACCCGTTGCCCACGTTGCATAAATAGAGTCCAGGTTCAGCCTTGCGTCGGGCAGGTTGAAATAGTAGTTCATCAGGTGTTTGAAAATATCCGCCCCGTTGACTAACAAATCGCCTGCGGAATTGACCGAGCCACGAAATTCGATTTCGATGAGATCTTCATCACTTAAATCGAAACTATCGCGCTTGAAAGTTATGATGCTGTTTTGGAAGTCAACATAATAATCCGTGAAGGCGACCTCTGTACCGTTTCTCGTAACCTTGTCGACGGCCTGTGAGCGTCCATACATGTATTTATATTTCCTATTCGTCCAATCCACACAGGCGGGAGCAATCCTATCTTTGGCACCAAAGGCTAAGGGGATTTGTTTGTCCAACCACTCTTTATCTTGGTCTAGCTCTCCTAGGTCGTCCAGCGTGTATTTTTGCAACACAAGCAGGCGCGTCATATCCTGTCGGACATCCCGAAGGGTGAAGGTTATCTTCTCATCGTTGCAAGCCTTCTCATCGATGTAGGAAGTGAATACTGGTTTGAACTGCGCATAAGTAAAATCGGGTCCGCCAGCCCGCAGCAAAACTTTACTGTTTTCCCAGGTGTAGGTTTCAAATTTTTTATCGAAGAAATGTTCGCCCATGATCTCTGCATTTATGATGGCAATCGTGCCCGATGAGATTGCGAAAGTCCCCTCAAAATAGGGTTTTATCTCCTGTGTTATATCAGGAATATCCGCTCGTGTGAGGAGCGGCAGATAGAAATTCAGACGTCCGTTCACGGTGAATTCCATGTCCTTATGAGTTGAAAAATAGAGCCAGAATGCCCCTTCGATCAGGTCAAAGGTGTTTGGATTTGCTCCTCCTGTTGTATGAATATATAGGATTCGATTGTCATAATCGAACCAGAAGCTTGCGGGATTTGCCTCGACGGTGACAATTGAAGTCTGTTTTGTGTATGATATGTATGTGGCTGGGTCAGCATCCGCATCGCACTCAAATATTTCCAGAATGTCAATGCCCCTATCGCTTGCATCGATCGTCTTCTTCCAAGTCACTCCGCTCTCGAGCGTGAATCCCGTCAGATCCATTTTTGTATATATCTCTACAAGATAGACAGGGTCTATGATTGGATGCCTTATCCACTTCTCAAATACCGTTGGCACATAGGCTGCAAGCGTGGTATCCGTCGGCACATTCGAATAGGCAGAATTCCCCGCGCTATTGTATGCGCGGATACGGAACCAGTAAGCAGTACTAGCAGTTAGCCCCGTGACCAGGAACGTCATTATACCAGCATCTATGATCGCTATCTCGATCTGTTCTCCCGCCCAAAGACCATCGTCTGATTGCTCTATTTTGTAGCTCGTCATCTGCTTCCAGTGAGTTGGCCACGTTGCCCCTTCGCCTGGCTTCTTAGCCGCATCGGAAGTGTGCTGCAAGATGCAGATATAGCGGACGTTGAGCAATTCAACCATATCGTTTACGTGATAGAGTGTGCCGAGCTTCCACTCTCCTTCCCAAATTCCATCCCAAGTGAGTCGCATTGAAGTATCTTTCACTTCTGATATGGCAAGATTGGTAGGTGCGTTAGGTGCGATTATTGTCCAAACCCCCGCTGCCATAGTATCCCAATTACTCTGGTCTATTGCATTAATCTCCGCTCTTACCCTATAAGTATACAAGCTTCCAGTGATGAGTCCTGTCCAGGCCCCGTCTGCCGTCCCCGCTCCAGTCCCGGCCGTAATTGTCATCACGGATGCATCGGCTACTGTAGCTCCTCCTGTATTGACAAGCCATAGATGTCGATCGTTGTCGTATGCTACCAGCAAGCCAATCTCAACCGCATCATCCTTAACCTGCTTCCCTACGTCATCGGGGACACAATCTGTGTATCCGGCAGCGAGCAATTGTATCCATCCGTCTCTGAAAGAGTCTCTGTTAGGCTCTAATTCCACTACCTCTGCGTATGCTCCAGCAGCCAGTTTCCTTTGGAGAGCATGATGCGTTTCTGCCAGAGAATTGTCTTTGAATGTGACATCTATCTCAAGGTCTGAAATAGGAAAAGCAGCGATATCGCTCGGATCTTCCAGAGTATCAAAAGTAGTGGCACAAGCCTCGTTGGAATAGGCAGTCCACCACCAATCCATCTCTCCGCCATCTTTTGCCAGATATTTGCCTTTCAGTTTATAGCAGTAAGCGATACCCTCTGCACAGTCTGTGTCATAATAATATTCAAGGCTCCCAGTGATTTCATCGTATAACGAATAAGCTCCCACTCCTACTTTTCTGTAAACTTCAATAAATATATAAGGGTCAGGGTTTGTCCAGTCGAGTCGTATGCAGGTGGTGCTTATGACAGTGGCGGTGAGATTTTCTGGAGGATCGCGGAGTGCCATTCAGAGAATCTCCTCTACCACCATATTCCAGTACCAAACGCCGTTCTTACATACGGGGAGGTTTAATTCTGAATTCCTGACCCATAATGTACTTGTGTTGGCGGCGCTGTAGTCGTGGCAAAATGCGAAAGCTTTGATCGTTTTGCATTCTGTGAACATGGCTTGGATCACGGCTATCGATGCAGTATTGAGTGCTTGGTATGAGTACCTCCTTATGTTGAGAGTCTCTTTCTCCTGGGCGAACAGGGTTTGGGAGTCGCCAAATTCCATTTCCGAGAAGTCCTCCTCGCCTATTTCGTATTCCGGGGCAAATCGGCGGTTGAGTTCTGCATAACTCCCGCACAGAATCGTTGCTATTTCGATATAATCATCAGGGTTCCCTGGTGTCGTTATTCTAACCCGCACCCACGTCTTCGTAAACGTAGTGAAGAATTGAAAGATGTTCGTTGCATTGTATGCGATTGCTTCTGTCACAAGGTCGGGGCCAGCAAAAGCGGCATCATCCGCACCTTCAAAAAAAATGCTGGCTGTCACTGGAATATTGTGTCCTAAAATGGCAACGAAATTTACCTCCTCAGCTCCGCCTAAATTGCAGGGCAGGAGAGTAGGGTCATCTGTATCGTTTAGCGATCTCCAGAACATGCTCAGAGTATCTATTTGCGTGTCTGTGTCTGGATGCTGAGGATCTTCAGAGGTTGGGGTCCCCATCGTCCCCTTCCTCCAAAGGTTGTCGTAAATAAGCCTTATCTTTGCTCCCATCTCAAACCACCACCGTATTAGGAATTACGAGTTGCTTCAATTCACCAGCCTTATTGACACTCTTGACAGTCTCTTTGTAGAAAGTTTGCTCGCCAATGATTATTTTATTCTGGATGATTATTCTCATGCGTGTCATGGTCACTGGTGTGCCCTCTCTGCGTAGGGGGATTATCGTTCCTGGCGTCGGTGGCACAAAAAGCTCAGGACCTGCCTCGCCGACTATTGCAGGCCCCTCTATCGCACCACCCTTCTGCAACTCAGGCAACGGTGCGGCCGCTATTGCGGCTATTTGTATTGCTGCCAAACCCGCAACTATGCCTGCAAATATCTGTCCGATAAGTGGCCCGGCAGTAAGTGCTTTGACAATGGCCTCGGCCATGCTGATAGTGGCAGAAAAGATAGCACTCGCCTTTTGACTTTTTGCTTTGGCCCGTTCCAGCTTCCTCCTTTCTTTATCCATTTTATGCTGGAGTTTATTTTCCTTTCTCGCCTTCTCCTCGTCCAGCGCTTCCAGGGCGGCTACCTTTTCTTCCTCGTTTGTGATCGTGCTTTCTATCTTTGCCCGTTCCTGTTCATACCAGTTCTCAATAGCGTCGGTTTTCCGCTTCTCTTCATTATCCAGCCTCATTGCCTCATTCGAATGGAGCTGGCTAAAAATCGCATCCAAACCACCCAGGATGTCCCGAGCTCCCGCAAATATTTTCTGCATTGTTTTTTCAAAAGCACTAACTAATATCGCTTCTCTCTTTACTCCGTATGCCTTATCTAGCTCTGCCAGCGCATCATAGTATTTCTGGGTTGCACCATAATCGTCCCATAATTTTTGCTCCTTCGCTGCATACCAATCGCCCAACATTTCAAGTTTATATTCCTTCTCGCTGAGAGCATACTCTTTCCAAATATCTCTATACCCCTTGATAATTGATGCGAATTTCCTCTCTGATTTCTTCAATATTTCCGCTTTTTCTGCATTGTATGAAGCATCTAATTCTATCACCGCATCATAGTATTTCTGGGTCTCACCATACTTATCCTTCAGCATTTGCTTCTCAGCTTCGTACCTATCCTTCAACATCGCAAGTTCATGATCTTTCGTGCTTGAGGTAAGTTTGCTTACGATATCTCTATATTTTTTGATAACTGATACGAATTTTTTCTCCTCAGCCTGCCACTTCAGCAGGCCTGCTGCCACAGCTTTTCCCATCTCTCCCCATCCTGCTATGAATTTTGCTTTCCTATCCTCTTCTATTTGATTAAGTTCAGTGGTATACGCCTTTTTGGCCAAAACATAAGCGCCATCGGCCGCCTTTTCCGCATCAAGTAGAGCCTTCCTTTCTTCCCACGTCTTGCGAGCCATCCGTCTCCTGACTTCGAATTCGTTGTGCGTAGCTTCAAAAATCTCATCTGCCATCTTGCTCATGAGGCTTACAACCTCTTCGGAATTCGTGCGAGTTCCTTCTGCTAATTCTTTTTCTTTTTTTATTATTGCGTCCAATTCCGCTTTGATGTGTGCGTATTCCGGCAATTTGGATATTGCGATCATGACTCGTCTATAGTCCCTGCCGTGCTTATTG
>Ga0209977_10001245_pt1 | contig 11096 bp, 9 predicted proteins | sample SumtaG_2_FD_183113 | JGI IMG/M metagenome (GOLD analysis project Ga0209977, IMG submission 183113) | Deep subsurface microbial communities from Indian Ocean to uncover new lineages of life (NeLLi) - Sumatra_00607 metaG (SPAdes) (version 2) | ecosystem: Environmental > Aquatic > Marine > Oceanic... | reverse complement strand
AATATAAATCAATCCTTGTTTAGGTGTGTTAGAATACGAACACGGGGCCCGTTTGTGATGCAAACGGGCCAGGGGCGTGTTAGAAGGCAAATGCGGGGGCGCATTAGAAAATTATATGCAAGAAAGGTTTTTAGTCTCAGGAAAAGCCGGCAGCGGCAAAACACACCTTGTCCTTCAGAAATATTCCCGTTTTATTGAAGAACACAAAGAAGATAACGTAATCTTTATCCTGCCAACCCACAGTCAGGTTGAACATCTCAGAAACCATATCTTAAGAACATCAGAATTTAAGGGTTATCTTGACACAGGACTTGTCACCTTCTCCATACTGGCAAATAAAATACTGGACAGTGTAGATAGTACGCCCCCACAGAAACTGATCAATGAAGGTGAGAAGGACCTGATCCTGTCAGACATCCTTAAAGACGCCAATAAAGGTTACTTCTCAGGAGTCTCAGGTTATGCAGGGTTTAAAAGTGCCTTTCTAAATTTTGTAAGAGAGATTAAAGAGAACTCACTCGGTCCACTTCCCTTTAAAGACGTACTCAAAGGGATTCAAACAGGCAATGCCCATACACCCATTAACCTGAAGTGTAACGAACTGGTAACACTTTATGAGCGCTATCAACATGCTCTGAACAAAAAGGGCTTGATGGACAGGGAAGATTTCCTGGCGCAAGCCTTATCACAAATGAACAAGGATACCTTCTCCGAAGTCGAACTATTATTAATAGACGGTTTCCACGATTACACACAACTCGAACTGAAATTTATAAAGGAATTAACCTCTCTTATACCGAATGTCTACGTCACTCTACCATATCAAATATCTGACCCTGTACCACCCGCATTCCAGGTTTCTCACAAAACATACTCCCGGCTTGCCGGGCTGAATCTTCAGGAATTGCGGCTTGATGAGAACAGAAGAACCTCCTGCTCGATATTGAAGCATATCGAGTCAGGCATATTCACTCAACCTGAAGACCCGGTTGTACCGGAACCTGATATCTCCTGTACATCATTGCGGATTACGGCTGCTGCTAACATGCAGGATGAAGTAGAACAGATCGCCCGCATGATAAGAAAACTGACTTACCGAGATGGTTATACCTTCAGTCAAATTGCCGTGATATTCAGAAATATAGAAAAGTATCGGGATATCGTTGAAGACACATTTACAAGATTCAGCATCCCGGTAAGAATCTATGGCAAGAAACCCTTAAAAGACAATCCCCTGATTAAGGTCATAATAAATACAACACAATGCTTTACAGATAAGTGGCAGGATGAAGCAGTCTGGAAGGTACTGAAATCCAACACAGGCATAGACGGAAACCTTATAAATAAACTGGAACAGGAATACTTAAAAAGAGGCAGTATTAACGATTACAATAAATGGCTGAAACTTACCTCGAGCCCTGAATTAAAGGATGTTAACTATTTCCTGAAGGAACTGAAAAAGATTTTCACCAACCTGGGAGGCAGACATACATTCAGCTATTATTGCAAATGGTATGTCGATATTGTAACCATATTTTACAACCCTGCGTTTACTGAAGAAAATCCCAATCGGGAAATCTCAGGGTTGATGAAATCAGATGCAGGCGCCCTGAAGGAATTCATGGCAATCCTTAACAACACCACCCTTGGAAAACTTTCAGAAATCTCTAAGGATACGGGGAACCTTACCTTTGGGAAGTTCAATCATATCCTAGGAACACAGGTGGCCTTATCGTCGTACAGGGAAACAGACAAACGTCAAGAGGTTGTTAACGTTATCAATGTCCTGGAAGCAAGACAGTGGGAAATGCCCGTCATCTTTGTGGGAGGCCTGCTCGAAAAAGAATTTCCCCGACAGGTACGGGAAGATCTGTTCCTGAAGGATTTTCACAGAAAGAAACTGAATGCCACAGGAAACATCGTCTTAAGAGAGGCAAGCGAACAGATGGACGAAGAGAGATACCTTTTCTACATCTCCGTTACACGTGCAAAGGAGAGGCTTTATTTATCATATCCATCAGCGAACAGCAACGGCAATTTGACACTGCCGTCTTTTTTCCTGTCTGACACACAAAAGTTATTCCCGGAGGAAATACTTCAAGGAATCACAATCCAGAGAAACCTTTCAAAGATAATCCCCGAACCGGAAGACATCATCACTTCAACCGATTCAAAGAACTTTGTCTATTATCACCTTAACAACCCCTATGTGTCTGAAAGGGAAGAGAAGGATATCGCACTCTGGTTATATAATAACAATACAGAAAACAAGGCTTCACTCAGGGAAGAACTCTGCACATTAACGACACTTATAGAATCCTACAATAACCTGAAGCTTAAGTTTTTTGATAAAAAGATAGTAAAGAAGATCAGTGAAACAAGTACAAGGTTTTCACCCACAAAGTTGAAAGACTATGCCCAGTGCCCTTACAAATATTTTGGCAGATCAACACTCAAACTCAGACAGGCCATTCCTAAGTCCATGGACTTATTAATGCAGGGAACCATCATTCACAAAGTACTTGAGGAGTATTTTAAAGATACCGGAGAAACTAAGGATATCACAGGAATATTTGAGGATGTTTTTAATCAGGAAACCAGAGGAATGGTTACAGGCTTTGAAGAATTGAAGGCCAGAAATGAGATGCTTAATACGCTTTTGACGTTTGAATCCATGGAAAAGGAATCTAACCTGCCAACATTTAAACCCTCCATGTTTGAAGCAAAATTTGGCGATGAAGAGCTTGAAACCCTGAAAATCGGAGATGGGGATAAAGGTGGTATTGAAATCTCCGGCAAGATTGACAGGGTTGACGTTTCAGAAGTTAATGGAGAAAAGGTTGGCATAATCATTGACTACAAATACGGACAAACAGAATTCAGGTTAACGGAACTTGAAGAAGGCCTTGATCTACAACTACCCATCTACATACTTGCCTTGCGAGATGTGTTTAGGGTTATTCCCGTCGCTGCTGAATTTTATGCATTGAAGACCTCTAGAAAGACTGGAATTTACAATCAGGAATTAATCGAAGAGCTTAAGCTCAATATAAAACCGGCAAGGAAATCGCTTTCCGTTGATAACAAGGAATTTAACAAACGGTTGAAAGATGCAGAGAACCATATTCTGAAATTCTCACAGGAAATCCGTAATGGAAGAATTGAACTTGCTCCGGCAAATATTGATTTTTGCGGTGAAGGGAACTGCGATTTCGCAAACGTCTGCCGTATTGATAAGTGGAGGCTTAGGTGAAAACAGTAGGCAGTTGACAATAGGCAGCCCGCCCGGATGACTCGGTCGGACGGGTAGGCAAAAGACGAGAAGGAAAATACTTGATACAAAAAAAAGAAACCAGTTAACAGTAAACAAGAGGTAACATTATGAATAATTTTATGATTTGTATAGAAAACAAAAGCTGTCCCCTCCTTACGAAGGAGGGGATGAAGGGGAGGATAAATAAGCAAGATTTACATAGTTTATTACTGAAACAGCTAAGATACATTATGTCAACTGTCAATTGTCAACTGCCAACTTAAAAAAATTATGACAAATGAACTAACCACTTCTCAAATAAAAGGTGTCACGGTTACGGATAGGGACCTCTGTGTTGTCGCGGGTCCCGGTTCCGGGAAGACACGTGTACTTGTGGAACGATTTGCGAATCTTGTGACCGAACACAAGGTACCAATCAATGAAATCCTCACCCTGACATTTACAGAAAAAGCGGCAAACGAGATGAAGATAAGGGCAGCAAGGTCTTTCGAAGAGAAAGGAATGGAAAAGGAGCGTCAGGAGATAGAGTTTGCTTATCTATCCACCATCCACAGTTTCTGCGCTCGTCTACTCAGAGAAAACGCAATAGAGGCCATGCTAGATCCTCAATTCCGCGTTATGGATGAACTCGAAGCCGATAGGGTCAAAGAACAGACACTGGAAGACACGCTCAATGAGCAGACAGATGAAAAAATCCTGGACTCACTACTTAGCGGCATCTTCTGGAAGCAAGCGGACTCCAAAAAGAGCAGGTTAAAGTCATTCAAGGAAAACCTCATCATGCTCTATGAAAAAATCAGGAATGCATGCGTGCCTATCTCAGAGACCGTAAACCAGAATGATTTGTCTCAGGACATCGTTAGTTCTTATAACGAGGCCGAGAAGTTGGCAAACGAAATCAGAGAAATCTGCTCAGAAAAGAAACTCCCTGATAAAACCAGAGAAAAAGTAGAATACGTTTTAGAACGCTGGAACACCACAAACCTGCAGGAAAATATAAATGAACTATACGGAAAAAAAGAAAAACACCACCCCTTCTCCCCTCCTTCAGAAGGAGAATCGAAAAGCTTTCATTCTGTTACCTCCCCTTCATCCCCTCCTTCGCAAGGAGGGGAAATAGGGGAGGTTAAATCTGCCAGAATTTTACCTGATATTAAGCAACCATCTAAAAGGGATGATCTCATACTTGCATTATTAAACAAGGTCAAAGGTATTCACTCTGTCATAAACCTGGCCGTATCGAAGGATGTAAAAGAAACTTTAAGTAACTTGCGCGAAGAACTTAAAACCCTTATAGGATTACTTGCAGAGGATTATTCGACAAATATCAAGATGGTGTTAAGGGATTTTCTCGTGAATTTCGATATTGCCTATTCGGAATGGAAAAGGGCAGAAAGCCTCATAGACTTTACAGACCTTGAGGCCAAAACTATAGAATTACTGGAAAATAAGAAATACATAGCCAATGAAATAAAACAAAAATTCAAGTACATATTAGTTGATGAATTTCAGGACATAAGCAGACTGCAAAAAACCATAATAGACCTCATAAGAAATAAGGATAGTTTATTCATTGTGGGTGATGAGAAGCAATCCATTTATGGTTTCAGGAATGCGGAAGTTGAGATATTTCAGGATATACAGAAGAACGTTGAGCCGGGGTCTTTAATAAACCTGAATGAAAACTTCAGGAGCCGTCCACAGGTACTTGATTTTATAAACCATATATTTGACGGGCTATGGTCAGATAACTCAACCAGCCAACAGGAAGATCACGTTGATTCTACCTCCCCTTCATCCCCTCCTTGCGAAGGAGGGGAAAGAGGGGTGGTCTCTTGTTTATTAACAAACAGCACACATCAACTAAAGGCAGGTGCAGAATTTTCAGACAAGACATCTCCATCAGTTGAGATAATCGTGGCGGAGGGAAAGGATAAAACCGAAGCCAGGAAATGGGAATCCATGGAGATAGCAAAAAGAATAAAGGAGATCGTAGATAAAGGCTTAATCAAGATTACAAACAAAAGAGAACGAGAAAGGAATATATCCTATAGAGACTTTGCCATCCTGTTTCGCAGTACAACAGACATAAAACTATATGAACACAGCCTGTCACATGTTGACGTGCCTTATTATGTCGTTAGCGGAAGAGGATTCTTTAATACTACGGAGATTACGGACCTGATCAACCTCCTGAAGGTCATCGAATCTCCCCTTGACGAGATAAACCTGGCCGCCGTCTTAAAGTCTCCGTTTGTCGGAATAGACGATGACGCCCTTTTCCGGCTGGCAGACCACGCCCATAACAACAATGAAAATAGACTTCTCTATCAGGCCCTGGATGAAGTTGGCGCCATAAAGGAACTCGAAACACAACCACGGGACAGGATTATTAAATTCACTCAATTCTTGAAAGAGGTACAAGGTATCAAACCCAGAACCTCATTATGGAATCTGATTTCATTCATCCTCAAGAAAACAGAATTTCAATCAAAGATGCTTCTCTTTTCAAATGGAAAGAAAAGGTATGCAAACCTCCTGAAGATTGTCGAATTATGTAAAAACCAGGAAGACTTCGAACCCCTGACATTGAGAGATTTTATTGAGATTGTAGAAGGTTATAAGTTCAGGGAGATAAGAGAATCTGAAGCGCCGGTAGAATCCGAGGAAGATGACGTTGTTAAATTAATTACGACCCATTCCGCTAAAGGACTGGAGTTTCCGGTAGTAATTGTCGCCGATACTGACAGAAACAACACAATACCCGCAGACTACTTTGTATACTCAAAGGACCATGGAATTAGTTTTAAGATACTGAACCCATCGACCAACGAAGCGGAAGTGCCCCTGAGCTATGAACGAATTAATGATGAATCAAAAGAAAAGGAATTACGGGAATCAAGACGCTTACTCTTTGTAGCAATGACAAGGGCACAGGAGCACTTGATACTCTCCGCTGGTATTAATAAAGGCAGAACCGGGGGAGAAAATGACAAAGGCAATTGGCACAGGTATATTTCTTCCACTCTCAATCTTAACCCTGAACCCATAGATAATCCGGAAATCATAAAACTCAATGACAATAAATACGGACAGAATTCATCACAACCGGTCGAGATAAGACATACGCGCATAAAAAATGAAAACAAGCCGCCAAAAGAAGGCAAAAGAATAAAACTGCTGACTCAACACAAAAAAGAGATAGCAATATGTAATAAAATTAAGACACCTTCACCTTCAAAAGAGATAGTTGATACAGGCACAAATATATTATCAACAATCACGCACACTGTAGATGTTGATAACAGCCACTATGTATACTCCGTCACAGATATACTCAAGTTTCACTTTTGTCCTCGGCTATATTATTTCAGGTTCATTCTAGGCCTACAGGGTATAAATGAAAGATGCCAAACTAGATCGGGTCATGACGAAGCCGAAGATGAAGGCAATCTGAAAGACGATGAGCTGCCCGGACATGAGCTGGGAAATATCGTACACCGGGTCTTTAAGAACTACCATTTTCCTGAAGATAATCTCAAGGAATATATTAAAAAAGAGCTAAGCGTCTTTGGGCTGGATACAAACCAGAAAAGTATAGACCTTGTTGCAAACTGGGTAAACTCATTTCATAAGAGTGACGGTGGTAAGGAAGCCGCTTCAAGCAAGTTACAGAAACGTGAGACATCCTTTATCTTTAAATATCAGGATAACCTGATCAGAGGACAGATAGACCTTTTCTATCTTAACAACGAAGACCTGTTAAAGGTCATTGATTACAAGACAAATGACATTACTGCCGGAGAAATACCTGAAAAAGTAAAATATTATGAATTACAAATGCAGCTTTATGCAAAAGCCTTAGAAGCAATCTACGAAAAGAAGGTTGCTGAAACTATACTTTACTTTCTCGTCCCGAATCAATCTGTCGTAATCGATACCACAGAAAAGTCCTGCAAAGGATTATACAAAACGCTGGACACATTCTTCACGACACATAAGAAAGGAGATTTTAATAAAGTGAGGAACCATAAATGCCGATGGTGTGAATACGAAACCATATGCCAATGAAACAAAGAATAAAGATTGTGGTAGACACAAACATATTCGTTGCGTCGCTGTTTGGGGATACATCAAGGAAGATAATTGACCTCTGGCTTTCGGGCGAGATACAGCTTTGCATCTCTGAACCTATAGTTGGAGAATACATGGAAATCCTGAGGAGATTCACATTCAAGGATAAGGAAATGATTGCAAGGATTAAGGTTGCACTCGAAAGGAAAGACAATGCCTGCTTTATCCAAAGGCCTGAGGAAAAGGATTGGATACACGAAGACCCGGAAGACAATAAGTTTATAGCCTGTGCCCTTGCTTTAAATGCTGACTACGTCATATCTACGGATTCTCATTTACTAAAGGAACCAGCCTGGGACGGCATCAAAGTCATAAGACCACATGAATTCATATTGCAAAATCAAAACACCCCTTTATAATATTGGATAAATTATTTACAGGATAAATTGAAATGGTAAATCTAAAAAATTTGGTTTTTACGGAGAAAAAATTACACTTTAAAAAGGGAAATGTTATATTTAAAGAACAGGATAAAGACAGCCAGAAAATGTATTTTATAGATTCCGGAAGGGTGAAGATAGTAAAAAAAGTAGGAGATAGTGAAGCAACGCTAACAGTTCTTGATTCAGGTGATTTTTTTGGTGAGCTGGCATTAATAACCGGAAACAAACGTGTTGCTTCAGCAATTGCCCTTACGGATTGTAAGCTTCACACTATGGATAAAGAAACATTTGAATTAAGCCTCTTAAACGACAAAAAGTTTATGAGAAATATTCTCGAAACCCTTGCCTTTCGCCTCGAAGAAACTGATTTGAACCTCAAGCGGCACCTTGAGAGAATTTCCAGATTATCCAAGACCTTCAATGTAACCGGTTAGTTTCTTTCTTAAATAAAGTATCAGCATCTATCTCACCCCATTATTAAATCTTTCCAAACACTTAACTAATTTCTCTATGCAATCCAGTGAGATTTGATGGAAGTATGGTTTTTCTTCGGGCTTGTGCCAGTCTGGGTTGACTATCATGATTTATACTTTTTGGGTTAATCAATCGGTATTTTTTTAAAGAACGTTATCTATTTTTTCTCGTGCTTTATTTAAAATGCTTGAATATAATTCAAATTTTCTAGAAGTTTCTTTGTCTTGCCCTTTTAAATCATCTGCTTTTAATTGGCAGATTTTGCTTAGACTGGTAACAATTTCTGGCAAAAAATATTCGTCAACAAGATATTCAAGTTTTTCCATGTCGGTATCATTCATTTCTTCGTTTCTCCCATAAAAAAGTTAAAGTTACATTCTAAAACACATGTCAAGTTCTTCATTTGAGTCAGTCAGGATTGACTATCATTTTTTGCTCTTGATTTTGACGACTAGCTGACTATTATAAACATCAGAATTTCTACATTCTACTAAATTGTCATACCACAGATATATACTCTATCAATTGATGGAGTTACTTTCATAAATTAAGTTTGTGTTTACAGGGATGTAAATACATGAACTTTCTTACCAAATTCAATCTTTCCTAATGTATTTTAACAGGAGACAAATGTGAACGGACAGGAAACAAAAAAGCCTTTTTATAAAACTTTTTGGTTTTATGTCATAGTGATACCGTTAGTTTTATATTTAATTGGAAAATACACCCCGGGAAGTAATAAACCTTCAGAAAATACAAGTAATAAATCTGCCAGTACTCAAACAAATGATATAGAGCAGAAAATGGGGGAATGGGCTGAAGAAGTTGGTAATCTTCATAAAGCTACTGTAAGAACATGGCGTAATTCAACGTATAGCAATAGATGGCATACGGCTGGTGATTGGTTTACTGCGATTACTAGAGCTAACAATCCTGATCTTCAGGGGAAACTTGATAAATTAAATAATGAACAATGGCTTGCAACTGTTCAAGAGTGTTCTAAGCAACTTGAAATATGTATATCAGAAATAGCGTCAGAGGAAAAACTTTGGGGGGGGACAGATAGTCTAGTCGCTGAAATTGCATCTATTTGTTATGCAAAAATGTATATGAGTGATTAACCCTAAAAAGAAATCATAGTATAGGTTTTTAAAGGCTTATAAACAGGCAAGGGAGAAAAAGAGGGGATTATGGCAAGAATGAATAAGAAAAATTATTTTTATGTGATATTACTCTTTGGAAGTATTTTCTTGAATAGCTGTCAGACTATGCAATTATACACAGGAGACCGGTTACCCAAAGAAGAAGTCGCCATCATCAAACCAAATATGGAGGGCTGGTTTAGGAATACATGGATTTCTGAAATTGATGGAAAACCCGTGGGTATTACGAATACGAAAGTTGAGGTACTTCCTGGTGTTCACACGTTGAGGATTAAAGTAAAAGATTCAGAGTTCGCACAACCCGTTTATATGGGTGTGGACACGATTTCGTTTGAAGCAGAGGCGGGTCACGTCTATAGGGTAGATGGCAAGATCAAACGAGTTGAGGCGGTAACTTGGGTAATAGATGAGGAAACCAATGCCCCTGTTACCAAGGGAAGGAAGATGCAGTTAGAAGATTCTAAGAAAGAAGGAAAGGGGTGGTAGGAATTACCTGGCTTTATATCAAACCCTATAATGTTAGGCGAAATCACAAGAAACCAGTAAAGAGAGGAAAAGAAAATGTCAGCACTGATTGAAGAATTTAAGAGGGAGCATTCGGAAATTCTTGCCATACTCAACGAAGTCAAGGAACTTGGTATTCTTTCGAAAGAAGGGCAGTCCAAACTCATGTCTGTAAAAGAGATTCTGCTTGAGCATCTTTGGAATGAGAACGAGCGGCTTTATCCTGTTCTCTGGAAAGAAGCAGAGCATAATAATGATATAAAAGACGTATTAGATTTATTCGCAGTGGAAATGGAGAATGTCTCAATAATCGTGCAAGAATTCTTTGATAAATATTATGGAGGAGTTATAGATGAAGATTTCCCGAGAGAGTTTGAAAGATTTTTCGCTGCCATTAGCAAAAGAATAAAGGATGAAGAAGATATTCTCTATGATGAGTATGATATGATGAATCAATAATATATTTGTGGCATTGTTTTGCCTAACAAGGCGTAGTGCCTGACCGCTATTCCACTGCACTCCGTTTCTTATGTAATACCACATCACACACCAAATTCCCCTCTTAAATCTGATGTACTATATGAAATGCCATTAACTTTTCAGCATCGTATTGGTCATAAACCCTCCAACCTTTCTGATCCCTTTTTGCCTTTCTTACCTTTCCTATTTCCTCCCATTTCTTGATGGTGCCTGGACTTATTCTTAGCATTTTTGCTACTTCTGTTATTGTCATCATCTCTTTCATAAATTAAGACTCCCTTCTTACCTAATTAGATTTTGCATCCTCCTTAATCTCTGAGAATGTTAATCTCTTTTTCCATACTTGTTATCTTTGCATCCAGTTTATTAATCTTTCCTGTCAGGTCTACACATACTAAAAATCCTAAAACCAGCAACAGAATAGTGTAAACAATGACGAATATTGTCGCTGGATTCCTTTTTGACCCTACTGTCGAAAACCTGGACTTACTACCGGATTTATTTGCTCTTAAAATGTCATTTCGATATTTCTCAGTTACGTCACTGGTTTCATAAACTCTCATATCTCGCATTTTTTCCTCTGTATTTGATAGGTTTACCACTTTGGGTTCGAATGGTTTTTTTACCAGCGTTTCCTCATTACTAATACCGTTAAAAATCATTCCCCCTAAGCTTTTGCCTCTT
>Ga0209977_10001244_pt1 | contig 11100 bp, 9 predicted proteins | sample SumtaG_2_FD_183113 | JGI IMG/M metagenome (GOLD analysis project Ga0209977, IMG submission 183113) | Deep subsurface microbial communities from Indian Ocean to uncover new lineages of life (NeLLi) - Sumatra_00607 metaG (SPAdes) (version 2) | ecosystem: Environmental > Aquatic > Marine > Oceanic... | reverse complement strand
CATCAAGGGGATTATAAAAGGATCTATCTTAATTTGTATTCTTTTAGCACAAAACTAAAATTAATAAAAGAAAACGGTTGGGAAATTTACCGGGAATTAGCCAGTAAGTTAATAGATAAAGAATCATTGAGTGATCATGACCTTTCAGAACTTATCCAAAATTTATTAAAAATGAGTTCCAATATAGAAGATTATTTGAATTAGTTAAAAAGAGTTTTTCTATCCAATTACTTATTTTGTATGTAATTCTATTATATCATTTTCTTTTAATTCGTAATCTAATCCCACTTTTTTCTTTTCTTGTCTAGCGTCTTTTCGAATGACTATTGCGTGATCGAATGACTCATAAAAACTTCGATGGATTTTTATTGCAACATCTTGTATCGTTGGTTGATTAAGACTACAATCTAGTATCAGCGGCTTTTCAGCAACTATACCCTTATGCATGGTATATACCTTCATTTTTCTTAAATATTTTAATACAATTTTTCCAAAATCGACAGGAATCTCCTTCTTTTTTACGCTCGTTCCAATTATTACTGGGAATTGTTCTGAATAATATTCCTCAAGATTGCAAAAAGTGTTTTTTGTTTGAGACAAATCTCCCTTCGTTCCTAAAATAATAGCTTTTTTATACGATATAGATGGATTGAGTGTATCAACAATCTGATCAAGATTAATTTTTCCGAAAACTTTCACAACGCCATTATGTATGCCCCCCGCATAAGTAATTTCTCTAATTCTCTTAGTTAACTCTTCAATATTCGTATTGTCTTTAGCTTCGCTCGTTAAATAAAATACTTGAATCTTATTAGAACCTGTCTTCTCAATAGTGATCGGAGGGGGAGGGATATTTATTCGAACATGGGATTTATGCAATTCCATTAGAAGCAAATCTATTTGCTCCTTATAATTACGCGATAAGTCTACGCAAAAGCATATTAAATCGCTAGCTCTTAATTGAGATATGATCTCTTTACCGTTTCCAATTCCACTTGCAGCCTCTTTCATTATCGCGGGCATGTCTACGATTTGGTAACGAACTTTATTATATTCATAAATGCCAACTTCAGGAAGAGGTGTAAATTTACCAATCTTTTCTTTTGCGGCTCCAGTTAATAAATGCAGAAGAGAGGTTTTTCCAACACCAGGAGAATGATAATCACTTATTAAAATTAGTTGGATTCCTTCCTTTTTTATCGAAAAAGGACTAACTTGCTTAGCCATAGATTTAATTCGGGCTTTCTGTGCTTCTTGTTCCCTTCTTAATTTTGAGAGACGCGATTTGTTTAAAGCAACTATTTTTTCTGTAGCTTTATGTTTAGGAACTAAAGACAGATACTCTTCCAAACATTTTATCTTTTCGTCAATAGTTTTGGCGTCCAAATATTTATTATATGCTGCTTGCGCTTCCGGTCCTATATTTGAACTCATAATATAAGTCCTCTTTTAAAATAAGATTAGAAAATGGATCGAAACCTATCTTCCGTTTTTAATTTTAAATCCCCTATAATTTTATCAATTCTATCTTCAAATTTTTTGAAAAATTTTGCTTTTTTCGAAAAAATATCGTTAAGAGAATATCTATTAAGAAAATGGGAATTAATTTCACTTAAATGCTTTTTAACTACCCCTGAATCTGTTTTTTTTTCAGTTATAGCAAAGGAAATCAATGGTTGCTTATTCGATTCATCGTTTGGTAAAGAAATTAAATCACAATAGCAAACAAGTTTAAAGGAAGCTAACGAGATCACATTAATATCATCTCCAAATACTTCCGAGGTGAAACTTTCTAGAGCAGAGAGGAATCCTGCTCTTAATTCGGGATCTAATCCAACTCCCATATCGGAGCCGTAATATTTTTTGTTTAATATATTCCGTATGCCTATATTTATACCAAGTTCCAAGATAGCCATTTTTAAATTAGGGTCAAATTTTAATCCTAACCTTATTAGGTTGTATGTATATTAATAATTTCACTTTCTAATCTTGAATTATTTATTAGATTTTTTGTTTTTTTGAAATAATTTAGGCAACAACTCTAGAAAATTACATCTTAATTTGGTTTTGGTAGGCATAGAATGTGTTTTGAAGTAAGAAACTTACTGTCATTGGACCAACACCACCAGGGGTTGGAGTAATCCAAGAACATTTATCAAGAACACCTTGAAAATCAACGTCTCCGCAAGTTTTTCCCTTTACTCTGTTTGTTCCAACATCTATTATAACAACACCCTCTTTTATTTTTTCTTTAGTTATAAAGTTAGGCTGACCTACGGCTGTTATCAAAATGTCTGCCCTTTTAATGAAATCATTAATATTTATCGTTGATGTGTGGCAAATTGATACTGTTGCGTTTCTCTTTAAAAGCATAAAAAATAACGGTTTTCCTACTAAATTTGAACGGTTGATAATAACAGCATTTTTTCCCTTGATTTCTATATTATAATACTCCAGAAGCGCTATAATCCCTTTTGGAGTACATGGTGCAAGATCTTCTTTGTAGTCAAACAATTTACCTTTATTGATTGGATGGAGTCCATCTATATCTTTCAGAGGGCTAATTTTCTCATTAAATTCATTAGTGAAAGGTCTTAATTCGTTTGGTAGAGGTAATTGTAGAATTATCCCATGAACAGATTTGTCTTCATTTAACTTTTCAATTTCATTAAATAACGCTTCTTTTCTTATATCATGCTTTAAATTGACTATTATTGAATCAATTCCAATTTCAGCGCAAGTTCTTCTTTTAATATTTAAATATAATTCTGAAGCAGGATTATTACCAACTAAAATACCTGCTAATTTTGGTTTTATGCCCGTTTTTTTAGAAAGTAATGATATTTTGCTTGCTAATTCTAAGTTTAATTTTTGTGCTAACTCTTTTCCATTTAATATTTTTCCCATAGTAATCTTATCACGTGATAAACTTAATTTAAATCAAATATATGTTAAACAAGGAATTCATTGAAATAAATAAGTATTATTATATGCTTATTAAATGATAAAAAAGGTTTAAATTCTTCTCCTACGCCAAATTAAGTAAATAACTAAAACAATTACTCCTATGACTGAAGTTAAAATAATCAAGGTTAAAAAATTAAGTTCAACCATGAATATTTCTACATTTAATAAGTTTAATAAATTAAAAAATTGTAATATTTTAAAAGCATAATAAGATGTGCTAATGGATGAGAATCTTTGATCGATTCCTTCAATCCAATCACTAAAACCACCATCGAGGGAACTTTGATGTTTCAAAACCCAATTAGAAGTTGCATCTTTATTTAATTCATTCTCGTCTATTAAACCAATTCCTTCAACGCAGAAGAATGTACTACTAAGTAAAGGAAATTCAGCGTACGAGTCAGGTAAATAACCACCGTAGTGTTCAAGATTATTGGAGTCCCCTATATAAAGTGATTTAAAGTAATTCAGGGTATTATTTTGATCGGCTGATTCATTTATTGCTCCTAACTCACTTATTAAATAAACCGCAAAATATGTAGTAAGCAATGTGGATGATAAAGTTTGATTTCCTCCATATCCCCCGTCAGTATTATTACACGATAATACCCAACTTTTATGGAGTGTTTGATTATCAACTGGTTCATTAATTATTGTAAGAATATTATATATATAATAAGTTGAAACCATATTTGCATTATTAGATGTGTTTGTAGGGCTAAAGCCACCTCCGATCTGAACAGTCTCATTTATATAAGTATAGATATCATCTTGTAAATCTGAAGAACCTAGCGAAGTTTCTAGCGATCCTAATGTTTTTAGTGTCTCTAAAAAATAATATATCGTGTATATATCAATTTCTCCCGTATCAAACATGGCTTGAATTTCGTCCACTAGATAAACCTCTAAAGCAGCTTTATCAACGCTTTTCGTCGCTTCAAATAGGATCTCAACAGTATAAGCGTTAAAGTCTCCTAAAATTTCAATTGCATTAGCTGTGTCTTGAGGTGAAACGCCAAAACTTTCGTTTACTTCTTGATGTTCATAAATAAAATCGACTAAATGACTCTGACGGGTTTTTGCTAATGCTACTGGCGTAATACTTAACATTAAAGTAATTAACAATATTACAAATGTTAAATTCCGAACTCTGTTTTTCAATTAAAAAAAAACCCCAATCTGGTTTTAACTAAATTTTAATTTTTTAAATTTAACGTGAAATTAAAAATTAACGATCTTTTGAGTTTTTAGTTAGATTATCATAAATTATGATAAAAATCAAAAATAAATTAATCAAAATAAAATCTAAAAAATTTCACTAATGTTCTTATATAAAGCAGCACTGTTGGTTTGAAATTGCTCGTGGGTTACAAATAGGCTTTGAAAGCTGGCTAAGCTTCCGAGTATGCTAGCACCATTAAAAATCGCGAATTGTAGGTTTTCAGGAACGAAAAACCTTAATATCTGTTCCGATGATTCATAAAAACCAGAGAATTCCCGAGCAGGAGGCGTATTTTTTATGATTTCAAGAGGGATATCGGAGATCTCTAATGGTGGAAAAGTTTCGCCACAATAAGGACAAAAAATCGATGCTGGATCTTCAACTGCTTTTTTGCAATTAGGACAAGTAAGCTTACCTTTATCAATTTTAGGTTTTTTACCTATATTGAAGTTTCCAATAGAAAGCTCGGGTAAAACGATTCTTCCGTTACAAGATGGACAAAACTCCTTACCGTCGGTAAGATCTACTAGCGTACCACAGTGAGGACAAGTATCTTCTTTTTTCTGTGATTTCTTCTTTGATCTCATTTTTTGCCTTTCTTCCCTTGAAGGCTTGATAATTTTGGGTTTAGGTATTTTTCCCAACTGGGGGATTAATCGAGTTAATTCCAATCTTAACCGTTCTTCAAATCCAGAATAAGAGAGATTTCCACCAGAGATCATAATATGGGAAAGAAGATCGCTCCAATAATATTTATCAATTCCTTGTAAGCTATTTATCACTGCTTGTGGAATATTTAATATGTTATAACCTAATAAATTAGGTTTAAATAATACTTCGGGAGCCTCGTGGAAGATATAGTTTGGTATATTAATATTGGATCCATCTGGCATAGTAAAACTAAAAGTCTCGTCTAACTTTGGAGGGTGTTCTGGATCTAAGCTGAAAAAACAGTTTTTTTCTTTGATTTCTTTGATTATCTCGTCAACAGCACTAGATTCAATATTGATACCTTCCCTCATTAATAAATTCTTTAAATGTTGATTAACATCAGTACCCGCTATTGTTAATTTTTGAACTGATTGATCAACAATTTCCCCTCCCAAGATTGGGCATACCCACGTGAGTCCATCGCCGCTTTCAATTACTATTCCAGTTGTTAACCCTACACTAAATAACGAGAGTATTGGAGTTGGAATCATTATTAAGCTTTTTACTCTGTGGGATTCATATAAAACACGAGCAATATATTCTTTAGTTTCCCGCTGAACAAACGGAGGTTCAGTGTATAATACGGGATAATTAGAAAGATTTTCAATTCTTAATAGCGAATAGAAAATATAATTTAATATTTCATAATAATCGTTCCAATCCATTATCGCACCCCTTTCGATAGGGTGCTTAATCTTCAAAACACCTCTCATTTTTGAAGCGTCTGAACCTATATATATATTTCGGCCACTAACATCAACCATAACAGCTTTATATTTTTCAGTACCCGTAATCGTGGGGAAAACAAACCTAGGACTAGGCTCTCCCGCGAATCCTATTTTAGTATAGGCTGAACCAATGTCTACTATAATTGGTGTTCCGGGGAGAGGTATTGCCATATGTAATCAATCGTAATTTTTAAGATTATATGTTCTTGTATTATAAATCTCTTAATTTAAGTATTAGTACAATAATATAATAAAATGATTTTCCTTAAATAAATAATTTTTCCAAAAGAGGAAGGATAAATTAGAATATCTTACTAAATGAATATTTAATCTTTTAGATAATTAAATAACATTCTAATAAACTGATTTATATTAATCAATTTTTAACGATTTTTCTAGTTTCTTTTCAATTCCTTCTAGCTCGGTAAAAAGATTTTTATATGTTCTCAGTAAATACGCCCCCCAATCGTTTAATTTAACCCATCCCCCTCCACCAAGACCACCTTTTCTAGTTTCTACGGGGGATTTTCCTGACCTTTCTTTTATTTTATTCAAAATGTTCCACGCGTATTTGTAAGAGTAACCACACTCTTTCGCTGCTTTTGTTAAGGATTTGGGTTCGCTGTTATCCGTATTATCAATACATTCAAGTAAATTAGCCCATCCAGAACCTAGAATATTTTTACGACCATTATCTTGAATTTCTAGCCAAAATTTGATACCAAAACCAATTTTACTTTTTAATTTTTCGATTTCATGTTTATCCTCAAATTTTTCACCAGAAGGTTCTTCCATATTATTTAATTGATTTACTTAATTTTAATTGTTTTTAATAAGAGTAAAGAGAAAAACATTAAAGGTAAGTCAATTTTTTTTTTGTAAAATAGCTAAAATGATTAAAAATGTTTTTTTCTGATACAAAAAGCTCGGTAAAATTAGGAAGAAAAGTCGTTGAAGATGTGTATCATTTCGGAGAAAACCCAATGTTGGATTGCAATCAGTTTATAATCAATGACACAAGCACGGGTGAGTTAGCGCTTTTTGATTCTGGAAATGGAGTTTCCTTAAAGGGTTTATTCGAAGGTATGAATAATTTGGGTTTAGATTACCGAAAAATAACAAAAGTATTTCTAACTCATGAACACGTAGACCATGTTCTTGGCTTGTATCCGCTGATAAAAGCTCTAAAAAGTAATCCTCCTGAGTTATATGCTTATGGCGAAACAACGAAAATATTAGAAGAAGGCGACGAATCAAAGATTTTTCCCGGAAATCTCGGGATCAGCCCAAAAACATTCGGTTTAGAAATTATCCCTTTAGAAGTAAACAATCTAAACATAGATGAAACAATCAGTGTAGGTTCAGAATTCACTTTTCAAATTTATTATACTCCCGGTCATTCCCAAGGATCAATCTGTTATTATGAATCCACTAAAAAAATCTTAATTCCAGGAGATTTAGTATTTACGGGAGGGAGTTTTGGGAGATACGACTTTCCAGGAGGCTCTTTGGACGCATTAATTGAATCTATCAACTTTGTCAACGATTTAGACGTTAAATATTTACTTCCGGGGCATATGGGTATAAGTGATAACGGAAACCAGCAAATTGATTATTCGTATAAAATGGTCCAATCAATTAGAAGCTTTTTTTAAATTTTGATTAACTTTACACATTTACTTAATTCAGCTAGGAGTCTATAGAACCTAATTTCTTGGCTTATTTGATAAATAATTGATAAGAACATTTTTTAACCTAAAATATAATAATATATTATTTAAAATATAAAAAAAAAAACGAATCAAAAATTGTGAATAAAATGAATGATAAACCAACTAAACCAATAACCGAAGTTTACTTAAGGTCTTACCCAAAAGTTATATTTTTCTGGCCTCTGGCGCTCGTTTCGTTTGTTCTATGGCTTCTACAAATGGTCGTTGGCGAACCTGTAGCGGGGTTTGGTAATTTCTGGCTTGTCGTATTTTTCGTTAACATGTTTATTGTCGCTTTCGATTTTAGTAGTTCGAAATTTTTCGTGTTAATTATGGTTGTCGTTGTTATAGTTTTACTACTTATTTTTTTAGTACCTGGATTTTTTAGCCCTCTTCCTCCAGGAGACGATGGATTTAATCCGGCTTTAACAGCAGAATTTTACTTAGTAACTACTATAATAATGGCTCTTATTTTAGGACTCGTTGTTTTGAGTTCAAGATTTGATTACTGGAAAATTGAAAGAAACGAAATTTATCATAAGAAAGGAATATTTTCTTCTGCTGAGAGAATGCCAACGAAAAGCTTAAGAATCTTGAAGGAAATCCCAGATGTGTTTGAATTCTTTATATTACGTGCTGGATCAATTACGCTTATGCCTGGTCATGGTGATGTAATTCCGTTGAGAACCGTGCTAAATATCAACAAGAAGCAGAAGCAGATAGACTATTTATTGAGCCATGTATCAATAGAACCAGACGAATTGGACGCATAAATCAGAGTAAAATAAAATTGAACGAATAAGATTATTTTTTTAATTTTTTTAATTTTTTATGGATTATCATTAGATTTAAGAATTAAACTATATTTTAAGTAATACAGATGACTCACCCTCTAATTTTATTGTTCGATTTTGATGGCGTAGTTATTACTCAAAAAGCTCTTGAATTTACTGCTTCAGTGTACTTAAAAAAAAGATTTTACAATTGGAGAAACACGGAGTCTTTAAGATTAATAGATATTGCAAGGATTTTTGAGGAAGCTGATTCGAATAACAGATTAAAGGCAATTTTTAACGTTTATCGAGCATATAAAAGATATATTCCAAGTAGATGGAAGAGGATTTTATTCTTTATAAAATTTAGGCGCACCTATCCTAAGTACGAAAAATACGAGACTTTAACACCTAACTTAGAAGGCATTCTAAAAGAATTAAAAGAACATGGAGTTATTTTTGGAATTGTATCGAATACAAGTGGAGAGAGATTAGAGTTATTTAGAAAAAAGTTAAATTTAGACGATTTTTTTTCAGTCTATATTTCCCGTGACGATACGGTGGTAAGAAAACCACATGCTTATCCTGTTTTAGTTGCGTTAAAACAGATTAAACTGTTTTTAAAAGTTCCTATAGATAAAAATAAAGTGTATCTAATAGGAGATCTTCCTACAGACATTGAATGTGCAATTAATGCAGGAGTGAAGAGTATTGCACTACTTTCGGGTCATGGTACTAAAACTGGTTTGGAAACGGCTAATCCGACTATTATTCTTCGAGAAATTAAGGATATTTTAGAGCTAGACCCATTCAAAAAATTATTATTAGATTAACTATTAAACATCGTTAATAATGTTTAATTTGGAAGAGTTTGAACAAGATCAAGTAATTTATCCCCTAATTGAGAAACTCAATAAGTTACTTGATAAAAATAAGACTGAAAAAGTAGAAAAAGTAATCAAGCAACTAGAGGAACTATTAGTTGAGCAAGAACATGCGATTTCTACCACCTACATTTTAAGTATCTTAGCAGAACACGATTTTAAACTAATAAATGAGAGCGTATTTGAGGCTTTGGAAAATTATATCAATTCTGATGATCCAAAATTAAAGGTTAATACTCTCATAATACTAGGATTTGCGATGATCTCAAATCAAGACCATATTAATAACTATTTACCAAAATTCGTTAAGAATTTGGGTGATGTAAATAAAGATGTACGGGATAATATCTATTATTTTTTACAAGAAATGGGCAAGAAGCAACCCCGATTAATGTGTTCATATAAAGGAGAATTGATAAATGCTTTATCTGGTGAAGAAAATAAGGATAATATAATAACATTAATGAGTTTTTTAGAGAAATGTACGGATTTTGATTTTGAAAACTTGTTTGACTTAAGAGAAGTCTTAAAATCGCTATTAACCCGCTACTTTAGCAAGGAGCAATCAAAAATTTACATAAAATTATTAGCTTTAGTTAAAATTGTTTTTCCGTCACTGAACGATTTAGATATTGAACAATTTGGGTTAAAAGAGTTATTAAGCACTATTCAGAACATATTTTTGATGAAAAAATACAATTTTACTGAAATTTCTAAGGAGACGGGAGTGGACTTAAAGGACTTTGTTAAAAGTATGAAATTAAAAAACAAAAAAGGCTATAAAATCTATTTTTACATCAACATTAAAGAACAAAAAAAAGTCTATTTCTATGAACTTGAGAAAGAAAAATTAATGGAACTATTTGAGAAGGAAGAAAAATTACAAAAAAGAAAATTATTCAAGGTTTTTTCCCCTATAATTCAGAGTGAAACTGAATTGAGACTACTCTTAAACACGTTAATCAAGTTAGGGCATTTGAAGGGATATTATTCAAAATTGGGTTACTTTTATTCTTATAACTATGTAAAATCCGATTTATTGGAAGGATTTCACAGTAAGGGAATGGTGAACCTTAAAAAGTTTGACTATTTACCTCCAGATTTTATTAATGGGATTATTAGAGATATATCGAATTCAACTAAACAAATTTTCCTAATAGGAAAAAATAACGCGGCCTATTACTCTTTAAAAAAAATACAGCAACAAATTAACACGGAAGCCGCAAAAAATCCTACCATTGATCTCAAATCTTATAGAGATCGCTTATTAGAAAATGATTTCATTAAATTAATAAAAAATCTACCAAAAGGTTATTTAACTCATTATAGAGCAGGAACTCAATGGTTGACTAATGTAGGGTTATCAAAAGTTAAAAAAGAAATTGAAAATTCTCAATTACTTGGTTATTATTCAATTCCAAAGCTCTCTGAGAAGTTAAATATAAAGAAAATATTGCTAGTTCAAATCTTAGAGATTTTTATAGATATAAGAAGTGGAATATTTAACAGAAACAAAGAAATCTTCTATTATTCGAAATTTCTTAATAAGAAGATCGAAGAAATAAACGCGATAACAGATCTAAACGAGAGAGAAAGACAGATAAATTTAATGGCAAAAGAGTTAAACATCGAAAGAAGTCATATTCTTACAAAATTAGACGAAAATTTAAAACTAATAGGAGAGGAAATAAAAGGAAAAGAACTAATCGAAATTAACGATTATCTTGAGAAAACAGGTATGCAATATAATCTATTTCTAGAATTTATCAATGATTTAGGATTAACCTATTTTAAAAAAGGAGAGATCCTCATCTTTAGCGAGGATAAAATCGAAGAATCTAAACATGGTATAAAATTGATGTTAATCGACAAATCTAAATCTGAAAATATAATACAATTAGGAGATATAGATATAACCTCTAGTATTGTTGAGAATTTGCTTAAGGAGCTCCAAAGTGATGAAAAAATAAAAGGAATTTTCTATAATAAAGATGGGGAATTAATTTTTTACACTGAAAAAGGACTCGAAAGTTTAATGCTCGAAAATAGTTTTATGTTTTCGTTCCATGATTTTTTTTACGGAAAGAATTTAGAAGATAAAGA
>Ga0209977_10001242_pt1 | contig 11109 bp, 7 predicted proteins | sample SumtaG_2_FD_183113 | JGI IMG/M metagenome (GOLD analysis project Ga0209977, IMG submission 183113) | Deep subsurface microbial communities from Indian Ocean to uncover new lineages of life (NeLLi) - Sumatra_00607 metaG (SPAdes) (version 2) | ecosystem: Environmental > Aquatic > Marine > Oceanic... | reverse complement strand
GGATAAAAATATCAAAATGGCCTAAGATGTCAAATCCAGTGTAAACTTCCTTATTCTTACCACATGTTGTATCATTGATCGAATTTTTACTTGACTTATAGCCTTCAACACAATATCATTATTACCACAAAAAGGGGGGGGGCATGTTGGCTTTTTTTGTTTTATAGCTATTTTCACAAAAAAAGGAGGTACTCTAATGGAAGAAAAATACGTTGAATTACTTAAGACAAAGTGCGATGAAGAAAACTATAAAAAACTTATGGAATTGAATAATCCAGAACTTCATAATTTTATTGCAAAATATGTGGAGCTTTGTAATCCTCTATCTGTCTTTGTACGTACCGATTCCTTGGAGGATACCAGGTATATAAGAGACAAAGCCAAAGAATTGGAAGAGGAAACTCAGCTTCTTATAGATGGTCACACGGTTCATTTCGACGGTTACTTTGACCAGGCAAGAGATAAAGAAAATACAAAATTTCTGGTAACCAAAGACTTAAGCTTAGGTCCTGATATTAATTCAATAGATAGGCAAGTCGGCTTAGTGGAAATCCAGGAATTATTAAAAGATATTATGGATGGAAAAGAGATGTTTATTTTGTTTCTTTGTTTAGGACCCATAAATTCAGATTTTTCTATCTATGCGGTGCAGATTACAGATTCTTGTTATGTAGCCCATTCAGAAGATATTCTTTATAGACCTGCTTACCAAGTATTTAAAAGAAAAGGGCCTGATATAGAATTTTTTAAATACGTCCACTCTGCCGGAGAGTTAAAAGGAAATGTAAGTAAAAATATAGATAAACGAAGGGTTTATATAGATTTTGCGGAAAATATAGTTTACAGTGTTAATACTCAATATGCAGGAAATACAGTGGGACTAAAGAAGTTATCTTTAAGACTGGCTATAAGAAAGGCAGATAAGGAAGGCTGGCTTGCCGAACATATGTTTGTTATGGGAGTCTATGGACCTGATGAGAGGAAGACTCATTTTACCGGCGCCTTCCCCAGTTTTTGTGGTAAGACCTCCACTTGTATGGTAAGAGGTGAGAATATCCTAGGAGATGATATTGCTTACTTAAGAAAAAGAAGGGGGAAGGTATTTGCGGTAAATGTAGAAAGGGGAATATTTGGAATAATCAAAGATGTAAATCCAGAAGACGATCCTTTGATTTGGGAAATATTGACTACTCCAGGCCAGGTTATCTTTTCTAATATTTTAGTTAAAGATGGGGTTCCTTACTGGCAAGGTGATAGAAGACTGCCGCCTGATGAAGGGATAAATTTTTCTGCCAGGTGGTTTAAAGATAAAATTGATGAAAAAGGTAGCCCCATTCCTTATGCTCATCCCAATGCAAGATACACTATTAGATTGGGAAGCTTAAAAAACTGTGACCCTCAATTAGAAGACCCAGAAGGTGTTGTAGTTAAAGGAATAATCTATGGGGGAAGAGATTCAGACACCTGGCCACCTGTATTTGAAAGCTTTGATTGGGTGCATGGTGTGATAACCATAGCCTCTTCTTTAGAATCAGAAACCACTGCGGCTACTTTAGGAAAAGGGGGGGTGAGAAAATTTAATCTTATGGCAAATTTGGACTTTTTATCTATACCTATCGGGAAATATATTCAGAACCATTTAGATTTTGTAAAAGATTTAGAGAAACCTCCCCTTATCTTTGGAGTAAACTATTTTCTGAAAGGCCAAAATAGTAATTATCTAACAGGAATGCAGTATAAGCGTGTCTGGCTTAAGTGGATGGAGCTGAGAGTTCATAATGATATAGAAGCAATCAAAACACCCATAGGATTTTTTCCAAGATACCAGGACCTTAAAAAATTATTTAAAGAGGTTCTTAATAAGGATTACCCTGAGGAAGATTACCGTAAACAATTCACCTTAAGAATTCCCGAGAATATGGCAAAGATTGAAAGGATTGTAGAAATTTATAAGACAAAAGCAGCAGATTCCCCTGACATTTTGCTTAAGCTTCTTCAGGAACAGAAACAATGGCTAGAAAAAATAAAAGTTCAATATGGAGATTATGTTGCTCCTACTCTATTTTAGAAAGCAATGACTATGCTCAGAAAAAATGAAGGTGGGTAATAAGGAGGATTCAGATGGATTGGAAAATGTCTATATCAAAAAGGGTAAATCTAATCAGCTCTTCACCAACTCTGGCTATAACTGCTAGGGCGAAACAGATGAAGCAAGAGGGAATCGATGTTATCGGGTTTGGAGCAGGTGAACCAGATTTTGATACGCCCGCCCATATTAAAGAGGCAGCTAAAAAGGCAATAGATTCTGGTTTTACTAAATACACTCCAGCCTCAGGGATGAAAGAATTAAAAGAGGCGATTTGCAGGAAATTTGAAAATGATAATAATCTTGATTATTCTCCTGAGGAAATCATTGTCTCTTGCGGAGCAAAACATTCAATCTTTAATGCAATTCTCACCCTGTGTAATGAGGACGACGAGGTAATTTTACCTTCGCCTTACTGGGTAAGTTACCCTGAAATGATTAAGGTCGCAGGTGCAAAGCCTGTAATCTTAAAGGCAACTCCAGAAAATAACTTTAAGATTACCCCCCAGCAATTGCAAGAGGCGATTACTTCAAAGACAAAACTATTAATTTTGAATTCTCCCTCTAACCCTACAGGTATGGTCTACCCAAAGAATGAACTCTTACCTATCAGTAAGATCCTAACAGAGAAAGGTATCTTTTGTATCTCAGATGAGATCTACGAAAAGATTATCTATGATGGTCAAACGCATATAAGTATCGCCTCTTTAACTCCGGAGATAAAGAAATTGACCATTGTCGTAAATGGCGTCTCCAAATCTTATTCAATGACCGGCTGGCGGATAGGCTATGCTGCTGGTCCTAAGGAAATCATCCAGGCAATGTCTAATCTGCAGAGCCATTCAACTTCCAATCCTACCTCGATTTCTCAGAAGGCGGCTTTGGCTGCTTTAGAAGGGCCTCAAGAGCCTTTATGTAATATGGTAGCCGAATTTGTCAAAAGAAGGGATTACATGGTGGAGAGGTTAAATTCTATAAAGGAAATTTCGTGTCTGAAGCCGCGAGGTGCCTTTTATGTTTTTCCTGAGGTATCGCAGATTATTGGAAGAATCTTCAAAGGTGAGATAATAAAAGATTCAGTTTTTCTGGCCGAGATTTTATTAGATGAGGCTAATGTGGCCGTAGTGCCAGGCTCGGTTTTTGGCGCCGATGAATATCTTCGACTTTCTTACGCCACCTCTATGAAAAATATTTCTAAAGGGCTGGAGCGCATAGAAGGACTAATAAACAAATTATAATTCCATCTCTAGGAGGCTCTTTTTAAACACCAGGTGTAGAGTGACAATTTCAAAGCCTTTGACGGTGAGCTTTACGCAATTTTTTGGCTGGATCTCGAGTCTCTCCTGTCTTCTCTCATTCAGTCCCGCGAGGTATGCCTCTTTCAAGGGAAGGAAAAAGGATAGGCTCCCTTCCATGGTCTGCGGGACGGTGTTATAGAGCCTCAGGATAACGGCTTCTCCCTCTTCTGCTTTCTTTAAAGCAGAAAGGACGAGGCTTTCTGGCTTAATTTCCACCAGGGACATTTTACCGGGCAGTTTCCCCTCATGACTTTCGGTTTGCCAGCATCTCATGGGAGTATTAAAGCCCTCTGCTTCCATAAATGTTCTAGCCTTCTGCCAATCACTCCCGTGAGGAATAAGAGAGTAATGGAAAGTATGGGTTCCCAGACACTGTGCCCCCGGAGTGGGAAAGGGCCATCCGGCATGACCCTTTCGAGTGAGAAGACCATCCTGTGATAGCCAGCCCACGCATCTCAATAAAGTCAGAGCAATAATAGATCGCTTGTCTTCCTCTACTATTTCGTATTCCGGAAGTCCCTGGTTGGCTATGGTAAGTCCAAAATCTCCATTATTTATGTCCACAAAGTTTTGCTGCGGGTTAATTCCATAGGATTTTTCCATCCATTCTTTTGCTTCTGGGGGCGATATTTTTCGACTTATCACTTGAAAATGAGCCTCGGCATACGATGTATCAGTCTCTATCTCAGTGGGGAACATAACCCTCAGGCGATGATCTTTTGCCTTATTTTCAACCACGGTCTTCACATCAACCCTTTTTACCCCGGGATAAAGTGAAACATAGCTGGTAATGGGACAATCTATGGTCTTGGACGATCTTTTCTTTCTGTCCTTGCTCAGAGATTCGGGAAGTTCAAGGTGGATCTTAATCCTCAAGGTAGATCTTACAGAGTTGAAAGCCTCCCATTTTATCTGTGATTTCGCCTCAACACTGGATATTAGCAGGTCCTCACAAGGTGGTGAGTAGGTATATTCATCTCCGGCATCTCCTCCATCCACAAAGAGGTTACAGTTCTGATAGCTTATTTTTGTCTCTTTATCGTATATGTCCAGAGTCCCGCTCTTCAAGTTTGGAGTGACTTTGAGGTACTCATTTTCCAGCTTAAGCTCTTCAGGCTTTTTTTCTTTTTCTTTCTCATAACCCGGTTTTATGCGGTAGGTTCGGTAGCCCAATCCCGGTACATCGCGGGCCAATAGAGTCAGATGATAACTGGTAGTCCGGTACACCTGCGGAAGATCATCAGAGGTATACTTTATTTTCTCTACCCTCTCCGCCTTTTCTATGACAGACGGAATCTCTTTATTTTCCTCATCATACATCCTGAGTAGGGTAGGAAGAGGGCTTACCTTTTCTTTTTCCCTAATTTCTATCAATCGTCCGGCTTGCCAGTCGACCCTTCTTGTTAGCTCAGAATTGAGTTCCACCGTTGCTTCTACTAAGTCAGTCCTTTTGTTTGGCAGGGGGTTAAAGATCACCAAATTCACCTCATTATTAGTCGTATCAATGCTGGCCGCCAGATAATTGATGGCCTGGCTATAAAGCCCTTCTCCCACCTGTTGAGCCTTTTTGAATCTGGTAATCATCTCCTCATGAATTTCATCAAGGCCACATCCACAGATGCTGTCATGAGCATGATTTTTTAAAAGATACCGCCAGGCATGCCAGATTAAGGAGGAAGGATAAGGCTTTCCAGCTAGATAAGCAAGAGTAGAGAAAGGTTCCACCCATTTTTCAAGTAAAATCTGGACTCTTTTGTTCCATTGCTTTAGATACATTCTGGAAGAAAGAGTCCCGGTAAGAATAATAGCTCTTTCCCCGGACCTCCACTCTTTGCGGTAAATGGGAAGCTCATAAACCTTTTCTCTTAATTCCTTAAAGAAGATAGGCAGGGTGGAATGCACGAGCAGCGCCGAATCCATTTTTTTATTGACCTCTCTAATAAGGCGGGGAAGTTCCGGCTGGGGTTCTAGATGATCGCAGCCATTCATAAGGAGAAGTAGATTGGTGGTAGCAAGGGGAGAAAGTTTTTCTACCATCGAATTGATTCTGCGCCTCGAATCATCCACCTCGGAGGGAAGAGCTGCTCCGGTACAGTATCCAAAAGGTAAATGAACGGTTAGTACCTTTGAGCCATTCGGAGCCTGCCAGATAAACTCGGTTTTTTTTACCTCCTTTCCCACTCCTCGCCAGATCACCGCAGTTTCTATGCCAAAACCTTTTAGTAGTTGAGGCATCTGAGCTATGTGTCCGAAAGAATCAGGAAGGTATCCCACTTCCATTTTTCCTCCGAATTCCCGGCAGATCTTATCACCCAGGAGTAGATTTCTTACATAGGATTCTGCGCTGACCAGGAATTCATCGGGGAGGATATACCAGGGACCGATGAGAAGTCGTCCTTTAGCGATAAGCTTCTTCAGTCTTCCCTTATTTTCGGGCTTAATCTTCAGATAATCCTCCAGGACCACAGTTTGCCCATCCAGCATGAAATAATGATAGTCTGGATCTTTTTCCAGAACATCAAGAAGATGGTCCACCAGGTCAACCAATTTTATTCGGTACTCTTCTAGAGTAAGATACCACTCTCTATCCCAGTGAGTATGAGACACAATGTGAATCCGCTTTTTGTTAGTCATGGAAAACTCCCCTCATCTTATTAGTAAGAAGAACTGAATAGTTAGCTTTGCAATCTTTCGACTTGGAGAAGCAAACTATTTCCTTAATTTGAGCCAGGCTTATGGCATCCAGTAGGGGTTTAGAAGGCAAGTGGTAAACAATCTTCCCAAATTCATCCCTTTACGTATCCAACCATACCCTTTACCAAATTTTTCTGGATTAAGATGTACATCAATATCGGTGGTATGGCATACAATAAGGACATAGATGATAAAAGCCCATAATTAACCACCCCGTATTCTCCATAGGTAGTGAAAATTCCCACCGACAACGGCATCAACTCTATCTTGCGTAGTAGAATAAGCGGTATCAGAAATTCACCCCAGGCAAACATAAATGTCATAAACCATGCCACAGCTAAACCAGGCCCACATTGAGGAAGAACTATCCGAAAAATCGATTTCCATTTACTACAACCATCGATCCATGACGCTTCCTCAAAGACGGTCGGAATTGTGTCATAAAAACCTTTCAGGAGTAAAAGTGCAAAAGGGATATTAAGAACACTGAGCGTTAAAATCACGCTCAAATACGTGTTTACTAGATTAAGTTTTATAAAGATTAAATATATGGGGAGCATAAAGGAAGATACAGGTACAGTTCTCAAAAATACAAGTCCGTACAGTAAAACATTTGCTCCAAAAAACCTCACCCTGGAAAACGGATATGCCGCCATAGTAGCCAGAAAGAGCACCAGAGTGGCAGTTGAACCGGCGATGAGCAGACTGTTTAATGTCCAATGTAACGGACGTCCTGAGAAGGTTCGACCAAAGTTTTCCATGGTCATTCTGCTTGGTATTTTCGAAGCCGGACTAGCGGCCGGATTCACAGAAGCGAGGACCAGCCAAGTTAAAGGTATAAGCGCAAACAGAAACACTATTATTAAAGGAATATGGATAGCCACAGTTTTGGAATACCTCATTTATTTAGACCCTTTCCATTCTTCTAAGCAAGATTAGGTAACCGATGCAGGCCATAGCTACCATCGCCGTCATAATGAAAGATATGGCGGCTCCATATCCAATTTTATAGAGACGGAAGGATTCGTTGTAGATGAATACCGGAGCTATCTCTGTAGCATGTCCTGGGCCTCCCCCTGTTAGACCATAGACAAAGGTAAAGTAGCCAAAGGTCCAGATGGTGATTAAAAAGAGATCTATCAAGATTACCGGCGCAGTTAAAGGTAAAGTTATGGCTATGAATTTTTGCCATGAGGAGGCCCCATCTACCTCTGCAGCTTCGTAGAACTGAGGCGGAACTGTTTCCAGGGCCGATAGAAACAGTATCATGGAGAAAGCTGTACCACCCCAAACGTTGCCAATTATAGAGACCCCCAAAGGCTTTTCGCTGAGCCACCTAACAGAGGGAACTCCAACTACCCTTAGGATACTGTTCAAGGTGCCCTCATAATGAACGAATGCTCCCCAGGTATAAACCTTCACTATATCTGGAATAATCCAGCTCATGGTAACAGCTGCCGCCACGGCTGATTTAATTTTTACGCCTTTGTGGTGCATTAGCACAGCTAAAAATAGTCCTAATGCACACTGACTAGCCACCACAGATCCCGTATAAATAGCCGATTTTACAAGGGAATTGTAAAAAAGGGGATCTCTGAAAAGTCTCTCATAATTCCTTAAGCCAATAACTTGAGGTGACTTGGCGGCTGGCCCAATCAACATAATATCAGTAAAACTTGCATAAAATGCCCACCCCACCGCAACCAATAAAAAAATTAAAAAAATTAAGGTGGGGGAGAGCATCCCTACTATTAGCTTGGTGTTCTCCCTCACCTGATTCCCCCTCTATTTGATTGTCTCAACTTTGTCTTTTCCGAATTCCTCGATCAATTTGTTGTTGTACCACTCCGTAGCCTCAGCAGCGGTAAGGCCATCTACAGCCACTTTCTCCATAGCCTGCTGAACGTAGCGTGACACCGTGGCGTATCCGGCAAGCGCATCCCGGTAATCTGAATAAGGAAGGAGCTTTCCAATTCCCACTAGAAACTCGTTCTCTGCATATTCCGGAACCTCAGCTGAATCCTTCCTCATAGATAACTTTCCGGCTGCCCCAAGCCATTTGGCCATTCTCTCCTTGCTGTTGAGTATTCTCAAAAATTCCCAGACCAGATCCGGATCCTTTACTTTCGCGTTCATGGCTACCGTCCATCCACCAGAAATGGTCTGCATAGCAGGTGTACCGGGGTGGCCAGATCCAGGGAGGCCGGCCCAAGCAAGAAGCTCTCCTCTCTCCTCTTCTGGTGGTCGTTCTGCTTCGGGCCAGAATTCGGCCCATTCCCAGGAGCCTCCCTGACCGATCCCAATTTTGCCTTCTCGCATCAGTCTTCTCCACTCACCCCAAACGTCTGGGGCATACATGGCATCAGTGGGAGATAGTTTCCGTACGAAAAATATCTCGCGGTAAAAGTTAAGGGCACGCTCGATGGCAGGGCTGCTTCCGATCCACTTTTCGGTGGTGTAATTCCAGAGTCTATTACGATCGCCTGCTGAGGTATCGGCTCCGAGAATCTGCGAGTAAATCCCGCAGCAAGTAGCACCTTCTCCCCACTTAGATCCCATGGGGATGTATAGTGCATATTCAACACCTGGTACCCTCTCTTTGATTCTTTCAGCCGTTTCCAATACCTCATCCCAATCCTTGGGCTTCCATGGCATGGGGATGCCCGCCTTCTCAAAGTTGGGTTTCCAATACCACAGAATCGCATTTGCCGCCGTTTCTAACACGATCCCATAGACATGGCCTTTATATGAACCCATGGCCTGAAATGCTGGATAATATTGATCCCAATCCGCCCAGTCTTTAACATAGCCATCCAGCTCCCGGATATAACCGGCTTCCACAGTGTCGGCTATCATAGAACCATCTACCATGATAACGTCGCCTGCCGCGCCCGCCGCCAAATCCAGCGTCATTTTCTCATGAAAAACCACGCCATATGGAATCAGCATCCTATCAACCTTGGCTCCGGTAGTTTTCTCAAACTCCTCAATTGCCGATTCAAATATAGGCTTCCAGGGTTCTCCGTATTGAACTGAAATTACCTTTTGGGCAAGAGCTGTGACAGTAAATGCTCCCACCAATAACATGGTCATTGAAAAGACTAAAATCTTTTTACTCATTTTTTTCCCCTTGGATATGGTTCATTTTTTTCATGAAGGCTTCCCAAAAGAGAAATCAATCTTTCCCCATTTTTCTCTTGAGAAAGCTTTCCTTTCTCCGAGCTAGTAACCCTACCTACCTCTTTCACCTCCTTCGCAGCCTTATATTCTAGCTCTGGTATCTTTTTCGGAAAACAAACGTTGGACTACCCACGTTTAAAAAAATGACATGGCTCATTCTTGTTTCAGTCCTTCTTTATTTGTCTTTCATGAGCCAGAAGTTCTAAAACTAAATTTTCAACTATTAAATCCATCTAAATCTCCCTCTAAGTTAACCTTCACTCTCCCTTTTAATTTAGCTCCACAGGAGTCTCTTACCAAAAGCTTGGTCCTTACTGAGATATGGCGAGTCTCCAAGCAATCCTTTTTTTGGTGAAGATGCTTCACTCGCTCTATGATCATCCGGGCTCCCATTTCTCCTATTTTATAAGCCTGCTGCACCACTACTGTCAAAGGCATAAATATATGGGAGGCTACAGCAACTTCGTCAAACCCTATAAAAGCCAAATCCTCAGGAACATTAATCCCTTCCTCTCTTATAGCCTTTAAAGCCCCTACAGTGGCAATCTCATTATAGGTAAAGATGGCAGTAGGTCTTTCCTTCAAAAGATCTTTAGTCGCCCTCCAGCCTTCCTCAATAGAAGAGGGGAGTTTGGGAGCAACTTTTTTAATCAATTCTTTTTGGTAGATAATGCGATGATCTTCCAGGGCTTTTTTGTAGCCTTCTAATCTGTCGTATACTGAGGTTTGATATTCCTGCCCCGTAATGTAGCCTATCCTTCGGTGGCCAAGCTTGATTAAGTGGGCAGTTGCCTCATAAGCACCCCCAAAGTTATCAGAAACAACGTAATCGGTATCTAATTCTGGAAAGTAGCGATCTATCACCACTACTGGGATATTACCCTTAATCAGGGATTTAAGGTAAGAAAGATTGCTACCCTCCTCAGTAATTACCGGGAAGATAAGTATCCCCTCTGCCCTTTTTTCATGGAGGAATCTTAGATAATTATGCTCTGTTTTCAGATTTTCTCTAGAGTTAAAGCTGAGTAACTGAAACCCTTCTTTAGCCACAGTCTCTTCTATTCCTTCCATGATGGGATCTAGATTGCTCTTATGGGTACCAATGTTATAGATAAATCCTACGGTGGTGGTCTTTTGAGAAGAAAGTTCTCTAGCCACTGCATTAGGTATGTAATTAAGCTCTTTTGCTATTCTCCGAATTTTCTCTTTAGTCTTAGCACTGATCTTAGGACTATTTTTAAGTGCCCGGGAAACGGTAGAATAGGATACGTTGGCTGCCCTGGCCACATCTTTTATGGTGATACTCATTAGTTTAGCAACTCCATGTCACTTTTAGTGTATGCAAACGTTAGCCCATCATAAATTATATACATTTTTATATGTTTGTCAATGACTCATAAAAAAGATAGATGATGATAGAAGATGAGGAAATTCCTCTGGTAAAGGTTGGAAGAAAATTTGACTTTTCTTTCCATTCTATTATTCTAAATTATTGAAATTGTGCCAAGATTTGACATGGCATTGCTATCTTTGTAGGTACTCAGTGAACCCCGCCATTGCGAAGCGAAGTAATCTCGGTAGTCGCCGGTAGCCGCAGGCTTCAGCCTGCGCAAAATCTTAGCCTGCGTTGATGCGCACCCTAAAGGGTGCGGCTACCCGCTCTGCTCTTTGCAGTCAACAACATGGAACGTCCTTCACTGAATATTTACCTATCTTTCTTAAGTATGTCAGAGAAGTTAGCAAAAGAGGTGCGATGGGATGTTGGAAGTAGTGGATCTGGAAAAAAGCTTTGGGGGAATTAAAGCGGTTGATGGATGTTCGTTGAAGGTAGAGCAAGGTTCTATCACTGGT
>Ga0209977_10001241_pt1 | contig 11110 bp, 10 predicted proteins | sample SumtaG_2_FD_183113 | JGI IMG/M metagenome (GOLD analysis project Ga0209977, IMG submission 183113) | Deep subsurface microbial communities from Indian Ocean to uncover new lineages of life (NeLLi) - Sumatra_00607 metaG (SPAdes) (version 2) | ecosystem: Environmental > Aquatic > Marine > Oceanic... | reverse complement strand
AAATGGGGCCTGGCCCCATTTATTTCCTTTGTATATCTTAAACTAAAAGATTTTCCTTGTTGATGATATTGCTTTATCATGTATTATTATACTCTTAAATATAGAGATATCAAGTTGGGAGTCCCTGATTGGGTAGTGTCAAGAATATTGTGTAAAATTGGGGAGTGGTGTATTCTCCCATTTTTTACCTCAGTTGACAAAGGTAACTAAGATGTTATAATAGGTAAATTATTTGGAAGAGAAGATGATTATAGATGTTGAAAAACTGCCCAAGGAAGGGCGAAAAATCTCCGAAGATTTTGAATTCCTCAATGTGGCCCTTATTGAGGAAAGTGCCGTTTTCCTTAAACCTGTTCACGCTGAGCTCACTATGAAAAAAGCGGGAGAAGAGATTTTAATAAAAGGGAAGATTATCACTTGCTTCAGCTTAATATGCAGCCGCTGCCTCGTTCCCTTTGAATCCTTGATTGATTCAAAGTTTGATCTTGTTTATCTTCCTGAAGAACTCGATATAATTCAGGATAAATTGGAGAGCGATGATATAAATAAATTGTTTTATTATAACGGCAAGATAGATATCGAAGAGGTGATTTTGGAGCAGTTGAATTTAGTTTTTCCTGCCAAGCCTTTATGTTCTGATGATTGCCAAGGAATCTGCCCCGTTTGCGGGAAAGTCATAAGAGACAGCGAGTGTGTCTGTGTTACGAAGAGCTCTGATCTTCGCCTCAAGAAATTAAAGATATTCATAAAAGAGAAGAGTTAAATGGCTCATCCGAAAAGAAGACATTCCCATTCACGAAAAAAGAAGAGAAGAGCACACAACGCTCTTTCCCTTCCTTCTTTGGCCCTTTGTTCCAACTGCGGAAATCCCAAATTGCCCCACCAAGCATGCCCTGAGTGTGGCTTTTACCGAGAGAGGCAGGTTATTGATGGATCTGAAGAGTGACGGATGAAGGTTGCTGTTGATGCCATGGGCGGGGACTTTGGTCCCAGAGTCACGGTAGAAGGGGCTTTGAAAGCATCCCGAGAGTATAAGATTGAAACCCTTCTTGTGGGGCTTGAGGACCTTATAAAAAAAGAGTACGAAAGGCTCGACCATTCAAAGGCAAAAGTAACAATTATTAATGCCACAGAAGCCATCGGCATGGGCGAGGGGCTAGTTTCTTTCAGAAGAAAGAAGAGGTCTTCTATCCGTGTAGGGGCTGAGCTGGTTAAGAAAGGGGAAGCAGAGGCTTTTGTCAGCACCGGAAATACGGGTGCCGTCGTCTATCTATCCAAAAAAATATTGGGAGCTTTAAAGGGAGTAGAGAAGCCAGCCTTGTCCCTCCTTGTTCCTAATCTAAAAGGGCTTACTCTCCTCATAGACGTAGGAGCAAACGTCAACTGCCGTCCGCATCACTTGGAGCAGTTCGGTGTGATGGGTCACATTTTTATGGAGAGTGTATTAGGTCTAAAGAATCCCAGAGTAGGCTTGATGAGTGTAGGAGAAGAAGACTCAAAGGGGAATGAATTAACTAAGGAAGCATTTGAAAAACTTCAAGCTTCCTCTTTGAATTTTATCGGAAATATAGAGGGTAAAGACATATATTCAGGAAAAGCCGATGTCATCGTTAGCGACGGCTTTACAGGAAATGTGGCCTTAAAGGTAAGCGAAGGAGCCATAGAAACCTTTTTTTATATGGCTCGCACTGAGCTCATGAAAAATTTCTTCTCTAAAATAGGACTTTTCTTAATGAAGAGACATTTAAAGAAGATTTTTAAAAAGATAGATTATTCAGAATATGGAGGAGCTCAACTTTTAGGAATAAACGGAGTCTGTATAATCGGCCATGGGCGCTCAACTCCCAATGCTGTGAAGAATGCTGTGGGATTAGCCAAGGATTTTGTCCAGAACAAAGTTCAAGAGAAAATTCAAAAGGGGATAGCCAATATCCCCCACACCATTGGAAAAGCTGGGGTTTAAGATGGATTTTCAGGGGAGAACTTCGATTGTTACCGGTGCTTCTCAAGGAATTGGGAAGGCTATAGCGCTCGAGCTTTCCAGGGAAGGAGTTGAAGTTATTCTAGTTGATATTCAAAAGGAGAAACTTGAAGAGGTGGCCGATAAAATTAGGGAAAATAAAGGCAAGGCTGCTGTCTTTGCCGTAGATGTTTCTCGGATGGACGAGGCTATGGGGGTTGTAGAGACTGTAGTAAAGAGTAACAAAAAAATCGATCATTTAGTCAATAATGCAGGCATAACAAGGGATAACCTGTTGATGCGGATGAAAGAGGAAGAATGGGATTCGGTTTTGAAGGTAAACTTAAAAGGGGTTTTCAATTTTTCCAAGGCAGTGATAAGAAATATGATTAACAATCGATATGGTCGAATTGTTAACATCTCTTCGATCGTGGGCTTGATAGGAAATGTGGGCCAGTGTAACTATTCCGCTTCAAAGGCAGGCGTTATCGGGTTCACTAAATCCTTAGCCAGGGAGGTTGCCTCACGGGGCATAACTGTGAATGCGGTAGCTCCTGGCTATATTGCCACGCCGATGACTGAGAGTCTTCCTGAGTCTGTGCAACAAAAGTTTCGAGATTGGATTCCTGTGAAAAGGTTTGGAACGCCCGAGGAGATAACTCATGCCGTAAAATTTCTTCTCTCTGATGAGGCTGCTTATATCACAGGCCAAGTCATAAACGTAAACGGTGGAATGTTTATGTAGGCAGAGGAGAATAATTTGTTAATAGCAAATCTAACCTGGATTATTCACGGATCGAGTTTGCCAGATTGCCACGCTCCGCTCGCAACGACGATGTTATTTAAAATATATGTCGTCGGGTGCGAGGCACAGGGTATGCGGCTGTGGTTCTTCACCGCAAATGCCCTGTAACGAAGCAGATGCGGTGAAATCGGCCCGCCCGAAGGGTAAATTATGCCGACATATAATAAAAAGAAATGCATTTGAGACCGATTGAATGATATACTAGAAGTGAAATCAGAGTAACAAGCAGATATCAATGAAAATAAATATTGGTGTCGGCATAATTTATGAATAAATCAGGCTAATTAAAGAGGAGGAAAAGAATGGAAAGAGATGAATTATTGAAGAAAATAAAGTCTATTGCCTCAGATAAACTCAGTATCAGCGAAGATCAAGTTACCGAAGAAGCGTCTTTTATTGATGACTTAGGCGCTGATTCCTTGGATACAGTGGAATTAGTCATGGCCCTGGAGGATGAGTTTAAAATGGATATTCCTGATGAAGAGGCAGAGAAGCTGACTACTGTTGGCAAGGCTATGGATTATATCTTGGCTCATTTCTCTAAGTAAGAAACCTCAAAGTTTCTGATGGGAAATTCCCCTTCTTCCCGCCAAAAGCCCAATGAAAGGCGAGTTGTAATTACGGGGATTGGTCTGGTTTCTCCCTTAGGAGTTGGAACGGAAAATAACTGGGAAGCCCTCTCTAAAGGCAAAAGTGGGATCAGCCTAATAACCCGCTTTGACACATCTAAGCACTCGAGCAAGATCGCAGGCCAAATCAAGGACTTCGACCCTCTTCGTTTTATCGAAAAAAAAGAACTGCGGAAGATGGACTCGTTTATCAAGTATGCCCTGGCAGCCGCTCAACTGGCTGTTCAAGATTCCGGTCTCAATCCTGCTGCTTTGGAAGGAGACAGATGTGGAGTTTATGTGGGATCTGGGATTGGAGGTATCGGTTTTATTGAAGAAACTCACAAAATACTGCTTGAGAAAGGGGCAGATCGCATCTCGCCCTTTTTCTTGGTTGCAACCATCATTAACGAAGCTGCAGGCCGGATTTCCATACAATACAGAGCCAGAGGTCCGAATTCAGCCACAGCAACGGCTTGTTCCACAGGCACCCATGCTATCGGTGATTCCTTTCGTATTCTTGCCAGAGGAGATGCCGATATCATGATGGCCGGAGGCTCGGAAGCCCCCGTTACGCCACTCGGAGTTGCCGGATTTTGTGCTATGCGTGCCCTTTCTTTAAGAAACACAGAGCCTGAGAGAGCCTCTCGTCCCTTTGATGCGGAGCGGGATGGATTTGTCATCGGAGAAGGAGCAGGAATACTTATTCTCGAGGAATTGGGAGCAGCCCTCAGGCGAGGAGCTAATATTTATGCGGAAATCATCGGCTACGGGATGAGCGGAGATGCCTATCATGTTACAGCCCCCTCACTGGATGGAGAGGGTGCTGTACTGGTGATGAAGAGGGCCCTTGATGATGCTGGCGTTGATCCTAAAGAGATAAACTATATAAACGCCCATGGCACCGCCACTCCCTATAATGACAAGATCGAAACTGGAGCTATCAAAAGAGTTTTCGGAGAACATGCTTACAAAATTGGCGTAAATTCGACAAAGTCGATGATAGGGCATCTTTTAGGTGCAGCAGGTGGAGTTGAAGCTGGCTACACTGCTCTATGTCTGAAAAATCAGGTTATGCCTCCTACAATCAACTATGAGCATCCTGATCCTGAATGCGACCTGGATTATGTTCCCAACAAAGCCCGGCCGGCTGAAGTTCATTATGCCCTGAGTAATTCTTTTGGATTCGGGGGGACAAACGGTAGCCTTCTTTTGAAAAGATTCGTAGATTAAATCATAATCAGGCGTTGTCCTAAAGTTACATGATGATATGTCATTGCGAGCGACTGGAAGGAGCGTGGCAATCTCAACCTTCTTTTATGAGATTGCCGCGTCGCATCGCTCCTCGCAATGACAAATGTAATTAGAAATGCATCTAATCATATCAAGCAACTTTGGAACAAATCCAAAAATAAATTTAGAAATTTATAATAAAAAAAGATTAAAAGAGGCGAGAAAGTCAAAGCAGCTGCAAAGTCTCTTTTTTCCTAGGCAAAGCCTTTAGCTTAGCCTTACGAGCAGACCATAAGAATGGGGCAGGATAGGAAAAATTGCCTTTCTCGATTGTCTACCTTGTCTTGCTTCGTTCTTGCTGAACGAAGTGAAGCAAATGCAAAGAGGAGGAACAAGTGAATATATTTGTGTTGGTCAAAAGGATTCCTGATACTGAATCAAAGATAAGAATAAACCATGAGACGGGGACAATTGTTGAAGAGGGTCTAAACTTTGTTCTCAATCCCTATGATGAGTATGCGGTGGAGGAGGCGCTTCGTTTACGAGAGGCAGGAGGCGGGAAGGTCACCGTCCTTTCGGTTGGAGCTGAGGAGTCGCTGATTATTTTGAAAAAATGTCTGGCGATGGGAGCTGATGAAGCTTTTCTCTTGAAGGATAACACTCCTGAAACTTACGATGGGTTGAGAATGGCGAAGATTATCGCCCGCGCTTTAGAGAAAAAGTTTTCCGACTATAGTCTTCTCCTGTTTGGAAAACAATCCATGGGCACTGACAATGCCCAGGTGCCTTCTATGGTTGCCGAATTACTCGGCTTGCCTCAAGTTAACGTAGTGACAAAGCTGGAGATAGAAGGGACGAAGGGCACTGCTCATCGAGAGATTGAGGGCGCCTTGGAGAAAGTCTCATTTTCTTTACCTGCAGTTATCAGTGCTCAGAAAGGATTGAATGAGCCTCGCTATGAAACATTAAAAGGAATAATGATGGCCAAAAAGAAGGAAATTCCAATCCTTTCTTTTGAAGACCTGGATCTGAAGGAAGAAGACGTTGTTCCCCTTTTGGAGGTGGCCAAGATGGAAAGTCCTCCTCCAAGACAGGCAGGAAAAATCATAGAGGAGGAACCTGAGAAAGCGGCAAAGAAAATCGTGGAATTTTTGCACAACGAAGCCAAGGTTATCTAAGAGGAGGGATAAAATGATTTTAATTTTTATAGAAGTGAGAGAGGGTAAAGTCAAAAAATCTTCCTTGGAGGCACTTTCAGAAGGGAAAAGAAGAGCAGATGATCTAAACACAGAGGCAAATGCTGTTCTTGTCGGCCACAATTTGGAGAGTCTCGCTCACGAAGTTTTGCCATATGGGGCCTCAAAGGTTTATGTTGTGGAGAATTCTCTCCTCAGCCATTATTCTGCCGCGGGTTTTTCTCAGGCCCTTTTTTCCTTAGTGGAGGATATAAAGCCAGAAGTTATCCTCTTTTCCGCAAGTTCGATGGGCAAAGATTTGGCTCCTCGTCTGGCCGCCAAGCTGGGAGTGGGCTTGGCTTCTGACTGCACCAGAACGATTGCGAAAGACGGGAAATTGGAGGTCGTCCGTCCCATCTTTGCCGGGAAGGCCTTTGTAACCCTGAGTTTTAAATCTTCACCAATAATGGCTACGCTCAGGCCAAATGTTTTTCCTCTTGGAGAACCAGGAGAGAAAAAGGGGGAAGTGATTAGAAAAGAGGTGGTTATTCCTGAAGATCAGATAAAAGCTCCAGCACTCGAGATCCTGAGAGAGAAAGGAGCAGAGATTGATGTGACCGAGGCTGAAATTGTGGTTTCAGGAGGAAGAGGGATGAAAGGATCAGATAATTTTGATCTTCTTAGGGATCTCGTTTCTCTCCTTCCTCATTCAGCGGTGGGAGCATCCCGCTCTGCAGTTGATGCTGGCTGGATAGATCATCAGCATCAGGTCGGCCAAACTGGAAAAACCGTTTCTCCTAATCTTTATATAGCCTTTGGAATTTCGGGGGCCATCCAGCATTTGGCAGGGATGTCTTCCTCAAAACTCATAGTAGCTGTTAACAAAGATTCTGAGGCCTCTATTTTTAAAGTTGCCGATTTCGGAGTTGTCGGCGATCTGTTTCAGGTTATTCCTTACTTAAAGGAGGAATTAAAAAAGATTACCTCAGCATAAGTATTAAGCTTTGCCTCGAAATTACCTTATTATATGTCATTGCGAGGAGCGTAGCGATGCGGCAATCTCAACCTTTTTACTAGCTAAACTGCCACGCTGAGCTCGCAACGGCGGATTGCCAAGCTTCCTCCGGTCGCGCACAATGGCAATTTTTTATGAGATTGCTTCGCCCCTACGGGGTTCGCAATGACAAGTGAGGCAATCATCTGCGCTACTCTCCATGACCAACACAAGTAGTTTATTTTTTTTCATTGCCAAAAACCGCTATTTATGCTTAAATTGAATCGAATAAAATCATGAAATATTCACAATTACCGTTTTAAGAAAGGAGGCCATTATGAAGAGACTTCCTTACGTGCTTTTAATCCTAGCCATGCTGACCACAGTTATCTTCTACCAGGTAACTACCATTAAAGCTCAGGAGGCTGGGGCTGTAGAAGTAGCAGAAGCTGTCATCTGTCGGGATGTAGTCGACCGGGAACCCATAGATGTCGGAGACAGCTTTGAGGTTTCGGTAGCTAAGCTCTACTGCTTTACAAAGATTGTCGGAGCTCAAGAACCCGTTGAGATCGCCCATGTCTGGTATTACGGAGATGTCGAGAGGGCAAAGGTAAATCTCTCAGTAGAAGCCGCTAGCTGGCGCACCTGGACCTCAAAAACAATCCAAGCTCATGAGATTGGAGACTGGCATGTGGATATAATCGGCCCAGACGATGAGGTGTTGGAGACAGTGGAGTTCGAAATCACTCCGTAAAAAAGGGGATTTGATTAGAAGATAGTTCGCACCTAATACAAACGCAGTTATCACCGCAACATTTAATAAGTGTGTAAATAAAGGGTTGGGGTATCTTTATCCAAGATAAAACCTGATTAATCCGCTTTAAATATCTCAAAGATTTTTAGGAAATTAACAGCTTCTTTTATTTTCTAAAAGAGTTCTTCTTCCCCTTTTATTATATCAAGGAGGAGCTGGTTCGTTTCGGAGCGGCTTTCTCCCACACTTGTTACATAAATCGCAGGTTCATCAACGACAGGACATTTGGTTTCGCAAATTCCGCAGCCGATGCAGAGGTCTGTATTAATGACCGGAGCTACTGGAGTTCTTATGGTTCCATCAGGAAGCTTAACCTCTATTTTCACAAGCTTTATTGCTTTTGGAGAGGTAGGGCAGTGCTCCTCGCAGACGATACAGGGAGTGCCCAAGATATAGGGAATGCAGGTATTTTTGTTGACCCAAGCTAACCCAATCTTGATTTTCGTTTTTTCTTCTACGGTGAGTTCTTGTATAGCTCCTGTAGGGCAAACCTGAGAGCAGAGAGAGCAGTAAAATTCACAATAGCCAATCTTAGGGACAAGGACAGGAGTCCAGATTCCTTCTGGCCCGGCTTCGGCAAGTGCCGGCTGGAGGCCATTTGTAGGACAGGCCTTCATGCATTCGCTGCATTTGGCGCATTTTTGAAGAAACTTCTTCTCGGGAAGAGCTCCTGGAGGTCTGATCAGCTTGGGAGAAGCTCGCCTCGTAGAAGGAGAGAGACGGAAAAAAGGAATAGCTGCCATCCCTAAGAGGGATGTAAAAATAAGCTTCCTCTTTGAGAGATCGACGCGTACGATTTCTTCAGGCGTGGATTTCACGGGAAAGCCAACGGCGCTGGTGGGACATATGGCGCTGCAAGTATAACAATATACACATTCGGAACTTTTCCAATCTTCTTCGGGATAGGGCCTTGCTTGAGTCTGGCAGTGAATGGTGCAGAGCCAGCAATCGATACATTTTTGAGGGTCTATTTTAAGCTTCATGACATTCCATCGTGAGATGAGTCCGAGCAAAGCTCCCAATGGGCAGAGGTAGCGGCACCAGTATCTTTCTCTGGATAGGTTAAGAAGCAAGATGCCGATGAAAAGCACTCCCAGGAAAAAGCCCTGGCGAAATACGGAATTGACTGCTAAGTTCTCGAAGAATTGAAAAAGGCTATCAGCCAAGGAAGAGGTGTTTATTTGATAAAGAACGCCAATAAAAGCAGAAAATCCATGGTTTATGGCGGGGAGGATGCTTGCTGCAAAGGAACGATAGAGTAAAGAAAGGGGGTCGAATATTCCCACCAGGTTCAGGGAGAAAAGGGTGCCCACAAGAATAAACAGCAGTAGATAATATTTCCAGGCTGTCCGGTTGTCGCCGTTTTTCTTGGGCTTGAGGAGCTTAGATTTTTTGAAGATAAAAGAGAAGAATTGATGGATGGAACCCAGAGGGCACACCCAGCCACAGGCAACTCGTCCCAGGACAAACGTGAGCACGATGGTCAAAGCCGCAAGAACGAAGGAAACAAAAAAGGTTCTTGAAGCGATTAAAGTTGCTATGGCTAGAAGAGGATCAAAATGGAAAAAAATTTCTACATTCCCGATATAATCTTCTCCAGGATAATGAGTTACCAACAATAGATAGAAAAAGAGGATAAAGAAGATCGATTGACTGAGGATTCGGGCAGCTTGGATAACTCTGTATTTTTTAGAGCGTTCTTTTTTCAATTATTAACTTCTCCAAGTCGATTTCTCCAAATCCTTTTTGGTGGGCCACTCGAAGATAGGGCAACTCTTGAGGTCTTAGATCAAAAAAGGTGGCGCCTGCTGCGTCAACAGCCACATAATCCACTCCTGCTACAACGGTTTTGTAGAGCTTCGTATCTGAGACTCGGCCTCCTTGAGGGCCGTTCCTGATGAGTATTCGGTAGCCGTCTAAGACTGTCAGGCAAGGCTTAAAGAAGGCAGCCAAATCGATCATAGCCTGGTCAAGCTTTTGGTGGAGCTGGTTGCGGTTTCCTCCGAGTGCTCCTAGCCAGTTTTTCATGCCCATGGTCAGCCTTGACAGGCTGTGGGTTTTGGCAATTGGCACGTTTATGATTTTGTCTGCTTCGACAAAATCCGTATAGACTTCCCATTCTTTAAGCCATTCTCCTTTTAGCGCCATTTTTTTCAAGCGATGCGGATTGGGGAAGAGAACCTTCGCTCCTGCTTCTTTTGCAGCTGCCGAAATACCAGAGCGAACATAGGTTCTTCTGGCCGGGTTGCAGGGATTATCCATAACCTTAACTTCTTTTGCCCCTGCATCGAAGCAGAGTTCGACCAGAGTCTTGACGACTTCAGGATTGGTGCAGGCTGCCAGTTTAGGAGGCCTGTCCCAGCCAATATTGGGCTTAACGACTACAACATCCCCTCTGGAAACAAAGCGCTTTACTCCTCCTAACGAAGAGAGAGCTTCTCTTGTTATCAAAGCTGGAGAATCGCCCTGAATCCAGGCTAAATCAGGAGAAATTTTCTTTTGAGCCAAAAGAGAAGGATGGAACTTCATCAGAAGGCTGCCTACGGCCATATCCTTAATAAAATCTCTTCTCTTCATTGCTATTTTCCTTTCCCTAATGAGTTCACGTATTCTTTTATTCCTTCATAAATTCCCTGGGCAACACGCTGGCGGTATTGAGGACTCTTAAGCCTTTTTTCTTCAGTTGGGTTGCTCAAGTGAGAGATTTCAACGAGAACAGAAGGCATCTCTCCCCCAATAAGAACCCAGAAGGGACCTCCTTTGACACCCAGACTTTTGACGTTGCTGTATTTTTGAGAGAGGCTTTTCACCAGGCTGCTTTGGATACTTTCAGCGAGCTCTTTTGATTCAACAATCTTGCTGTTTTGGACGATTTTCTCGATGATGTCTTTCATGGCGCTTATGTTCTTGGTAGAAGTTGCGTTTTCTCGGGCGGCTGTTTCGATGACAGAAGGATCCTGGCTGAAATTAAGATAGAACGTCTCTATGCCCGAAAGCTTCCGGCTGCGGTTGGCGTTAGCATGGATGGAGATGAACAGATCTGCCTGTTTTTGGTTGGCTATCACCGTCCTGCTTTCCGGATCAAGATAGATGTCTGATTCCCTGGTCATTATCACTTCGAGGTTCTCTTTTGACTCCAGTATTTTCTTTAGACGCGTGGCAACATCGAGAACTATCTTTTTTTCCCTGAGTCCGCTTTTTGCGACGCAACCAGGATCTTTTCCTCCGTGGCCAGGATCGATGACAACTCTCTGGATTCCCAAGCCTAACTGGCGGATTATGCTTGATCCTGATTTGGCAGGTTGAGCAGGCTGGGGAAGACGAGGGAGTTTGGAGGGATATATGTCAATGATGATCCTGAACGGGTCGGGGAGATGCCAGACCCGATAATATGCTTTCTTGAAATCAAGGTCAGCCACAACTCTGACTGTAGAAGATGTCTTTTGAGCAATACGTATTTGTTTGAGGTAGTCATTCTCAACAAGGAATATTTTGCTATGTAAAATGGGATTCAGTTTGGC
>Ga0209977_10001239_pt1 | contig 11119 bp, 19 predicted proteins | sample SumtaG_2_FD_183113 | JGI IMG/M metagenome (GOLD analysis project Ga0209977, IMG submission 183113) | Deep subsurface microbial communities from Indian Ocean to uncover new lineages of life (NeLLi) - Sumatra_00607 metaG (SPAdes) (version 2) | ecosystem: Environmental > Aquatic > Marine > Oceanic... | reverse complement strand
AAGGTGGAGGGTTCGGGCGCCGTCCTGGTAAGCCCCTGTAATATTATATAAAGAACCATATAATAAAACAGGCGCTAACAGGACGTGCAGCCAATGGGGTCCATACGATGCTCAAAGAGCTGCAAAAAAACCGCAGCAGAGCATAGTATGGAGCCTTCCCCACTGGCTACGCCCGAACCCTCCACCTTTTTAGTTTTCTTCACATCTGGGGCTAATCGCGCCCCAGACCCCCGTTTCCCCCCTTTTATCCCCCCAGGGGGAAAAGGAAAGGGGCTTTGCCCCTCCCCACTCCCCAACTGCCAAGGCAAAACCCCTTTTTTAAAAAGCTATCAAGTCTCTTCTGTAACCGGAACGATCTTTTCAAGCGTGATCGTAACTTTACCTTCAGAAACCTTTTCTTCTGATTTTGTCCACCCGAAACCAGCTACCAGGTTGACGATCCTTTCTATCTCAATTCTTAATAAATCTGGATTCATGAATCCCCCTTTAAACTTTTTTGGATTATGCCCGAACAAGAAGGGCAGCAACGAAACATTTTATCTTTACCAAGCTCTACAGGATTTTCGCAAATATCACAAGGCACGTATGTTGGGCGCGGCTCAAAAATTGAGGTCTGGACATGGCCGCCCGGATCGCCAGCGGTCCCCGATCGTCTGACTGTATCTTTCCAATCCTTAGCCCATTGTCGCGCAACTTCTTTAGTGCAACCGTTCTCGATAGCAAACATTAGGTAGTAGTCAAGCGAAGCTTCGTCAGCTATGGGCCAAAGCTCTTCGGCAACGGTCATAGATATTTGTCTATTATGAACCGCCTTTTGTAATGCAGGCGGCATCCGCATTAAATCCATTCTGCGCCTTATTGTCCCAGGCGTCTTACCCATTTTTTGAGATACCTTCTCGATTGTTAAACCGTATTTGTCCATTAAATTCTTATATGTTGCGGCCTCTTCAATCGGCGTCAAATCACGTCGCGCGATATTTTCAGTAGCTCTGGCCAGACCTATTTCAGTATGTGTCATATCACGGACAACAGCCTTTATCTTTGACAGACCTATCTTGATATGGGCTAAGTATCTGCAATGACCTGCCACAATTTCATATCTATTATTATCGAACGCTAATAATATCGGCTGCAATAATCCAATCTCCGAAATCGATTGAGCAAGTTCATCGATGTAATCTTGATCGATGTCCATCCGAACAATTTCTTTCGGTTCGTCAATCAGTTCGATTTGTATATCACTTACTTTTTGCCGTAACTTTTTCGCCATGCTTCAATCTCCCTATCGTTATATTGTCTTTTTCCCTGTCATCAATAACCATATAATCAGACTCATTTATATCATGAACTTTGCAAAATGTCCCTGGGAGTGTTATTCTGAATTGATTTACAGAACGTGTTACTTTCATGACCCATCTCATATTATCACCACCTTTTTGATCTATTTATTGCTATTATGACTTTTAGCCTTGATTTAAGATCCTGTCAATGATATAATTTAGATCTGTTTTTTAAGGTAGGCCAATAATTTCACGAGTGATTAACATAATAGGGACTTAAAGGAAATCACGCGCGACAATTATTGACCAGACATTTTCCAAACCGATTAGACACACCGCTGAGAAACGCGGGAACTGACGAATCGGTTTGATTGTTGCGCCGGGAGGCGCTTAAAACCATTGTTCAAAGGAGGTTTGATTATGCGCTTTATATTTATTTTATTTGCTTCGTTATTATTAACCAGTTTGGCCGCTGCGGACACTGTCACCCTCGAATGGAGTCCCAACAGCGAAACCGACCTTGCCGGTTATCGCGCTTTTGTGCGAGAGGCCCACCAGGGTTATGATTATTCATCACCGGTATGGGAAGGAACGGAAACGACCTGTGTTATACCAAACCTTTTAGACGATAAAGATTATCGTTTTGTAGTCAGGGCGTACGATACAGAAGGTTACGAAAGCGGCAATTCTAATGAGGTTGCCTCTTTTACGGGAACGATCCCGGACGGCTTGCCACCTGGCAGCCCTCAAACTGTTACAATAACAATTACTGTAGATATTCAATAAAACCAAAGGGCACGGCGAGAAAGGAGGATAAATTTCACCTGTTTTGCATGGGAATATTTAGCGTGGCCACGCGCATTAAAGTTGATTTGACAAACAGCCTTTTGAGGCTGCCAGCGGTCCGCCGGAAAATGGTTATAAGTCATTGTTTTTATTATATGCCACTTTTCCGGATTTTGCCTTATTCAAGGAGGTAATGTTATTATGGAGAAAACAGAGGCATTGAATAAAATTAATGTATTGATCGACCAGGTTAAACATGCCGGACCTTTTAAGGGCCGGTCCAAGCTCTTAAGTAGCTTGAACGGGCTTTACGACCTTGTTAATGATTATAAAACGACAAAGGGTTTTTATGAGTATATTACAAAAGAGGCACATTCTCTTTTAGAGAATATGCGGGAGAAATTAAACGCCGGATCATAAGGAGAAATTTATTTATGTTTTATTCAACAGAGGACGCAATTAAACAAGGATTAAACGCTGATTATTTCACAAGGCAAAGATGGCTGAGTTTAAGGTGGATGTTTAAGGCGCAGACGAAAAGGATGCTTTACAAACGTAAGTTTGACCTTGCATCTATGTTCGCGACACAAGCCCAATTTTGTAGGGAGGCTTTAAACGCTAAAGAAGTTTTGCGTCAATATGAGTCAGATAAAAATACTATGGAGATAATAAATCAATGTTAATAAAAGCCGGAGTAGACATTTCACGACTCGAGAGGAACACCAGGAGATCCTTATATCCAGTTGCTTTGATATTTAGCGATGAAGGAGAGCTTTTTATTATCACGAGCACCTATGAGGGGAACCATGGCGAAGGCTCCCTTCATTATGCCCACCAGGCTTATGATGTTAGATTGCCCCCCCGTGTGCAATTGCGGCTTTATGCTAAAATTAGAGAGAAGCTTGGACCTAATTTTGACGTTGTTATGGAAGGGTCTCATTACCATATCGAGTATGATCCGAAATGAGAAAAGGCCAGGCGCGCCTTTTGTTTTATCCGTGTGCAATGTTTTGCACACTACTATATCTTTCAGTACCGAATGATAGAAAGGGCCTTATAAGGAACGCTTCGCTATCCATTTTTATAGATTTTTACCTTGCGCAAATGCTCTTAAAACCTTTTTCGGAGCGTTTTTTTAAAGGCATTATTAATTAAAGTAATTTAATCCTAACAAAGGAAAAAATAATGACAGAAATAGAGGAAAAACCATTTTATCACGATCAATGTTATGCGATTTCTAAAGCAGTACCGTACGCAGGTAAAAATATTCGTAAAGGTATGGATGAAGATAGAGCTATTTATCTTGGAGCGCGTAAATACAGGGTTTCAATAAGAGACGTTAAACTTTATTTTGGGGATAAAGTTTTATTACAGGCGGTGAAATATGCCAGAGATTTGTTTAATAAAGGTTATTCACCTGAAAACGCCATAGATCAGACGTTAATATTTTACAAAGTTGATATTGTAGAATTAAAATATCACACCCTTGAAGGGCCTTTACGATTCGAAGAAGGTTAATTATACCTTTCGCGAAAGGCGTCTATTTCTTCTCTTGTTTTACAAAGGGTTATATCTGGTATGTCCGGCGCCGTGTGCAATATTGGGGTTTTTCCTGTATAAACCTCTTTCATCCATTCAGGTGTAACCCATTCTTTCACTTTAGAAACAATAGCTTGCCCGCCTTTTTTTATTGCATTTATCATTTTGAAACATTCTTTTGCGGGAGCTAATTTATAATTTAATGCAATATGCCAAGCCGCGATACCTAAATAAATCCTGGTTGACCTAAATTCATAACCCCTTATCGGATCCTTTTTATGCCGTGAAAACCTTGTTATAATATTAATTTTCTCGAGATCAGTAAAAAGATAATTCAACATACGAACACCAATATCATACCCGTGAAATCTTTTAAGATGTTGACACCAGGTATTTTGGCTGTAAATCACAAACTTTTTATTCCAATATTTTTGACCGTTTAGGTGAATCTTAATAAAATGTTGTGCCGCGCGTATTAAATTCTTTTGTTTCCTTGTCTTTTTTACCATTTTACCACCCCCGACTTTTTTAAGGTTAAATCTATTCCTTAACACAAAACACAACTTAAAATCACTATACGAATTGTTATATTAAATGATTTATCTATAACCTTAGGTTATATATGATCATCTTTTTTATTGACAATTATTGTCAAAACTGACAAAAATGACAATAATTGTCACTTTTATTTGGAAGTCTATTTGTAAACTTCCGTTTACAAACGTAAACTTCCCTTTATTAACGATCATTTTAAAGGAGGTTTGATTATGGCAGAGATTAAATCATTATCGGCGGTCCGGGAAAAGTGGGCGAGAGTTACCCCGATGCGTACGGAAGATTATAAGCTTGGAATCGCAAATCCCAAAAGGGATTGGGCAGACGAAACAGAAGCAGCCAAGCAAAACTGGAAAATGGGTATCGATGCAGCCGCGGCCAAGGACCTGTTCGCTAAGGGTGTTCAGAAGGCCGGTACCGGAAAGTGGAGAGATGGCGCTCTGAAAAAGGGCCCTGGTCGATTTGCCGAAGGCGTTATGTTGGCTGAAAGCGATTATGAAAAAGGGTTCGCGCCTTATCATGCCGCGATCGAACGCGCCGACCTGGGACCCAGGTTTCCGCGTCGGGATCCCCGTAACCTTAACAGAGTCAAGGCGGTTGTTGACGCGCTTGTTGCTGAAAAACTGAAGTAAACACCTAAACACAACATCTTGTGGTTTTACGAGCTGGATCCAGGATCCGTAAACACAACATCTTGTGTTTTAATCAGCTCCCTGCAGGAGCTTTTTATACAACATCTTGTATAAGGAGGTTTTAGCGTGAAAATACCCATTTTTATGATATTTAAGTTTGTAACGGTTATTGGAATGTGGGCCTCGAAAGCACTCGAAGACGGCAAAATCACAGCCACTGAAGGTCTTGAGCTTATCGGTGAACTTGCCATGATTATCGGCGTGCCTCTTGAATTCGATGTTCCTGAAAAACTCACAGAACCTGTTAAGAAGATCGACGACCAGGCTCTTACAGAAGAAGGTAAAACTTTTTTATCAAAGCCCGACTTTGAACAGCCTGAATAATAAACCTTTTTTGCAGATCTAATTTAACAATTTAGGAGGATTGAAATTATGGCGAAAAAAGAAGCATATATGATGAAGGAAAACTTCACCGCCGCAACCGCTTCACTTTCGTTGGAGGCGAAGGTCGGGGAGAGCCTACGCATCAAGCAGTTACTTGTAGGTGCGCTTCATTCCGGCGGTTTTTGCGAATGCTTTATTGACAGATTGAGCGTCGGCTTTTGGTATATCGGCGGCATCAATGAAAACCACCTGGAACAATGCGGCGTGACAGATGTTTTACCTAACCTGTTTGAGCGACTTCAGCAGCTCAATATCTTTGAGGGATATCCGATTGCAGAAGGTGAAACGTTTATGATCAAACCCGCAGTCGCAGGCGCTACGATCGTAGGCGCTATTGTGTATGAGATACACGAAGCCGGAGACATCACAGCAGAGATGCCAGGCGGGAGCAAGTCCGGTGAATTTGTGATGGTTAATTACGGCACAAACACAATCGCAATCCCCGCAGGCGAATATGGCGCCATTGACAAAACAAGAAACCCGTCCGAGTATCCGGCCTTCCCTTACGGTTCAGTAGTTCCCGCAGGCCATGAGATTGATATTCACGGAATGCTTTTGAAAACGTGGGGCGGCTATGTTGACAACACAGCAAACACCATGCGTTTTTTGAAGATGATTAGAGACCGGGCGGTCCTCTTCAATGAAGACCGGCGCGGTATTTATGTAACTCAAGGCATGGGGCCTTTAACCTGGGGATCGATCCGGCAAACAAATTGTGATATTAAACTATTGCCGGAGGCGTTAAAATTCGGTCCCGGCGATGAACTCAATATCAGCCTGTCGGCTGCCGTTGAAGTCACGATTGAAGACGTCCTTTTTGCAACCGTTCAAACCGTAAAACGATTAGCGGTATAAGGGGGAATATTATTATGATTTATTTTCAAGCGTTGGACGCCTCGGCTGCCGATGGTGCAACGGATTTTGACGACGGCCTAAGAAGTACACAGGAAAACCCGAAAACCTTGCTTTCGATCCTTCTTATAGGGACGGTTTTGGGGCTTGTGGGTAGTATGGTCCAAGTATGGTACGAACAAGAGAAGATCGCGGAGCTACCAATATTCTTGATCGACTGCCTTTACGCAAGCGGCCAGACCGAGCCTTATTCTAAAAACCGTCTAAACGAAATCGAAATAGGTTTTAAGATTCCTGTTGGCGCTGTTGTTAAACTTGCGGTAAAAGCCGTCGGAGGTACGCAAACAATTGTTGGGGCTTATCGTTACGAGATCACAACCTAAAAAGGAGGTGGTCTAATGAAGCCAGGCAAAAAATTTGATCCGGCTACCCAAACAAGCCGGAGGCCTACGCCAGAAAAGTTTGAGCACTTGCGCAAGTGGATTGATGTCGATGAAAAATATATCGATATCACCAACATAACAAACCTTAAAAATATCAATGTTCAGCTTGAGCAATCATCAAAGCTTTATGTAAGTAATGTTATCAACCGTGTTATTGCTCAGCTTCTTGGAGCTTACGGAGACGGCTTTGTCACCCTGGAAGCGACCGAAGACGGCGCTCTAAAGGTAGATGTTAGAACGGCCCTGCCTACAATCCTTCAAGCTAAAATCGATTTTGCCACGGCTGCCACTCACGAAATAATCGCGCTTGTTGCCGGCGAGAAAATCAAGATCAAAAATATCATGCTTACCGTTGCCGGCGATACAAACCTTACATTCCAGAGCGACGCGACCGCGCTATCCGGCGCGATGGATTTTGGCGGGACCGACGAACCGCGCGGCATGGTTCATAATTTCGGAGACGCGCCGCTTGAAACGATTGTAAACGAAGCGTTTAAAATAACTTCATCCGGTGCGGTTCAAGTAAGTGGTTACGTGACATATTTCACCGAATAAAAAAGGAGTGCCTGAAATATGGGTGAAGGTGATATCGGCGCGGTTATTGATACGCTGATTTTTGATAACGGTGAATGTTACGAACCTGACATGATACATGTTACAGGCGATATTTACGCAGTCGCTTACAGGGCCGCAGGAACCGAAGGCCGCCTTAGGTCTTTTAGTATAGCAAGCAACGGCGATATTGGGGATCCGCGTACGGGTTCCCATATTTTCGACGCTGCAGATGGTTACACCCCTTCTATTATACACATTTACAGCGATATTTTTGCTATCGCCTTTAGTGGCGTAGGCCGTGACGGTTTTGTCGTTACTGTTCGTATAAATGCAGACGGAACCATCCCCGCGGGTTTAATCGACTCTTTAGAGTTTGAAACTGTTCAATGTCTTGACCCTCACATTATACACATTTCCGGCGATATTTACGCTGTAGCTTATACTACATCTCTTCAAGACGGGCGCGTTTGCACTTTTACTATTTCCGCCGCCGGAGACATAGCAGCGGCGGTTATTGAGAAAGCGACCTGGCTGCCAACAGTAATGCTTGAACCTGAAATAATACACGTCGATGGCGATATATACGCGATTGCCTATAAAGGCGCAGACGACGACGGTTATATTCTAACTTTAAGTATTGATGCTTCAGGAGATATCGGCGGTTCCGCAATCGACACTTTCGAGTTTGCTACAGATTTTTGTGAGAAACCTTGTATCGTAAATGTGGCAAGCAATATCTTTGCGATTTCTTTTAAAGGCCCTGATAGCGACGGTTTTTTAACAACTGTAAGTATAGCGAATGACGGTAATATCGGCGCGGCGATAATCGACTCTTTCGAGTTTGACGCGTCCCAGGGTGTTCATTCTGACATTATACATAATTCTCAGGATGTTTATTCTATTGCCTACACGGGACCCGATGCCGATGGTTTCTTGATAACCGTAACCATAGCAAGCGACGGAGCTATAAGCGAACCGGTTATCGATACACTTGAATTTGATACTGTCAAGGCCGAATATTGTAGCCTGTTACACGTTACGGGCGATACTTACGCAATCGCATATGGAGACACTAACGACCAAGGAAAAGTTGCGTCAATAGGTATTGAAACTCGCTTTGCGGCGCCCCCGCTTCATCTGCCATTAATGGGTATAGGGTGAGACAAGCTAAGGTCCACCATAAAGAAGGCGGCGGCGAACATCCCGCCGCTTATTTTACTGACAAGAAAATACCCTGGACGAATCCGTATGGCGAGATTTTCATACGAATACATTTTGGCTGCAACGGCCTGCCAATCGGACGCCTTAAAACATGGTATCGTTTCAGCTTCGACCCTTGGCGTCCTGGGGATCCTACCGAGATTACTTCTTATGGCTGGATCCGCGGAGACGATAAAAAATATTATGATATGATCGTTGATGTTAGAACGCCCGAATTAATGATGATGGGTTGTTGTCCACCGGCAATACATATGGAATTTGTAGGAACGGAAGGAGTTCCAAGTTAATATGAACGCATTTATTCATGGCGCCCTGGGCGGAATTATTCCGGCTGTTTTGATGGTAATAATTTATATAGTCGCGGTTTCCGGGCGTCTTGCTAAGATCGAAACGAATATTCAATGGATAATGAAATTTATTGAAAAATGCCAACTACCCTAAAACAACCGTTTGACTTAAAATGGCGCGGGAATCCACCCCACATGTTACCGCCCGACATTCCCGTATGGTGGCGGTTTTTGGAAACCTGGGGCCACGAAATCGAAAAGCTTTGGTATGACAGCCTTTTGGGAGGTCCTTACTTATCGCCGGAAGAAGAAAAAGACCCTTTAAAGAAGTCCTGGAGATATGTCAACTCCAAACGCCCGGACGCTATCGCAGAAACTAAAGACGAAGTTTGGATTATCGAAGTCGCTGCCAATCCAGGTCTTAGAGCAATGGGCCAATGTTTGGCCTACCTTTCTTTATGGATTGAAGATCCTAAAATTGCTAAATTAGAACGCGCCGTATTAGTAGTTGAAACGCTTGACACTGATTTAGGCGCCGCTTGCGCCCGTATGGGCGTTTTAATCTATGTTGTCTAAAAAACGGCTCCCTCAGTTGCCCGTAGAACGCCTTTCTCATTGACTCCAATACCAGGACATGCACTAAAATGGCTGATTACCTTGCACCTTTCAAAATGCCCGAGTTTAACGACAAGGAATTCCTGACGAAAAAGGGAGAGTATATTAAGGAACACGGCTATTCTATCACCATTCCCAGGTTTGCAGACATCGTTCATTTAGGTATGCATAAGCCAATGTCCGACCGGGAAAAGATTTTGTGGTATTCGGGCAAAAAAGATCAAATCGGTAAAGCCAGGCAAATAGAGCTTTACTACCAGAAAGAACGATCCAGGGAACGTTATGACAGATATATGGCAAGTCCTATCCCGAATGTTATTTCCTCAATTACTTCCGTTCTGACTGCTGTTGACAACGCACAAGACGCAATAATTTCACTTGCGGCCATCGGGCGTATTGCCTGCTTTTTTCTCCCGCGTTTTATTACAGGTTTGCTTGCTTGGCCTATCGGCCTTTTATGGTTAATCGCGACCATCATGGGCCTGCTGATCGCGCCGAGCGCATGCGCCATGAACCCGATTCAATGTAAGCGGTATATGCGAATGAAATTGGCAATGAGGTCTAAAGGCTTAAAAGGCAAGTCTCGAACAATCGGCAAAAGAGTCAAGGCTGCTTCAAAATATGAGCTTGCCCGTTTAAAGGCCGGTGTTAGGGGATATGCAACAAGTGGAAAGTTTTACCCTTCTTTTTCGGAAGGTATTCAAATGCTACAAGTTACCGACAGTATTTGGGGAGTCGGCCTATCGATCGGCCCAATTTTCGGCCTTGCTTATGATCTTGCAAGCGGCGGCGTAAGGTGGGCGAGAGGCGAAAAGGTTGTTTTCAAGAACACACGAAGCGATGTCGAAATTTACCAGGTGGCCAGGGATAAATATAACAACTATGCTCGATTCAAACGCCCTAAAACTAAAATGACACGCGCCGAGTTTTTATCATGGAAACAAACTAAAATCGCATCCGGGACCTGGGGAATAAAATCCATGCAACACGATGCGATTTACCAGGCTCAAAGATTACACCAACATAATTACGGCATCAATCGACATACCGACTGGATCGAAGAAACGCTTTTATACACAAATGCGGAGCTTTCCGGCCAGGGTGTCGAACTTTGTTTAGACCATTGGGACCCTGTTTTAAATGTCGAAGGCGCGGAGCATATCGAAATAGAGGCGTACAACGAGCCAAGCCCTCTTATTGAAGAGGTTTTACTCGAACATGGGGTAAACCCTCAATCAAGGGTTATGTGGCCATCCCTGGGTAAACGATGGGCCAAGTATGAGGAACTACAAACATCCATTGCCCCGATCGCTGCAGCAAATATAAAATATTTCTCAGAGCACTGTCCGGACGATCGCCTTAAGGCCATGGCCGAAATGTCTGCCACAGCTTCCGGATTAAATGCAATATCTCACATGATAGGCCCGGAATGGATAGAAATACAACATCATGCCACAATCGACATTGCAGAGACATTGCTAAATCACGGATTTTCTTTTCCTCGAAATATTACAAACGACCAGGTCTATGATTTCGCGTTCTGGACACAAGAGCATGAAGAGAACGAGACAAGGCCGAGTTTACGGGATATTTTAGGGTACGCAAAGAACGCCCTGGGCTTTGAGTTCACAACGAATCCTTGACCCGATTTTGACCAGTTTAATAAATGTTGTCCGGGATCCCGGGCAATACTTTTATAAATTCCATCGATGGAAACCACACGGGGATCCCCGAAAAAAATCCCCTATTAAAATTTTTTCCGAAATACTCACAGATCAGCCAGGATCCGGGGAGTTACATGGCCCGGCCAAAGGCAAGGACTATTAAAAGATGAAGGATTACAAAAAAAATACCCTAAAACGCTTCGCAGGCTATTTAGTTTTGTTTATATATTTATATATAAAGAAAAC
>Ga0209977_10001237_pt1 | contig 11121 bp, 19 predicted proteins | sample SumtaG_2_FD_183113 | JGI IMG/M metagenome (GOLD analysis project Ga0209977, IMG submission 183113) | Deep subsurface microbial communities from Indian Ocean to uncover new lineages of life (NeLLi) - Sumatra_00607 metaG (SPAdes) (version 2) | ecosystem: Environmental > Aquatic > Marine > Oceanic... | reverse complement strand
TTCACCGACAAAATTTCTTTACTTCGCAAATTTATCTTTCCTGAGATTGATATTTTTTTTCTACCTTAATTTCTGATATTTTTAATCCCTTTAATAGAGCTTTTTCAGGATACTTTTTTAAGAATTCAGGGTATTTAGTAGCTTTTATACTTCTATATACTACTCCTTCTGGATTTTTAAACTCAATTCTCACAAGATAATATTCAATCACTTTAAATTCTTTAAGCAAATTAATCATTCTTGTTCTATCATTTATTAAATCAGAATAATCCCCTGAAAGTAGGCTCTTTAAAAATGTAATTAAGATTTACTCCATAATCTTTTTATCATTTTTTAGATTTTTATAAGATTCTCTATGAGGAATTCTATATAGATCTCTAGTACTTGCAACCAAATTTAAATTTTTACTTTCGTTCTCACATAGACAACAAATCATATTTTACAGAAATATTTAAAATTAAAACACCAAATATTTACTAGATTAATTTTAGACAAAATTATTTAATAATTAAAAGGGTGTAAAAAATGTCAAAAGTACAAATTAATGAAGAATTTTCAACTAAATTAAGGAATGAAACGTTTCTTCATTTTGCTGAGAATTCAACAATGGGTGTTTTAATAATCCAAAGAGGATTTTTACAATATTTTAATAAAAGATTTACAGAGCTTTTTGGATATACTAAGGAAGATCTTTTACAATGGAAAAAAAGGGAATTCTATAAAATAGTGCATCCTGAAGATTTACCATACTTAATAGATAACTTTAAGATTGAAGCTGATAAAAAAACAGTATCGGTACGATTTAGAGGGGTAAGAAAAGATAATCATATAATTGAAATAGAGAATTATATGTGTTATATTAAATATAATAATAAAACAGCATACTTATCGAGCTATATTCCCTTAGAAGAATCCTTTGATGATTTCTATATCCCTAACTTGATCAAAACAAAAGAAGAAAAATTAATTGTATTAAAATCTACACCGAATATCGTTAAAATTTTAGAGGATAACAATATAGCCTTTAAGAAAATTAGACATTGTTCATATCGAGAAGAATATTAACTCTCTTTTTCCTGCTCCTCTCCAGAGATCTCTTCAAAATGAATATTATATTGTTTTTCAGGGTCCAGAATCTTATGCTTAATTAATGCTCTTGGGATATAGACAATAGTATCTGGACCCATAGAAGCTAATTTGACATTTTCTAACGTAAAGACATTCCTCTCTTTATTCATATTCTGTTCCATATTGGATCACTTTAAATAATTAATATTATATTTTATAGAACTTTAAATATATTTTTTCAAATAAGAACTCTATAGAATTCTCTATAGAGAGAGTAAACAATTAGGATTGAATAATTTACTTTTATTTTCCCTCATCCAATATCCTTTCTCAGATACAACCTTACATAGTGTAAGTTTTCTGAATTACTGAACTATTAAATAGTTAGTGTACCCCCCCAAGCTATAGAGAAGATGCTTATAGAGTGGAATAAAGTTTATTATTGTGATTGTTTAAATTCAAAAAGGGGATTGCCTTCATTACCAAAAAAAAGATATTAATCCTGATTAAATGATTGTTTAATAAAATTTTAACAATTGCAAATCTATTTCTTTATAAGTATTTAATAATAAAGTATTATTAGAAAATAAAAAAAATCCATAAAAGATTATGTCGCAATATGATAAGGTTATGATTTTTATAGATGGTTCTAATGTATTTCGTTCATGTAAAGATTTAAACATTAAGATGAGTTATGAAAAATTCCTCTCAATTTTACGAAAAGATCGAAATGTAATTAGGATCTATTATTATTCAGGAATAAAAGAAAAACGAATGGAAGAAGGAAAATTCTATAAATTGCTTAAGCATCTTGGAGTAGACATTAAGACTAAACTCTTAAAGAAGAGAGATGTAACATGCCGATCTTGTGGAAATATAGCGAAAACTTATGTTGAAAAAGGAATTGATGCAAGTTTATCTACAGATTTATTATGGCATGCTTTTCAAAAAAGTTATGATGTGGGAATAGTAGTAAGCGCTGATGCTGATTTTATACCTCCTATTGAAAGAGTTAGAGATCTTGGGAGGAAAGTAGAACTTTGGGCTTTCAAACATGCTTTAGGAAAGGAACTTAAAAATAAAGTCGATGCTGTTAATTATATTGATGATATTATTGATAAAATACAATATCCTTAAAAAAAAAGTTTTCATACAGGTTAAATTAGCATCTGCTAATTTTTACCTGTTTCATTCCTTTTCATACTGATTATATAATTCTATATATATAAACCTTTTCATTAATCTTTAAATATTGGGGGGCGCCTTAACGACATAACTTCTAAAAAACTGCGCGGTGTAATGAAATGGTATCTCCTCTCTCTAAACTGCACGACTAAAATCATTTTTATAAAAATAACAAAAAAAGAATGAAGTGAATTAAAGTAAGAGATAAAAGAATAAAATCTCCATTATATCGATTAGAATTTAGAGTATGTAAATGAGAAACGTATTATTATATAATTTCAAATTTCCCATAATATGAAATTACTAAGTTCTGTTCTACTTCCTCTATAATCATTATTCCTATGTTATGTATTTATCAAGACTAACTTCTCTCAATTATTTGATTATTCATCATCTAATTTAGAAAGTCCATATAATACTAAAGAAATAATTCCTATAAGTCCTAAACCTATACCTACATCAAAAATTAGTTGATTCCTTTTCATCTTTATTTGTTGTTTTATATAGTTTTTAACTTTAGCGATTCCTATACTTAGATTCAAAGGATCAAATTCGATGTACTCAACATCTTTTAAAAATGCTTTTGGATTAGTTCCTACCTCTACAAAAGGAATTAATCCACTGTTACCTCTCTTTCCAAGCCAATATCCAATTTCTTGTTGAACATAACTAGAATCATCTCCATTAATTGTATAAACAACTAAGAAATAATTATTTAAATCAATATTTTTCATTATTTTAAGAGATAATTGTGTCCCTGGTTGATAATCTCTTTCTGCCAAATATACTCTAATACCATAATCCTCTAAATATTTTACTAAAGTTTCGACAAGACGAAAATCTTTAGTACTATGTGAAATGAATACTCTTACCATATGTTCTTATACCTCATCTTTAATTATATTAGTTAATTTTTATCCTTAAAAAAAATTATTTAATTATTAATTTATTTATGCGAAATAACTATAATGATTTACATAGTAAGGTTCTTGCCAAACAGTTCCAGATACACCACCAGTAAAAGTCCACCAAATTTCGTAATGGACACGATTATAATCTCCGTAATGCACATACCATACCCCATCAGATTGGGGTTCGATGTAATAAACATCAAGATAATTATCAGAATCACTTCCATCTTGACAATAGATTAGATTAAAAGCATGTCCATATGAACCATAAGGATCAGAAGGGTCTTGCCAACCATCTTCACCATTGAAACTATAAAACATACAAGCTATTCTAATTCTCCAATTCATTTCTTTAGCTCTAACCATAAGCATAGCAGAGAAATCTCCACACATCCAATTTTCAGTATATAACATATCATCAGTATCATCTGTAGAAAGCCAAGATTGAACCTGACTAATAGTGGGTATTATAGGATTTGTTAAAGGATCTTCAAGAACACTAAGTATTGAATAATATTCACCAAATAGAAAATTATAATCAGTAAGTAATTCATTATAATCATCTAAGAGGGCGTCATATCCCTGTTCTAAATCCTCATAATCATCAACTAAATTATTATGATACCACCATAATTCATCATAATCTCCAGATAAATCATTATATCTATTATTTATTTGTATGTATAATATTCCTAAAACTCCTGCTAATACACATACAGCTATTAATGATATAGAAAGCACAAATACTTTCTTATTTTTTACAAATCTTTTTTCTTTGTTTATATTTTTATTTATAGTTGTTATTTGATGAGGAATTATAATTTCTTGTTCTGGTATTATTTCTTTCAGTTTAGGTTTTTCTATTTCTTTTAGTTCTTTTAATGATGTTCCACAGCTTGGACAGATAACCCAATGTTCTTCCAATTTATTTCCGCATTTTGTACAAAAATTCATTTGTTATTACACCTCTTTTTGTTAAATCCTTTGGTAATATTTTTTTAATTACCGACATAATTTTTAAGCCTTACTTTTACTTTCAGTCTAACAATAAAAAAGGAAAAAAAAATTATTTAATGCCTAAATCTTTGTTTAATCGAGCAAATCTCTGATTTTTCCATAAAATTTACCTAATTAATGTTCATTTTAAACCTTTTTTTTATATAATTTCTGAGAAAGCTTAGTAGTATGTGTTTTTTCTCTCTCTTCTTTTGTATCTTCCCAATGTTTATAAAGCTTTTTTTCTAATGATTTTACAAATTCACTATTCTTTTTTGCCAATTTTTTTGTTACCTCTTTTTTTGTAGATTTTTTTTAATTGAATCAGGAACTTCACCCATAAGATCAAGAATTAAACTAGAAACAGGGATTTTTGAGATCTGTTTTATGATAAAACGAAGTACCTCAGAATTAGATTTAATTCCTGAAGACTTCTTGATCTCCGAAAAGGGTTGATATAACGGATCTTCTTGAGTAAGAGTAAGTCTTAATTCAATATTTTCATTAACAGTCATATTTTTTACATATTTTATAATAATTAATTTTTTTTATCCAAATTTGTTACTCTATAGACATTTTTATAGATATATAAGTTTTTGTGATAAATTAGGATAAATATGGAGCATTTTACAAAAGGTTAAATTTTTTCAGAATATAATATCTTTATGGATAAAACCAACAAAACTGAAGAAGAAATAGGTATTAGGCTAAACCTTTCAAAAGAATTAGATCAACCGTTATATGATTATTTTCAACAAATAAAGGAAAATTTAGGTCTAAAAACTAATACAGAAGTAGCAAGGATATGCATAAAGAAAGCGTATGAATATTGGTTCAATAAAGATACAAAATAAAGACAAATTAACTGAACTTATTTTTTTAAAAATATTTTTTACTTTTACTTCCAGTCTGACAATAAAAAAGAAAATAAATTATTTAATTGGAACACCACATTTAGAACAAAAATCTCCTGTTCTATCTAAAATTTCAGCACCACAGGAAGAGCAATAAATTTTTCCTGAAATTTGTCTAATTTGAACTTTAGGAGTCTCAACTTCTTTTTCAGTCTTTTCTCCTGTAATAAATTGAGATTGCTTCTTTTTAAATATAGTAACAACAACTACAGATAAGGCTCCAAAAAATATATAAGTACATATAAAGGGATAAAGAAATTGAAAATCTTGATCCAGAGGTTAAGGAACTTTTAATTAAGAAATCCTTTGAGGAATATATGCGAATGGTTTCTATTGAAATGGAAGGTGGGATTTGGTATGATTGTTCTCTTTGTCAGTATTTCAAACCCTTAAAGAGCGATAAAAAAGGAACTAAAATTTTTTTGAAAAAGGAATTTTTTGGTTATTGTTTAGATGCAAAAAAAAGAGAATCCTCTCTTCTTCATATTATTTATAAGCAAAGTGATTTTTTTCCAAAACCCGGATTTAGATCTCCATGCTTTAAACCAAAATCTAGCAATGAGAATAATTTCTTAACTCTAATGATAAAGCAAGAAGAGGATAAACTAATGAAATTATTAATGGATCCTTCCTTATCAGAGGAAGAACGAAAGTATTTCAGAGAGTTGAAGAAAAAATACCAGGAGTAAATCTACCAATTACTTAATTTTCCTTAATTTCTCTTGTAATTTCTGAAGATATAGATATAAAGCATCCTCTTTAAGAGACAACCGTAAATTCTCCCTCCTTTGATTCAAATATTTTCTTTCTTCTTTGGTTAAAGTGTTTTCTCTTAAATAATTTGAAATTTCAATTATTTCCTCTAAGAGATTATAAAGTAATTCCAAAGCATATTTTTTTCTCATGATTTCAATCTTCTTTTCAGTGTTTTCCAATATCGAAATATCAGTTTGATTTTCTAACTTTTTCTCTAAAATTTCAATTAATTCTCCTAAAATTGAATAATCTGCTAATAAACCTCCATTCATAAATAATTCTCTTCTTTCCCCTTCACTTAATCCATCATCTTTTTTTAAAAACGGTTTAAATAAGAAAAAAGTTGATTTTCTCTTTTCTCTTGTTTTTTTTAGGTTATTATTAGTTGATTCATTCAGATCCAATTTCATCATTCTCTTTTTATGTTTTTCTAATGTATCACATCTCAGCAGTATAAACATTTACAATAACTAAGAATAACTTTCAATTTTCAGTATGGATCTCGTTAAAAATTCAAAAATCTTATCAACATTTTCCCCAGTTTTAGAGGAGCATTCGAAATTTTTAAAGATTTTATATTTTTTTGAGACTTTTTTAGCAGATCTTCGAGATATCATTCGTTCTTTAGAGAGATCTAACTTTCCACCAACCATTAATATAGGGATTTCTTTTTTATCATCAGATAAACTTTCTTTAAATGCTATTAACCAATCTTCTATATTCCTTAAACTGGAATATTTAGTAATATCATACATAAAAATTCCTCCTGATGCCCCCCCTGTAAAAGCGGGGAAAATAAATTTAAAACTAAGTTCACTTCCAAGAATCCAAATTTGAAGCATTATTTTAGAAGAATTTATTGTTAAATTCTTAATCGCAAGATTTATACACGTAGGTGGCTTTTTTTGCTTATTGAACATTTCAGGAACATATGCTCGGAGTAACTCAGTTTTTCCAACATTTCTATCTCCAAAAAGACATATTTTGTAGATTAACTCCTTGCTCATTTCTTACACCTTTAGTTTTGAGTACATTAAGTAATATAGCTAAAATATTATTCTTATAGAGTTTTCTATAAGTTCCTCTATATAATGATCTTAGCGACAAAATTTAAATCTTTACATTTATTCATACTTAGAACGAAATTTACAATTCTACAAAAAAATTTAAAATAAAATTACAATTAATATATTAGGGGATTTTTTAGACAAAAAAATCTCAAAAAATAAAAGAGTTAAAAAATGTCTGATATAGATACGAAAGGGGAATTCAGTACGAAATTAAAGGATGAATCATTCTTACGATTTGTCGATAATTCCAATATGGGAGTTCTAATAATCCAAAGAGGATTTTTAAAATATTTCAATAAGAGATTTACTGAAATTTTTGGTTATACTAAAGAAGATATTTTGAATTGGAAAAAGCGAGAATTCTATAAAATAGTCCATCCTGGAGATTTACCTGATTTAGTGAAAAATTTTCAAATTGAAGAAGATAAGAAAACCGTCTCAGTGCAATTTAGAGGAGTAAGAAAAGATAAAAAGATAATTCCAATCGAGAATTATATTTGTCATATTTATTATAATAATAAAACAGCATATTTATCCAGTTATAGCTTAAGAGAGAAAATCGTTGATGAATTTTATATTCCTAAATTAATCAAAACAAAGGAAGAAAAATTAATTAGATTAAAATTTTCTCCCAATATAGTTAAATATCTAGAAGATAACAATATAGACTTCGAGATTATTAAACGTAGCTCCTATCGAGAAGAAGATTAATCCTTTTTCTCTTGAGTTTCTTTTGAGATTTCTTCAAAAAGGATATTATATCTTTTCTCAGGATCAAGAATTTTATGTTTTATTAAAGCTCTTGGGATATATACAATAGTATCTGGACCCATCGAAGCTAATTTTACATCCTCTAAAGTGAAGATTTTCTTCTCGTTACTCATATTCTATCGCATTAAATTTCGCTTTAATTAATTTGTATTATATTTTATAGAACTTTAAATATATCTTTTCAAATAGATTCCTATAGGATTCTCTATAGAAGGTGTAAAAAAATAAAAATTGAAATTGAACTTCCTGATGATAAATATAAAATATTAAAAATTCATGAATTTTTTTTAGCATCAGGCTATTTATAATTTTTTATGGTATAAGTAAGAATTTCATTTAAATCAAATTCTTTTAGCTTCTCGAAATGCACTTTTATAGTTGTGGTGTTAAATTGACTTACGATTCCAAGTTCTTTTAAAGCCATGAAAAATTTCGAGATTTTTCTTTTTATCCCTGTTTGGATATTCCTATAATTGTTTGGTTTATATGGGTAAAATTTCCCTACATAAATACCTGCTAAGAAGTTTTTTGAGCAAAATCTATGGTTTTTCAAATACTCGTAAACAAATTCGATAAGAGAAGTATCTCTGTTTTTTAACATTCTCCTCTTAATTTCTCAACTAAATTACTTATTTAAATCATCTCCTAAATTGACACCATCAATATATACCTTTTCTTTTCCATTTTCCTGTACCTCTTTTTTTGTAGATTTTCTTTTTTTTATTGAATCAACATTTTTACCCATAAAATCAAGTTTTTTTTATAGACTTTTCTATAGGATTTATTACAAATAAGAAGAATATTCCGACAAAATTTAAATCTTCTCTTTTTTTAAGAAATAATGGCTCTTTTTGATACTTTAATATGATTTTTGTGGTAAAATTGAAACATCCAAAAATAGAGAAAAGATTAATTATAACGATAAAAAAGGTTCAAAATTAAGAAGAGGCTAAGAAAATGTTAAAAGTATATTGAAATTAAGAATTTAATTATTTGGGATAAAGGGAATCATGGTTCAGGAGATTTAGAATACAATTGGGGAGATCGTTATGAAATGATTATTTATGCTATGAAAGGTAAAAAACCATTACAAAATAGAAAGCATCAGGGTTACTCAAATTTTAGCGAGTAATATAATTAATTGGACAGAAAAGTTAAACCTTTATTTTTGAAAAATTATTTTAAAAATTAAAAATCAATGTACCCTTGATTTAAGTAATTTCTTATTTTCATTTATTTCTTGAAATTTTTAATTTAAAAGAAAAAGATTTAAATAATTTAATATTTAGTTTATATTATAAGGGTATAAAAAATATGGAAATATGATACAAAATGAAGACAACAATTTTATTAAAAAAGTTTTTTATTGATGAAAAAGAATTTATCACTTCAGATGAGCTTAGAGAATATTGTAATTCCTTCAATTTAGATTATGGAAATGTACTTAAATATTTTCTTTCAAGAGGGTATCTCTTAAGAATTTTTAAAGGTATTTTTTATATAAGAAACTTAGATGAATTACGCTTTGGGCGAACAAAATATAATCGATTAAAGCTTGTTTCAAAAGGACTCGAATTAAAGGGTGTAAAAAATTGGTATTTTGGGCTTCATACAGCTTTAAAATTTAATAATATGACTCATGTATATTTTAATATTGATGATGTTCTGAGTGAAAATTTATTTAGAGCTAAACCTATAGAAATAAACCATCGCAAATATAAATTTACAAAGCTAAAACCTGACTTATTAGGGTTTGGTATAATAGAGAAGAATGGTTTCAGATATTCAGATCCAGAAAAAACTATACTCGATTTTGCTTATCTTTGGGTATATAACAGTATACCTGAAAAGATAATCAGTAATTCCATAGAGGAATTTATGGGGCATCATAGTGTATCGAAAGATAAACTCAAGGATTATGTGGAACATTATCCGAATAAAGTAAGAGAATTAGTTGGGAAATGTATTTGAAAGATTTTATTGATGAAATAAGTATTTTATTAAATAGTGAGAATAAGGAATTAATAGAAGTAGATTTAATGCTTCATAAGATTGTTTCTGAGCTTTCTCAAAATAATTTTCTTTTTGAGAATCTTTTACTTAAAGGAGGGACTTGTCTAATAAAAAATTATCTTGGATACTACAGATTTTCTGAAGATTTAGATTTTACTTGGAAAGATCAGAATATAATTAAAAATAAATCAGGGAAACAATTAAGAAGAGATTTGTCTGAATTAATTAACAAAGTTGCCGAAACATTTGAGATTATATGTGCCAAAATTAACCTAGATTTTGTAGCGGACAAGCGTAATAAACATTATTTCGAATTTGGTGGTAGCAATAAGATGGTGACTTTTTATCTATATTTCAATTTAGAGACACAAGATAATATGGAGAGATCTATACAGATTCAAATTAATTTTGCTGAATGTTTAAAATTCGAATCTAAAATAGAGAAATTAAAAAGTGTGTTGCCGAGAAATAGCGAACTCAATCTTAATTTTCCAACTAAATATAAAGAATATTCAAAAGAGATTACATTTCCCATGTACAGTATTAAAGAAATACTTTGTGAAAAGGTAAGAGCGATTATCACAAGAAGAGTCGTAGAAGGGGTAAATATAAAAGGTAGGGATTTTTTTGATATATATTTTATTTTAAAGGAATATAAGTTTAAGATTGAAGAATTGAAAAATCAAATTATCGAAAAAACTTTATTTGCTATAAATCAATATGATAAATATAGAGAAAACCTAAGAGAGAGAATGGAGTTAATCAATTCGGATGTCCCACTCACTTGGAATTGGGAACATGAGAAAAGCCTGTTGCTCAAAAAATTGGATGAAGATAATTTTTCTAAATTTCTTGCTGAGTTTAATATCTTTTTAGAGAGAATAATAGAAGAAATTTATGAGAAAATAGCTTAATATACCCAGTTATCAATAGGTTTTTGAGCATTTGAATCGCATAATATAGTATTTTTTATTTTTGAAAATACTAGTTTTAAATGTAATTTCTTATTTTTTTATGAAGTAAGACGCTCTATTATTAAATCTTATAAAAGATCTCCAAACTTCTTTGTATTTTTTTTAAGATTTTTAAGATTGTAATTTTTTAAATTAATCCCTATCCTTAGTTTACCCCAAAAAGAAATCAAATCTTTTAGCAACCACTCTCTTTTTTATGTTTTTCTAATGTATCACATCTCAGCAGTATAAACATTTAATTTAACTAAGATTAACTTTCAATTTTCAGTATGGAACTCGTTAAAAATTCAAAAATCTTATCAACATTTTCTCCAGTTTTAGAGGAGCATTCGAAATTCTTAACGATTTTATATTTTTTTGAGATTTTCTCAGCGTATTTTCTGGATATTACTCTTTCTTTATGGAGGTCTAACTTTCCACCAACCATTAATAGAGGAACTTTCTTCTTATCATTAGATAAATT
>Ga0209977_10001236_pt1 | contig 11124 bp, 25 predicted proteins | sample SumtaG_2_FD_183113 | JGI IMG/M metagenome (GOLD analysis project Ga0209977, IMG submission 183113) | Deep subsurface microbial communities from Indian Ocean to uncover new lineages of life (NeLLi) - Sumatra_00607 metaG (SPAdes) (version 2) | ecosystem: Environmental > Aquatic > Marine > Oceanic... | reverse complement strand
AGCGTGATAGGGTAGTAATCGAGGAGGAGATAGTAACTAAAGAGGCTGAGATTGCTGAGCGTACAGCTGTCATATCTGAGCTGAAGAAGAGGTATGGTAAGGGTTGGGCGAAGACGCTCGGTATATCTAAGTTTACTGACCTTTCTACGCTTAAGAGCTTCCTGATGAGCGCTAAGAAGGGTCTGGAGAAGCAGTCCTCTCGTGGCCCGAGTAGGGACACTTCACCGATTAGTAGAGCGTTTGACTACAGGGGGATAACAAAGGCGTGAGTGCCGAGAAGCTTCCTGCGGGTTATAAGGGTAGCTACCTTGGAGAGGGTATTGTGGTCTTTTCAGGTAAGGCTAGTACTAGGACGAGGCTGCACGAGCTTGCCCATAAGAGGATGGGGCACGAGCCTGGCCGTATGTCTGTAAGCGAGTTTGTGAGTAGCGAGCTTGACGCTGAGATTTGGGCTTGGGAGAGGATGGATAAGAAGCCTAACTACAGGGTTGGGCTGCCCGCGTACTCTGATTTGATAAGCAGGTTTGGCTACGACCCTGCCGCAGCTCGTAGGATAGTGTTCTCCCATCTCCGGCGTAGGGGTATTGGGGTTGGTCAGGAGGGTGGGGACTGGTACTTGAGTAGAAGGATAAGTAAGGAGGGTAGTCGAGATGTACTTGGACCCAGGTAGTTGGAGTGTGTTAGTGCAAGCTCTAGTAGGAGCTTTAGTGGCGATACCTGCCTTAGTTGGCATCTACTGGAGGCAGGTAAAGTTGTTCTTTACAAGGAGTAAGGATGTTAAGGATAAGTAGTAGGAGGTAGGTACAGTGGCAGAGAAGGTCTTGTATGGTATTCTCCTGGGCTACCCTGGGACTCGTAGACGGGAAGAGACTTTGGGGAAGTTAGAGAGCCTTGGGTGGTTTGCTACGCACGCAGACTGGCAGCAACAGCAGATCCCGGGCCGCTTGGTTAAGCTGACTCCTGGTAGGTATAGAGAGCTCGCTGAGGACAAGGACTTCGAGCCGGTAACGTACCCGAGGGAGGGTATGGTACTCCTGGTTCTGAAGATTCCGGAAGGCGAGGTTGACCAGTTGAAGGCAAGGGGTACTGATATAACCTTTAGTCTTCAGTAAGTAGAGGAGGTAGAATGCGAAGGTCTAGGGTATTTTACCACGCAACACCTTCCCAAAATGTGGCTGGGATTATGTCTAGGGGGATAGAGCCTCTAGGTTGGTTATCTACTTATAGGGAAGATGCTTATACGATTATATCGGACTATAAGTTTGAGTCTAGTCCTGGAGTAGGGAGCTTGAGGGTAATTAAGGTAGTACTTCCAAGAAGTTGGAAACTAAGAAGAGGGCCTGCTGACGAGTATATCTCAGATACAGTAATACCCCCAAGGTACCTCAGCCTGGAAGAGTAACTAGTAAGGAGTTAGATGAGAGTGAGAGTAAGTAGTTCGTTCAGAGATCCGAGTGGCCACGTGTTCGAGAGGGATGGGATTGTTTATCGTAAGGTAGGGGAGGAGTACGAGACTATCTTGCGGGAGTTGGCTACTTCCGGTCTGTATAGTAAGCTCGTTTCCGACAGGATGCTACTACCCTTTGAGTGGGTAAGTGAGGGTACCCTCAAGCCAGAGCAGGTGCCCTTTATATCTTATCCTTACGAGTGGTCGTTTAGTATGCTTAAGGATGCTGCTCTGCTGACGCTTAGGGTTCAGCGGTTTGCACTTGAGCACAATATGATACTTAAGGACGCTTCCGCTTATAACGTTCAGTTTGTTAAGGGGAAGCCTATTTTGATTGACCACTTGTCCTTCTATCCTTATGAGGAGGGTAAGCCTTGGGTTGCATACAGACAGTTCTGCAAGCACTTTCTGGCACCTCTTGCCCTCACAGCTTATAAAGGGTTTAGTTTTATTAGGCAGTTGCAGCTGGATATAGACGGTCCTAAGTTGGGAGAGATGTCTAGGCTGTTACCCCTCAGGGCTAAGCTACGTCCTGGTATCTTGATGCACCTTGTACTTAACGGAGCAGACAGCCGGGCGGTGGCTCCTAGGTCCTGGATGAAGATAAGTAAGTTCAAGCTCTTGTCCCTGATAAGAAGCCTTGAGTCAACAGTCAGGCACTTAAACTGGGAGCCGACAAGGGGCTGGAAGGACTATGAGAAGGAGTGCAACTACAGTGACGAAGCGGCTCATAAGAAGGCCTACATAGTTGAGGAGTACCTTAGGCAGGCTGGCTCTAAGGTTGTAGCTGACCTAGGAGCTAACGTAGGTTTGTACTCGCAGGTAGCCCTTGACTTGGGCTGTAGGGTGGTAGCAGTTGATTCGGACCCAGCTTGCGTTGAGCTGTGTTACAAGAGCAACGGTAGTGATAACTGCTTGCCATTGGTTGTTGACTTGACTAATCCTAGTCCAGCTTTAGGTTGGGAGAGTACTGAGAGGGATTCCTTTATTAGTAGGCTAAACGTGGACACAGTGATGGCATTAGCTCTAGTGCATCACTTGGCTATCGGTAACAACCTACCCTTAGGCAGGATATCAACCTTCCTAGCTAATGTGTGCGACTACTTGGTTGTCGAGTGGGTTCCTAAGGAGGATAGTCAAGTTCAGAAGATGCTGAAGTTTAGGGAGGACGTGTTTCCTGACTATACTAAAGGAGGGTTTGAGGAGGCTTTCAGTGGAGATTTCGACGTGGTAGACTGCAAGCAGGTTGAGGGTAGTCTGAGAAGTCTATACTTGATGAAGGTGAAGCTCTTGATGGAGGTGAAGTGAAGTACTTTAATCGCTCTGTTCTGGTTATATTCTGCCTACTCTCGTTACTTGGGGTGTATATGGCTGTGCAGCATATGTACTTCTACGACATAGTTGGAGGGGGCTTCTTGTATGGCGACGACGGTTCTGTGACGGGAATGTGGGATAGGTGGGAGAAGAAGGATGTTCCAGTCTACCTAGTCCCCTTGTTTGTCTGTTCTTGGTTCTTCTTTAACGCTCCTCTGTGGTTCCAGGTCTTATACTTTCCAGCCTTGACTTGGGTTGGCTTGGTCTACGTCCTTCCCTACTGGGGTGGGCCGTTGCAGGATAGGTGGTGAAGTGAAGAAGTTCTTTCACGCTACGCATAGTAGTAATGTTAGTAAGATACTCTCAGAAGGGCTAACTTTGCCTGTAGGTAGAGTTACTAGTGGTAGTCGTACTTACCCTCGTATCTACTTGTACAAGGATGTGGCTGATGCCGAGGAGCATATACCTGCTCTGCACGCCTTAGGGTCTATACCAAGGGCTATCCCATATGCTACTTTTCAAGTTAACCTACCTTCGAGCTTTAAGACGTATGGAGACATTGAGTACAGGGGAGCTGTTTTTGTGACTAGGTCTATACCTCCTAAGTATCTAGAGCTAGTTAGCACTCACAGTGAGGACTATACTGAGTTTAACAGTGTTGACTGGGACGCGCCAAGGAAGGAGGAGAAGTGAAGAAGTTCTTTCCTGTATATCCAATACTACTTGGCGTGATCTGGGTGCTAGTCACGTACTCTAATAACGCCTCTATACTGCCCTCAGTCAGTGTTATTACTATACCGCTGCTAGTTGTAGTTGGTATAATCGCAGCTTTGTGGGGTGTAGTTCAGCTCCTTGTTAGGGACTGGAGGAAGTCTGCTCTAGTAGTTGCGGTTATGTTCTGCCTAACAGTGTTCCACGGTTACATACGTGATTACACTGAAACTAGTGGTGCTATGGCTTCTCCGATCTGGCTGGCTTTGATGGCAGTTGGGGTGTTTGCGGTCATTAAGATGACTAGACCGAAAGGTAGGTTGCACCTGACAGTTGTCTCCAACGTGCTCTGTATAGCTATTCTCTCTGTTAGTATCTTCTCTGTTAGTATCAGTAGTAGGGCTAGCGATATGGAGTACGAGTACGAGCCAGTTGCAGTTAACTCTATACACAACCCTACGCCTGACGTTTACTACATTATACCTGACACGTATACTAGCTTCACTGTCCTGGAGGACTACCTTGGTTACGATAATAGTAGGTTTCTCACCTTCCTTGAGGACAGGGGTTTCTACGTGAGTGAGGACTCTTATGCTAACTACCATCACTCTATACTGTCTATATCCTCGGTTATGAATATGAGGTACTGGACGGACGAAGAGTTGAGTATTGAAGGTCCTGCGGCTCTTGGTGCTCACCTTACTCAGAACCCAGTAGGAGATACATTCAAGGAGGCAGACTACACGTACGTCCACATTGGCTCCTGGTGGGGTTTTACTGCCAAGAACGTCAGGGCAGACATAACGCCTGTTTATAGCTCTCTGAGGGAGCTTGACTTCACCCTTTACAAGACGACCCTTTGGTATGACTTAGCTGACGTCCTGTTTGGTAGGGGCGGTAACTACATTCTGAGGGAAGCTCATTTGAAGCAGTTTGATAACCTAGTTGCAGTATCAAAGATGGAGGAAGCTACGTTTACTTTCTGTCACTCTATATTACCTCATCCTCCCTTCCTGTTTGAAGCCGACGGGACTCATACTTCAGGTTGGATGGTGCCTCCTGAGGAGTGGAGGAGGATGTATCTCGCGCAGCTGGAGTTTACTACGACTAAGTTGATGGAGGCGATTGATGGCATCCTAGCTAATAGTGAGGTTACGCCTATCATAATACTCTCTGCAGATGAGGGCTACGCTGGCACTGCTTGGAAGGAGTACTGGGAGGGCAAGCAGGGTCTGGACACTATAATGGAGGATAGGCCTGACTTAGTTGCTAAGAGGCACGGTAACCTCTATGCGGTACTTAACCCCTACGGCGACAGTTTGCCGTTGCCTGCTTCGCCGGTCAATACCTTTAGGTACGTCTTTAATAGCTTATTTGACTCGCAGCTTGAGTACCTGCCCGATAGATACTTCCTTAAAAGTATGGGGGAGTACGAGCACGAGTTTATTGAGATTACAGGAAAGTTGAGGTAGTTATGGAGAAAGTTAAGTTAGTAGTTACTACGGAAGAGAAGCTAAAGAGCCTACCCCAGCTTAAGGACCTTAGGCTTAACTTAAACGGTAAGAAGCATAGGGGCAAGAACTTATACCAGAGGCAGCTTAATAGTATTAGGAGGGTATTGAGATGAAACTACTACCTAAGAGTTTCTCCAGTGGGTTGAAGAAGGTAGCTGGGGAGTTCGCTCGTGGCGTTTGGAGTGGTATGAGTCCTGGCCAGAAGAAGTCCCTCAGTCGGTCGAAGAAGAGGAGGTCTAGGTGAAAGCGAAGAAGAAGCGCAAGCCTATAACACTTAAGAAGGTGAGAAGCGCCCTTACTTCTGTGAAGAAGAATATGAAGAAGGGCTTAAGAGGGAGGTAAGATGAAGCTAGTTATACCAGGAACGGCTAAAGTTGGTGCACACGACTTTAAGATAGTGTGGTCAGCCAAGATACTAGACTTGTTGGAGGCTAAGGGTGGGAGTGAGTACCGTAGTAGTCACTTCATCCGGCTAATGACTGGTAGACCAGTAAGCCAGTCCTTTCAAACTCTGATGCACGAGGGTATACACCAGGTTGACCACGTATTTGATGCGGGTGAGCTTAGTGAGAACCAGGTTTGTACTCTAGCTGCTGGTTTGTGCCAGTTCTTAATGTCATTGGGTATTGAGCCTGACTTCGGTCAGATACTAAACGAGGAGTAAGCTAATAGACGAATGAGTGGCTAACAATAAGCGGCGGAACGGCAACGGCATAAAGTTCACTTACTGTCCTTGTTGCGACAAGAAGGGGTTTTACAAGCGAGGGCACTGTGAGAGATGTAGGTACTGCAGGTTGCAGAGGGTACTAACGCCAGGGCAGGACTTCTAAGGAGGCTAGTAAGGAGTAGGGAGGACGGATTGAATTGAAAAAGGGGGAATGGACAGTGAATACTCCTCTAAATATTGTAGGGTTAATTTTACTTCTCATTGGGGGGTCCTTTATTCTCTGGGTTTACCTAGTGTTGGAAGGGCATTTGCCCCCCTTCTAACCCCTATACTGGTAATAAGAGATAGGGGGGAGTAGTAGTCAGGCTGTCATATTTGGATTTATAATGTGATTATTGAGCCTGTATATGAGGTATGATATACTTATAATGTGGGTAGGTATAAGTTATGGCAAAAGCTTTGGTGAAAGTACCAGCTATATTTCCTGCAGGCGGACTTCTCAGTATCCGGCATTCTACTGAGTTTACTAGGCGTGAGGAGCCTAAGAAGAAGGTAAAGAGGAAGAAGAGAAGGAAGGCTAAGGGGAAGAAGAGGTGGTTCTCTTCTAAGGTGGAGTCTGGTTGGAAGAAGACTCAACCAGCTGGAACTAGGAGAAGGCTTCTGCTCAAAGCTCACAAGGGTAGTCTTCTTTCAGCAGCTAGGTCAAAGCAAGCTCTTGCTAATGTTACTCAGGATGAGGAGACAAAGGAGATAGCGTTAGCTGATGCTAGGTTCTTCTTCGAGGAACATAGGAAGAGCAAGAAGGAGAGGTAATGAGGAAGAGAGGTAGAAGGCTTGGTACTCTGGGAGGCAGACTTATAGGTTCTTCTGTTCAGAGAACTATAAGCCTCAGGAAGTCTGTAGGTCTAGGAATCACAAGTAGGTTCTTCTCAAGAGATGAGGAAAGTAGAGACTTTACGGACAAGTTAGCTAAGCTTAGTAGCCCCAGGGATATAGTCCAAGCTTTTATAGATGATAACTGGGACCACGAGGCGTTCGTGAAGACAGTCAGACACGGGCAGAAGACTGGACTAGTTACTACTTCAGAGGCTAGAGCTCTCCTGGGTGAGGGTTCTGTAAGAGCTGATAGGTTTGATACCTAGTAGGAGGGAGAGGGTAGTATGGCTTGGACTGGAACTGAGAAGTTGAAGTGGGGGGACACTCCTCAAGACTTTGTAAGTGAAGCTGTTGAGGATAAGCTGGGGAATGACTGGTGGAAAGACCCTAGTTCAGTCCCTGTTTCCAGGAAGCGTGAGGTTCTTAGCTTGCTCTTAAAAGATAAGCAGCTCAAGGAGGAAGTTGATGAGGCGTATAGGGAGGCGTGGGGTAGGCCAGCGAATAAAGCTGAGTATAGAAACCTTATAAGGACAGGCCTACTCTTAGGTAAGAAGGCTCCTAGGAAGAGAAAGAGAGGGAGGTAGAGTAGTATGTTACCTGGACTATTTACGGGGCTGATGGGTGGAGGTCACGCGCCTGGTCACGGTGCTACCGGTGGCAACCTACTGGGTACAGCTCTCGGGAAGGGTGTGTCCCTTAAGACTATTAAATCGTACTTTCCTAGTCTAGTACCGGAAGCTAAGAGAAGAATAAAGGCGAGGAAAAGAAAGAGTAGAGGGAGGTAGAATAAGATGGCATATGGATTAGAGGCAATGACAGGGATTCTCCCAACTGTCGTAGTAGCAGGAGTTGCTCTGAAGGTTACTGAAAGGTTGTTTGACGGGCGGAGGCCTCGCAGAGAGAGTAGGCCTAGGCGCCGGCAGAGGACTCGCTCCAGGGTAAGTACTGGAATAAGTTTCGGTAACTTTTCCAACTTAGGAATCTGAGGAGGTAGGAGTAGTGACTTATTATACTCATATACCTAATAGCGAGGCTCCTACTGCTGAGATCGAGGCTTCTAGCACGAAGCACGCTAGGACAGCCTACCTTGACTACCTCTCAAGGAACGATATAATTACCTGGCAACAGAGGCAGCAGACTAGGCGCTTAGTCAAGGTGAATAGGATGCAGCCTGGTGAGATACAGACTCAGGTTAAGCTTGAGTATGGAGTAAAAGAAGTCCCAGTGCAAGAGATTGAGGCTCCTACTGACGAGCCTGCTACTGAAGAGGAGGGGAGGTACGAGGAGTACCTTACAGGGGCAGCTGAGGGTCTTACTACTGAAGAACGTAGAAGGTTTGCTACTAGGGAAGGTGACTTCGTTCCGACTCCTGAGCAGCCTACTAGGCCCAGGCTTGACCCGCTTGCCGATATGCCGATTGCTAAACTGAGTAAGAGGAGTATGGGAGCGTAGCTATGGCATACGAACTAACTGAGAGTGGTGAGAAGTACCTTGAGACTTCTGGAGCTAGGCTTGATAAGATATGGGAGAAGGCTCCTGTAGAAGAGAGTGGGAGAGGTTTTACTAGAATAAAACGTACTTCTGCTCTTGATAGGCTTACTAAGAGAAGCTACATACTAGAGAGCATAAGGAGAGGCGATCATCCTGTCGAGGACGCTTTTGACTACCTTAAGCCTGGTTATAGGAAGACTAGGGGCCAAGGAGCTCTTAAGAAAGAGCTAGCTTCGATGCTCAAAGCTGGCCTTGTTAGAGAGGTAGCGTCTGAGAGTAGTGAAGTTACAGTTACAGACCCGGGGGGTAAGGTACTTCCTGCTGGTGAAGCAGATACGTTTATTCAGGAGTTACAGCGAGGTACTTCCTACTTACCTCAATCTAGGAGAAGAAGGGACTGGTAGATATGACTAAGTATGTTCTAGGTATACAAAAGTCAGGAGATGGTTACATTGTCCAGGTTGGTACTCAGTCTCCCAAGGGTAAAGTAACCTTTAAACCTAGTAGAGACTTACTTGAAGATAGTCCTGAAGATGCTGTCTTTACCCTTAGAGATAGGATAACAGAGATGCTAGGTACTGGAAAGTCCTTTAGGATAAAGGATAAGTTTACGTTAGACCTTGTGAACAGGTATGCTAGCTCTAGAAGGGAGAATTAAGACTGTGGCAAGTGAAGTAATTTTAGAGTCGTATAAGATTACCATTGAGGCCCTAGCTGAGAAGCACGGGGTATCCTCCCGAAGGGTCTGGATGATTCTAGCTGATATGTCTAACCAGGAGTTGGCTGAGCTAGATTGGAAGGACTTGGACGCGGTGGTTCAGGAGGGCCTAATAAGGGAAGGCAGGGGTACCCCAGAGGAAGAGCCTGTACGCCAGATTGCGACCCCAGGTTGGGAGCAGAAGAAGGGTACTTCTATTATGAGAGACGAGTCCTTTCTTACGTAGGTAGTCCGTATAAGTGAGGTAAGCTATGCCAACGATTGAAGAACTTAACCAGGAACGCCTAAGGGCCCTGAAGATGGCTATTGACGCTCTGGCGGAAAAGTATAACGTCACCCGTGGTAGGGTCGAGCAGATCATAGCAGAGTCGGTCAGTCCTCCTGAGCTGAGGAAGCTTGACTTCAAGGACTTTGACGCGGTCGTCCAAGAGGGATTAGTAACAGTAGGAAGACGTAGGTATGACCTACGGACTAACTAGGTATAGTGAGGTAGGTTATGTTTGACTGGCTTAGAAGAAGAGTTGGTGGGAGTCTAGTACGCCCAGAGAGGCGACCTACTGGTGTACCAGCTGGGGAGCTTCCTGCTCCAGATGTAAGCAGGGCCTACGCTGATATCCAAGCTGCGAAGGAGGAGACTGAGAGGGAGAGGACTGCTAGGGGTATTGCTGAGGAGGAAATTAGGATTAGAAAGAAGCAGGAGGAGCAGAGGGCTCAGGCGGAGGCTCAAGCTGAGTATGAAGGTAGGGTTCCTCCTAGAGCTAAGACGGTAGAGGAGATCCTCAGTCAGCTTCCTGAGAAGGAAAGGGAGAAGTACGAGAAGAGGATTAAGGAGGGCAAGAGGGCTAAGGTTGAAGCTGAGATGGAAATCTGGGAAGCTGGTATCCCTGGCAAGAAGAGGGTGATGCATAGAGTCTGGAATCCCGCCCAGCAGACCTGGGAGTTCAAGGAGGTTGAGGTACCACTTTCCCCTCAGGAGAGGCTAGCGGAAGCTAGGATACAGAAGGTTGGTGGGCTGCTTATTGAGGAGGAGGTTGCGAGCCTTAGGCAGAGGAAGAGGGAGAGAGGTATACCCCTCAGGCTGGCTAGGGGTGCAGCAGGGTTCGGTCAGCATATGGCTGCAGTTGGTGTGCTAGGTATCGCGGGTATGGCTAGGGGTATAGAGCCTGGTAGAGGAGGCCCACAGAGGGCAGCCAGGATGCACGCTCCAGGCGTACCGCTTGAGTTCTACAGGGTGAGGCCTATGTTAGGAGTAGGCATGCCCGGCAGGGGTGCTGTGCTCCCTAGAAGGAGGGGGTAGTGCCAAGAGTTAATCGGAGGCCAGCGTTCAAGATTAGGTATAGAAAGCCTGGTAAGGTGTTCGGCACAAAGTTTTCCTTCTCTAGGAACGGAGGAGGGAAGTTAAAAGGGAGAATACTTGGGGTAGAGAAAGTAAGCACAGAACAGATTAAGAGGATACACGAGTTCTTACCCTTCGACCCAGAGGCTTTACTAAAGGAGTTCAGAGAGGCAGAGAAATCAAAGGGAGGTTTATCCTAATGGCAAAGGAAACAGAAGTCCAGAGGGTAGAGGAAGTACCTGCGCTGGGTGCGGGTATAGACTTCAAAAGCGTAATTGAGTCTGAGTCCCTCTCTATGGCTGAGAAGCGCAAGACGGTGCTCGAGAAACTGGGCCTGAAAGCTACTAAGAAGAAGTATGCTACTCCTGAGGAGAGGAAGACTGCCTCTAAGCTAAGGGCTAAGGAGCGAAGGGAAGCACGTATCGCTGCTTTGAAGCCATACGGTCTCGAACCAGCTGTGAGGGGTCCCAAAAAGACTAAGGCGCAGAAGAAGGCAGCTAGGAAAGCTAGGGGCAAGGCCCGGCGGGGCTTCATCAGGGAGATGGCCAAGGCCAGTCCTGAGCTGGCTAAGAAGTATGGTATTGACCCAGCACGGTTCAGGTTGTAGATATCTACGAGGATAGGTCGAGTCCTTACTTAAATAAGTTGATGGGAGGTAACAGCTCGTGGCAGGGAAAAAGTTACCCAAGGGGAAGATGAAGGGCAAGCAGAGGGGCTCTGCGGTGAAGGTCAAGGGCTTTACGCGCCGAGACGGCACCAGGGTCAAGGGCTATAGCCGTGGCAAGCCCGGCGGGAAGCGAGGCTAGCCCGCTAGTTAGGCGACAGGCTTCCTAGCGTACTTCTAGGAGCTAGAGCCTGGAAGTATGCTAGGTTGACCAAGTAAAAAGGGAGGTAAAGATAAAGTGAAGAAAAAGTTTTCTAGAATCCCAGGAGTGCTAGTAGTAGCTACCCTTCTCATAGCACTTCTACTCCCCTGTGCTCCGGTAGCAGCTGCTGGTACTACCTTCTACGTAGACACAGCGCTGGGTACGGACAATGCATCCCAGGGTA
>Ga0209977_10001235_pt1 | contig 11126 bp, 8 predicted proteins | sample SumtaG_2_FD_183113 | JGI IMG/M metagenome (GOLD analysis project Ga0209977, IMG submission 183113) | Deep subsurface microbial communities from Indian Ocean to uncover new lineages of life (NeLLi) - Sumatra_00607 metaG (SPAdes) (version 2) | ecosystem: Environmental > Aquatic > Marine > Oceanic... | reverse complement strand
ATAATTCTTTATACGAGGAATCATGGTTCTTGGTCCTGCTCCATCACCACATACAGTTCCATCAACTACTGAGAGGATCTGTGGATGAATTTGCTTCTGGATAATTAAAAGATCTACTAAAACCTCGGACATATATTGATGTGAGAAATGTCTTCTTTTTGTTAACAGTCCTCCAAAAGCATTTTTCATAGCGCAAGTTATTCCCCCATGCTTCATTTCTTCGGAAGTTTTCCTTAATGAACCACCTACAGCTCCAGTATGACCGTGTGTTTTCATGGTAGGAAGATGAATTATTGGTTTTCCAACATAAAATTTAGGAATTCTAAATCCTTCAGGAAATATTTTAGAATCTAATGCATGAAGTTTTTTATTTTTAAAAGCTAAAAATTTAGGTCTTAAAGATTCGTATGAAACGAATGGAATACGAGTTAATGGCACAAACCAAACCCCATATTTATTTATAACTGGTGCCCATTTGTTTCCTTTTAATCCTTTTTCTATATTTGTAACTACTGTTCGATTTTCAGCAGTAAATATTTTTTTTGGATCATAGCCATCGTTAACCATTGCTTTAAGTATACCCTCAACTTGCCATGGAGGGCTAGAGCAAGCTGGGAAAAATTTTGACCAGCTCAAATTTAGCTTCAATATTATCTTGCTAGAGATTTTAAAGAATTTTTGATAATTAGTAAGGTGCATTAATTTCTGGTAGTCTTCTAAAACAGACTTAGGGGATGTTTTTATTGCATATACTTGAGAGTTTTTTGGCATCATTATTAAAGATAATTAAAATTGTGTTAATGTATTTCAATTTATTTGTTATTAATTTATCTAGTTATTTAATCTACAAAAATTTAATTTTAAATATTAGTGGTAGTAATAGAACTAGTCAAATTTCCTCACTAAAGGATTTCATAAGATTGTCATAAAAATATCTGCCCAAAGCTATAAATCACCACAATTTCTCCAGTTTTTGATTCATTCTCGCTTAAAAGTTAGGAATTTTATTCCCTAAATTTTTATTATTTAAAATGAAAAGATAAATAATTAAATGAGAAATTAATTAATACAGAACATTTAAAATTAATAGTTCAAAAAGTGACTAATTATATGCCAGTCCCAGAAAAGGAAGATTTAAAATGCTATATGTTTATTGGTGTAATGGTTTTCTTAATCGCTTTGGCTACTTTTTATTATCAATATTTAATTCGTTTTGTATTACTAATATTTTTTTATTGGTATATATCCATACCTGTTATAATTATTTGTTTTTCAAGTATAGATTTTGTCTATAAAAGAGTAGAAATCAAAAAGGCTTATAATGCCAAAAATTCAGTAGAATTTCAAGAATATTTTAAGGAAAAGTTCGGTGAAAATCCATTAAAAAATGGAAAACCAACAAAATCTTATAAAGATTGGCTAATTCAAAAAGGAGCAATCCCTAAATACAAAATTAAAACAAGAGTTCGATTTTCACCTAGAGATATTAACGGATTAGTATTTCTTATTATAATATTAATAGTGATAATAGTAGTTTTTCTAGCAATTTACGCAGCAATCTTTCCGGATTATCGTCTCGCTACGAATTGGTAACCTGAATTATTTATAGTTTTAATGCAATTAAAAAGATGATCATGGTTTAAAGCCGTAGAAGGTCTAATTAACAATCCTAAGATTAAACAATATAAGTTATTTGACCTTTTTTAATCTATTATGCTCGCAGATCTATACTTTTAATCGCGTTATAGCAAATATCCACGCAACCATTAAGATTTTTGGATGAACATTTATTCGGAGTATCTCGTGAAGTATGAATGAACTTTGTATCTTTATTTGATAAAAAACAGCACACCTGCATTTTTTTTCCAGCTTTTTTAGCAAATGATCGAAATGAATTATGGTCACTTCTTGGTTCTACAGATAAATCATATTTATCTAAGGGTATGTTTAATCTTTTTGCTGAGGCTTCTAAAATATTAATTAATTTCTCATTCTCTTTTCTTTTCTTAATTAACCCCGTTTTATTTACAACCAATGTTTGTCCCTACCATATCAATATTGATGTTATAAGATTTATCAAGGTCATATTCCTCATTTAATTCGTTAAAATGCTTTACACAGAATTGTTTTGAGCCCCATAAACCCCATTCTTCAGCCCCACACCATAAGAATAAAATATCAATGTGTTTTAGAGGATTTTTGCTTAAAATTTTTGCTAGCTCAATTAAAATTGAAATTCCACTAGCATTATCAATTGAACCAAGTGATTGACTTCGTTCTCTATTGAATAGAAGTATAACGATCGAAATAATTAAAAATATAAATGACACATAGGAAAAATCGATCGATTTGGCCATTAGAATTGTGTATAAATTAGTTTTAAAATAATCGAAAAAATAGGTTAGATGTGTCCATACAGAAAAAAATAGTGTGGAGATAATATATGAAGAGCTTATAATTATTACTATTAAAAAAAAATATTTTTTTACGTTATAAGGATATTTTGATGATATGGAATCATAATGAGCAGTGAAGATAATGAGAGGGCGTTTATGTTTTTTTTCCACTGCTGGAACATTAGCTATGATATTTTTTGAACTTTTCGCTTTACCAAGTAAAATTAAACGGGTCATGTTATGGAGGTTTATTACAAGAATATAAATTATCACAATAAAAACAAAATCAAGAACAATCATTAACCATGCAAGATCTAACAAAATAATTGTCTCAAAAAGGAGGGTTGAGCAAAATATGAAAATTGTTATAGCTTTAATTAAAATATTAATTGTCCTCGACCATTTAAAAGCTTCAACGTTATTTTCAATATTTTCTTTATTTAATTCTTTTTGAATATAATTTATTGCTTTAGTTTCTCCTTCTGTTCCTGCTATACGCTCAAACATTAATAAATTTATGTGTTGTATTGTCCCTTTATTGTTGTATAATTTTAGATTGGAAATATCCATCCTATTGCTTTTAACTATGAAAAATTACTAGACTTAATGCTCTAAATTTATAATGATATATCAAGATTATTGTAGCATTATAAAAAAAAAGGTAAGATGTTTTTAAAGTGTATTTATTCTTATAAATAACCTAAATAAGGTCTTAGTCTTTTTAATTATGAACATGGTAAAATTAGATTTTGAATACGAAAAATAGATAAATACTATTCTATATTAGTGTGTTTTGAAAATTGTATTTTCTGGATAGTTTTTAAAAACCCCTCCCCAGTTAGTTTGCATAAAATTCTTTATTCTACGCTTTCTTATTATAGGATACCATAACATAATTGGTTTACCAACATAAAATTTTGGAATTTTAAATCCCTCTGGAAATATTTTAGAATCTAAAACATGCAATTTTTTATTTTTTAACTTAAAAAATTTATGATTTAATTGATAATTTTGGTTGTAGGTCTAATAAAAGAAGGAATAGTAATTGATTAGGAGAAAAAATTTAGAGAAAAAAATTAGAGAAATATTTTGAGAAGAGAGAAAATTTATATCTTAATATATTAGCTAAGTCTTCCAAGTATCTGAAATATGTTCTATTCCTTCATAAGAATCTCTTTCATCCTTAAACGGTAAACAATAAATGTAATGGTCTCCTCCCAAATAGATTTTCCGTGGCTCTTCAATGCCACATCTTATGTGTTTACCTTTTTCTCGACATCTGGGATGGAAAGGGCATCCAGCAGGAGGATTTATTGGACTGGGCACATCTCCTTCCAGAATAATTCTTTTTTGTTTTGATGAAGGATCAAATGTAGGTCGAGCTGATAGTAACGCTTTTGTATATGGGTGTTGCGGGTTGAAAAACACTTCTTCAACGGTTCCAGTTTCAACAAATTTACCAAGATACATTACAACAATTCTGTCTCCTATATGCTGTATTACACTCAAATCGTGGGTTATAAACATGTAAGATAAGTTAAATTTTAATTGAAGGTCCTTTAATAAATTCAAAATTTGTGCTTGAACTGATACATCGAGAGCGGAGGTGGGCTCATCCAAAATAATAATTTCGGGATTGCACGCAAGAGCTCTTGCAATTACAATTCTCTGTTTTTGGCCACCTGAAAATTCATGTGGATATCGATCCAAATGTTCTCTTTTCATAGAAACAGTTTCTAGAAGCTCAAGAACTCGTCTACGTATATCTCTTCTTTTTTTCATTCCTAACAGAATTCTTAGAGGTTCACCAATAATATTAACGACTTTCCAACGAGGATTTAATGAAGAATCAGGATCTTGAAACACTATTTGAATTTTTTTGCGTATTTCTTTATCATAAGGGTTAAATACTTTCATTGCATTAATGTAATTTCGTTTAAAGAAAGAGAGAGGGAGAGAGAGAGAGAGAGAAGAGAGAGAAGGATAGAGGAGAGAGAGAAGAGAGAGGGAGAGAGAGAAAGAAGAGAGGGAGAAAAGGATAGAGAGAGAGGAGAAAGAGAGAAGAGAGAGGGAGAGAGAGATAAGGGAAAAAAGAGAGAAAAAGAGAGAGAGAGAAAGAGAGAGTAGAGAGAGAAACGGAATGGTTACCCTACTGATGGTTTTTTGTGTTTTTGGATTCATAGTATTCTTAATTTTCCTATAAATGTTCTTAACATGTGATTTTGCTCTAGAAAAGAACGACTCAAAAAGGAATAACGCTATTTGAATAAAAGGTACAATTGAATAATCCCTAATAGGTTTATTTTTTCTCATTTCTTTATATATAGTCTTCTTTTGAGAAATTCCTATAACAATACTTCTGTCTTTAAAAATAATTTCTCCCGAAGTTGCTGGAACTAAATTTAGAATGGTATTTCCGATAGTTGTTTTGCCACACCCACTTTCTCCGACTAAACCAAGTGTTTCTCTTTTATAAAGATTAAAAGTAACACCATCTACAGCTTTAACATAACCAATTGTTCGTTTAAGAATACCGCCGAAAACTGGATAATATGTCTTCAGATTTTTTGCTGAGAGGATTATATATTTTTTCCCCTCAGTTTTTTTTATATCATTTTTCCTTAAATTTTTAAATTTCTCGTTAATAATTGCCATTTTCTTAGTTTTCTTTTTATCATAACATATCTAATTCATAAAATTACACTTGATAAGATTCTTTATCTAATTTTTCATCCCACTGATATTTTGGTGAATCTTTATATTCAGGATCAAATAGATGGCAGGCAATAAAATATTTACTAGCGATTTCTAGCCATTGTGGTTTGATTTTATCACAAACTTCTAATCGATAATCACATCTCGGGTGAAATCTACAACCAGAGGGAGGGTAAATTAAATTAGGTACCATACCACGAATTGTTTGTAATTTCTGGTTTTTCTTTTCAATGCTTGGAATTGCGCTAATAAGTCCTTTAGTGTAGGGATGGCGTGGATTATTAAATAGTTCTACTGCTGTTGCATATTCTACAATGTTTCCGCTGTACATAACAGCTACTCTATCGCACAATTCAGCGATAATTCCTAAATCGTGTGTAATCATGAGAATGGAAGTTTCTAATTTCTTTTTCAAAATTTTCATTAAATCTAGGATTTGAGCTTGAATAGTCACATCTAAGGCGGTTGTTGGTTCATCAGCAATTAAAAGTTGAGGATTACATGAGAGTGCCATTGAGATCATTACACGTTGTCTCATACCACCACTTAGTTCATGTGGATATCGTTTTAAGATTCCTTTAGCATCTGCAATTCCTACTTCTTTAATAATTTCCTCTGATTTTTCCATTGCAATTTCTCTCAAAGTTAGTCTCTTTGGAATTAATGTTGCTAGCTTTTTTATTTTCGCCTTTAATTCTTTCCTCTCTTCTTCTGTTAAAAGAGTATTCTTCATTTTTAATTCAGCTCTTAAATCTCTTAACTCTTGTTTCTTTTTCTTCCTCTCCAAAAGGTGCTGACTTTGAATTTCCTTAATTTCTTCTTCTTGGTGTAATAAAAATACTTCCCCTATTTGTTTGCCGATTGAAATAACAGGATTTAGTGAATTTAAAGGATCTTGGAATATCATTGTTATATTGTTACCACGGTATTCCCTCATTTGTGATTCAGATAACTCCAGCAGATTGACACCATTAAACTTAATAGAGCCTTCTACTATTTTTCCAGGTGCTCTCACAAGGCGTAAAATAGAAAGAGCTGTAACGGATTTACCGCAACCTGTTTCCCCGACAAGACCAAGGACCTCATCTTTGTACATATCAAATGAGACTCCATCTACGGCTTTAACAATCCCTTCTTCTGTAAAGAAATTTGTTTTAAGATTTCTAATCTCAAGCAAGTTTGATGAATCTTTTTTTAAATCCGGATTTTCTCGAATACTCTTATCGTTATTTTCAATAATAGTATTCTTTTCTTCAGTGATATTCATTTTTTATTTTTTCTCTCCAGTATATATTTTCATTAAAGTTAAGTAAAAAATTACAAGTTTTTCAATCTTGGATCCAAGGCATCTCTTAATCCATCACCGACTAACATAAAACCTAAGACAGTTATTAGAATCATAATCCCGGGCCAGATCATCGCATGTGGCGCAATCATAACCATATCTCTCGAATCACTAATATCGTTTCCCCATTCGACTAAGTTAATATCACTATAACCCAAAAAAGCAAGACCCGCCAAACTTAAGATAATTCCACCTATATCGAATGTGAATGAAATGATGATTGGTTGGATGATATTTGGTAACACATGTTTGAACATAATTCTCCAATTTCCTGAACCAGATGCTCTTGCCGCTTGTATGTAGGGTAATTCTCGAGCTTGTAATACTGATCCCCTAATTAAACGTGCATAATAAGGAACACCAAGAATTCCATAGGCTATCATTATAACTTCCATTTTTTGACCCCAAATTGATACAAATACTAAAGCAAGGATTAGGCTTGGAAAAGCAAGAAAAACATCTGTAATTCTCATTATTAACGAATCCACCCATCCTCCATAAAATCCTGCAATCATGCCAAAAATAACACCTAAAATAACACTAAATGATATAGCTGGTAAAGCGATTGTTAAGGAAGCTCTTGCACCGTATATTAATCTTGCTAAAATATCACGTCCCCACTTTCCGGTACCTAAGGGGTGTCCTGGGGAGGGGCCGGCCCATGAGGTACTCGTTTTGTCGACTCCATTGGCTTGCTCAAATGTATATGGAGTAAGCCATTCTCCAAAAATAGCTAAAGTTACAATCGTAAATACAATAACTATGCCCAATATAGTTAATGTTGACTTTAATCTTCGAATAAACTTTCGTTTACTTATAGTTTTTTCATATTCAAATTCCCGATGAGATAATTCTTCTAATCTGTAACCAGGTATAAGAAGGAATTTAGTATTGAGCAAAATCCATGAGATGGTACTTTTTATAATACCCTCTTCTTTTTTTTCCTCAATTTCTAATTCAAGTTCTTGTTCTTCTATTTGTTTCATAATTTTTTACTTATAGTTTTCTATATTTTTTAAACTTCAATTAATACCTTATTCTTGGATCAATAAAGCCATAAAGGATATCAATACCTAAATTTATAATGATAAAAGTAATTGTAGTTATAAACACAATTCCGTTTAATACCCAGTAATCAGTATTCTGTATTGCCTTAATTAATAATTCACCTAATCCGTGTAAATTAAAAGTCGATTCGGTGAGAATCGCTCCTGATAATAACCCTCCGAAGTTTAGTCCTATAATTGTAATTGTGGGGATTAATGCATTTTTTAGGGCATGCGTATGTATTACAGTCTTTTCTCTACAACCTTTAGCTCTCGCAGTTCTTATATAATCCTGTTCCAAGACTTCCAACATGCTTGAACGAGTTTGCCTTGTAATTGACGCAAGAGTTATAAATGATAAACAAAGTACGGGTAAAATTAAATGTTCTACATAATCAACGAGTAAACGCATATTTCCAGATAACAAACAATCAATAATCCTAAAATTAGTAATAGTTGGAGGATCTCCAATACCTGCAGTTTTATAATTAATCGCAGGAAGAAGTTGTAATTTATATGCTATAAAGTATTGAAGTATCATTCCCATCCAGAATACTGGGATGGCAACTCCTACGAGGGCAAAACCCCTTAATACTGTGTCTTTAGCTTTATTTCTATGTGTTGCTGAAATTACTCCAGTTTTGAGTCCCACAATTGAAGCAATAAAAACTGAAGCTATAGCAATATCAAAAGTCCTAAAAAATCTCGAAAGCACAAGATCCCATACTGGAACACCCTTAGTAATCGAAACAGAAACACCCCAATTCCCCGTGAACAATTTGCCTAGATATAAAAAAAATTGTTCAATAATGGGTTTATCAAGTCCGAGTGAACGTAATTTTTCTTCATACATCTCGGGCGTAAAATAATGAGGGAGATGGGCTAAAACTGGATCTCCTGGCATTAATCTAGAAAGTATAAAGGTTAATGTGATGACCCCAAATAATACAGGTAATAATATTAAAAGCCTCCTGATTATATATTTTATCATGCCCATGATTTAAAATACTCTCCTACTCATTTTTAAACTTTCTCGGTATATTTCTTATATTGTTCTCTGGTTATTGTTGCCAAAATCGCAGATAACAAGTTTAAGCACAGTATCGTAAAAATTGTAAGATACCCTTCATAACGGGTAAAAAATTCACCAATTATAGTAATATCAAAACCATCAATGAACCACATCCATATCCATGATTGCCCAATAATAATGGGAGTAAGCCAAATACTATTCCTAATTCCGTATTCAAAGAATTTCTCTCTAAATACCATAAAAAAGACAATTGCAAAAAGAATGATCATTGATAAAAATGAATATGGGTTAAATAAAACTTGATGTAAAAATAATAGTTTCTCTTTTATTGTTTTTTCATAAATATTGCATATATATCCAAAAAATGCGAAATGAGTTAATAAAATTGCTATTATAAAATTTCCTTGTCTACTTAATTCAATCTTAATTTTCATAATATTCTATTCTATCTCTTGTAATTCAAAATTTGTTATTATACCACCAGCATCAACATAATCTAGGTTTTATCTTTTATTAATTATTCTATTATAATAATTCCAAGTATTCAAATCGATAGCAGTCTGTAGACAGTCAAGTAAACTTTTTTTATTATTTAAAAAAATGTCAATAATATTATCATAAATCAAATAAGGTACAAAATACATCCATTGTTTCCTCTTCTTCTTTAAATTGTTCACATCAATAGGAATTAAATTAATAGGGGGGATAACAGAAAAAAAAAAAGAAAAAAAAATTTGAAGATTTATTTTTTTATATTATTTAGGTCCTATTGAATCTATTATGCAAAGTACATAGAATAGACGTGTTTTCTATTCATTTTTTGTGCATGAGGTGCTATACCGTGTAGTCTAATAGTGTAAGCATCGGCAGGTTGTGGGTTATAGCAAAATGCCCATGGGACATCTTCTTCGACTAAAAGATATTGAATTCTACTATAATATGTCTGTCTTGTCGTTGGATTGGTTTCTGCCAGAGCAGCTTCCATTAATAGCTGAACGTTATCATTGAGAAGGGAAGGATTTCTACCAGCCTCTTTTGCAGCTAGGAAACCATTATATTGTGCTCCATTAGCGCCTACAGTTCTATTGGTGAACAATGGATTAATGAAGTTGCTCGGATCGTTGTAATCAGGAATCCATCCAACAAAGTAAATATCCAACATATTTCTGTCAAGGCCCTGTAATTCATATAATCTGTAGAGAAAGTCTCCCCAAGTCATACCGTCATTTGTCACTTTAAGACCAATATCTTTCAAGGCGTCAGCTAAATAAATCAACATATCCTCTCGGAAAGAGTTCCCGATATTATATGTATATTTATATGTTAGAAAATTTGCGGTTCTCCACTTTTCAGCATCTAGATTATAAGGTTTCTCAGTATCTGGATCGATTGCATCCGGAGCATATGTTGCATTCCATCCTACACCGAAACTCATGTTTTGCATTAATAACCTTGCTGCTGTAACGTTGTATGTAAGGGGATTATATGACCAATCTGCCATTGCAATACCCTCCGGGATAGGAGATTTCAATCTTCTGGCATGACCTAAAGTGAGTGAGTCGATTAAGTAATCATAATCAATCGCTTGAGAAATTGCCTTTCTCATTGTCAGATTTATTTTATTATTATTCATCCCAAGATATTGAACAGTTGTGCCATATGCAGACTCATTTAATATAATATTAGATTCATATTCGAATACGGGGTAATACTCCCACATTGGGTCGTTTAACCAGTGAACATCACCCGCTAATAATGCGATATTTCTAGCATTCGAATCAGTAATTTCAGAGAATATCACATTTTCAATTGGCGCTTTTCCTAAGTAATAATCTTCATAAGCGTGCATTTTAACCTCGACAGCTGCTTCAGTTGAATCATAAACATATGGACCAGTCCCAACTAGGACATCAGTAGCCGTATCAAGGAAACTGTCCGCGGGGGTTGATGTTGGCGATAAAATATATGAACCCTCAAAGCATAGTAGAGCTTCGAATGCGATATAAGGTCTATTTAATACGAATGTTACACTGTATTCAGAGTTTATTGTAACGTCAGCTACAATAGGAAGTTGATCTTCTGGAAATACATATAATTCCTCTATTGTGGTTACCTCTATCATGTTTGTTCCGGTTGTGTTTAAAGCCCAAGCCATTCTATCCCATGTAAATTTAACTGCAGTCGCGTTAAAGTGTGTTCCATCGTGGAACGTAACATCATCTCTAAGTAGAATTGTATATTCTGTGCCAGCTGTATTAAATATACCCTTAGCGGTTGCAAGTTGTGGTACAATTGACAGACTTGGATCAAAGTAATCATAAGCAAGTAAACCTTCGCAAACCTGATCAATTACATCCATTGATGCGGAATCCCAGGAACCTTGAGGATCAAGATCTACAACGATATACATCGTTCCCAAGACGAGAGTTGTTGGTAATGCCCCTTCACCCTCTGCAGGTTCTTCAATGAAAAATAAGACAACACCAGTGATACCAAATCCAACTGCTATAATGGCTATTAACCCTAAAGCTAAAGTTTTTTTTTCCATATCATAATCACTAAAAATTTTTCGATTTTTTTTTTTTAATTTT
>Ga0209977_10001234_pt1 | contig 11130 bp, 9 predicted proteins | sample SumtaG_2_FD_183113 | JGI IMG/M metagenome (GOLD analysis project Ga0209977, IMG submission 183113) | Deep subsurface microbial communities from Indian Ocean to uncover new lineages of life (NeLLi) - Sumatra_00607 metaG (SPAdes) (version 2) | ecosystem: Environmental > Aquatic > Marine > Oceanic... | reverse complement strand
ATCCTCGGGAAAAGATATATCTTATTCAGGACGGAGTGGTTAAAGATGGAGTTTATGACCATTTTACCGCCTTAAAATATAATAGAAAATGTACCGGAAATACTTTACCGCCAGAACATGCTACTTTCGGAGCCCTCCCTTTTAACCTGGTGATGAAAGAAGGGAGTAATTCTGTTGAGGAGATGATATCCTCTACTAAAAAAGGTATATATATTTCCCGTTTCCACTACGTCAATATACTCAATCCCATGAGCGTTCGTTGACCGGGATGACCAGAGACGGGACTTTCTTAATAGAAGATGGGAAGCTGGGAAGAGCAATCAAGAATATGAGATTCAATACCAGTGTAATAGATATATTAAAAGCAGTTGACATGATATCCAAAGAAAGACAGACAAAACCAGGATTTGTCGGTCCAACAGTAGCCCCCTATCTCAGAACGAATAATTTCACTTTTTCTAGCAAAACAAGCTTTTAAAACAGGAACAGTGGACGTCCCTTGTATTACTTTTATTTTACCGAGGCGGAAAAAATATCCCCAATTACCAGGAGATCGTCTTTTTTTGGTTTTCTTTCCTGGGATACATTTTCAAAGATAACTCTTCCTAAGGCAGCAACCATAGAATATAAAAATAGATCTCCACTCACTCTTTTACCTGAAGATAAAATAACTTCCCCGAACAAGTCGCCCGCTTTCTTCTGTTTTTTTCTTAATTTTTCGAACAGTTCATTTATCTTTTTCTTGCTTTCTTCTTTTTGCATAAAATCATATCCAATTCTTTGCATAATAATAAAAGTTTTAGAATTTTCTTCCAAAAGATTTATATAAAAGTCTACTATCATTTTAATCCGCTGTTTAATATTATTTGTTGTAGAAATTATTTCGCTAATTTTTACAAAAATTTTTTTTACATTTACTTCCAGAAGTTGTGAGGCTAAATCTATTTTAGAAGGGAAATAATAATAGATAGTAGGTTTTTTTATTCCCGAAAGCTGAGCGATATCATCCATAGTGGCTTCATAAAAACTTTTCTTAAAGAAGACCTCCCGGGCTGCCTCTAAAATTTTTTCTTTTTTATTAATATTTTCCATTTCCATTAGAAAGACCACTCTCCCATCAGGTATAGACCCTCTGCACTTCCCATCTGTCCCAGCTTTGAAGTTTGGTCGCCTAAAACAGAAACATAGGAAAAAGTAATTGAAAAATCATCAGTGAAATCATAACTGGCACCGATAGAATTTACCATACTTCCATCCCGAAGGCTGATTATGCCTAAATAATTAGGAGTAAGCTTACTGTCTTTTAATTCTTTTCTGGCATTTAAGGAGATATAAGGAGAACACTGGTCTCCTTCTTCAAAGATAAAACCCCAGATAAAGCCCACATTTAAATAGAGGTCAAAAGAGGTAGTGTAATCTGCACCGATTACTGCTTTTATGTAGGGGTCCTTTAATATATCTTCACCTTGCACTTGCCAGGGTTGAGGAACTATATAAGCCAAATCGCCTCTTAAAGTAGCACCTTCAATGCCCGGGAAATCTCCCTGGAATTCAAATCCAAAGATATCTCTTTTGGGATATCCTAATCCCAAATTTAAAGTCATTCCGGAAACACCGGGAACAGGTTCTACAGTTTCAGGGTAAGCGTTTAAATAATAACCATTATAATAAGTTATGGCGGCATCAAAAGCAGTGAAACTTCTACCTAATTTTAATCCCCAAACCGGATTTTCCGGGAGGGCGTGAGTTATATTAATAGAGGTTATTTCTATTCCTTGAGCTTGAAACTGAGGGGAAAATATAGAAAGATACATTTGCTCTTCATATTTTTCCGGCATATAAGAAGAGACAAAAGAAGGAAGGATTATGGTTTGCAAATAGGTAATATCATTAAAATAATAAGTTGCATCAGCAGCTAATACTCCGTTTTTCTGGGTCATGGATGTAAAAGATATTCCAGGTGGCAGGGGATTAAAATTATCCAAGGGGCTGAACATATCCGCTGAACCCCAACTTACGATTAACATTCCTGCCCTTATATCAACTTGGGGAATGAGATCATAAGTACCTATATAAATTTCTTTAGGTATTATCATAAAAGGGTTGGCAGGTGATTTATCAGAATATCTAATTACTAAATCTCCTTCTATAAAAACTTCATCAGTAAAACTATGAATATAATTAAGATCTAAATTTAGAGTATTGCTTAGATTTTGTTCAGTAAAATTATATTGTCCGGAATAAGTTAAATTTCCTGAAAAATCTCCAGCGAAAGCAGAAGCCGAAAATAAAAAAATAATAAATACTATTAAAAAAATATTTCTTTTCGTAATCATATTTTTTCCTCCAATCTTAATCGTATCGAACATCGCGATGCTATAGTGTATAGCGGGTAGCGTTTAGCGTATAGTGACAGGCGAGACGCCTGCCCTACGGTTAGCGGATTCGATGAATCGAACCCCCCCCACAACACATTATTTATTATGGGCAGACACAAGGTCTGCCCCTACAACTTATCTCCTGAATTCTGATTCCCTCTTTCATAACTATACGCTATACGCTAAACGCTCTACGCTATTCTAAAGTGTCGGCTTCTTTAATGTCCTAATACTAAAGAAACTGGGTGATAATTCGATATCATATTCTATTTCTTTTATTACTATTTTAGTTTTACCTTCTTCTTTTATATCAGTAAATTCTATCTCCATAGGTGTAATCTTGTCTTTATCGTCAATTTTTATTTTATTGATGGTTAAAGTTTTGGTTAATTCATTGCTTTTTTCGTAAAATTCTACTTTTTTGGCATAAAATTTTTCTTTATCTACATGAAGAATAATTTTTTCATAAGAGGTATCTTCTTCATTCGGTAAAACTTCTACAATATATTCGCTCTCTGTTTCTTCTAAAAGTTTTTTTTCGTAATCTTTGTCTTTATAATCCATATTCATATCTTCATAGGAGAGGCCTGTTCCCATAAATTCCTCACTTTTCGAAGATCCGGCAATTCTTCTTGGTTTATTATAAGCAGGCATATATAAATATATTTTTTCTCCATCATTGATATTTAGAAGTGTAACTCCTTTTACAGATTTAGGAGAAAGAAATCTTACAAGTCTATTAGTTTGATCATCTTCAACTTTTTGAGAGAACATGATCATGTCTCTGATTTCTTCATTTCCATCCTTGTCAATAAGAATCATTTCGGAAATCGCCTTTTGAGTAGAAAATTCCGGAGAGGTTTCCTCCATCTTATCCATAATTTCGTCTACGGTTAGCGTTGTTTCTGCTCCGGAGTAGACTATAATGCCTGAAAAAAGCAAGCAAACAGTTATCATAGCAAAAAAATATTTTCTTATTTTCATTATTCTGACTCCTTTTTATTTTAAATCGACTTTATCTAATAATATTGGAAGAAGTAATAGGGTATATATAACACTTACCAGCATTACGCTCCCAATCAATTGACCAAAAGCTGCCATCATTTTAATATTGGAAAGGCTGAGTACAAAAATTCCTGCAGCAATAGAAATGGAATTAAAGACGATTGCTCTTCCGGTTCCGGTTAGGGTTGTTTTTAGCGCATCTACTTTTTCTTTGCTTTTTAATTCATTTTTATAGCGGGATATAAAGTGAATGGTATAATCTATTCCTACTCCTATAGAGATACTTGCTACCATCATAGTAGATATGTTTAATGGTATATTAAAGACACCCATAGCACCACCCGTAGTAATGACAGTTAAAATAAGAGGAATGATAGAATATAATCCCACTTTAATAGATTTAAATTGAATGACCAACATGGCGAATACCATTAAGAATGCAAGGATAATACTTCTTATCTCTCCCCTGAATACACTGCTGTTTATTCGATCGGTTATGACCGGGGTTCCGCTGAGCCGAAAAGAGAGTTCCGTGGATTTATGGTCATCAGGTATAAAAACAATCGTATCATTTAAATACCAGAAGATATCATTTTCTTCGTCGCTTAACTGGTCACCTAAAAAATTTTCTGCCATTATTTGTGCAACTTTTACTTTTTCTCTTTCCTTGGCCATATCACGAGAATCTTCCAATATTTCCTGCAAATAGAGAGCATCATCTTCTGATAAATCTGTTTGACTAATAAGTTCATTTATAAAGAAATCTGCTGTTTGCTTATTTTGGATATAAGATGTAAGTAAAGGAGAAATCTCTTCCATGGTTAATCCTAAATCTTCAATTTCTAAAGAAGATAGAGACAAAATTTCAGAAATAAATGTCTGGTCTTCTCTTTCAAATTCATTATTTGGTTGAGCAGCCAATCGAACCAATTCTTTCTTGAAGTCGTCAATATTTTTTATCTCTATGCCTTTTGCCTGAAGGGAAGAAATAATTTCATCTGCAATATATGGGTAATAATTTTTACGTTCTTCTTTTTCTAATGATTGAAGATCTACTTGTTTTATATTTTTGGGAATAGTTTTTATAAATGTCCTTATTTTTGCAATTGATAGATCGAGGGCATCAGAAGTCATTTCTTTTGACTTGATGGATACCAGTGTGTCTTTATCATCATCTCCGACCATAGAAGTAACATATTCATTGTCCTGGGCAAAAAACCAGAGATTATCAATCTTTTCCAAACTGGCAGGTATGATCTTTTTGTTTTCCATGGCATCATTCAAGTCAATTAAGAAATCACTGATAGAAGAAGGTTCTTTTAGTGAAGGGAGTCGTTTTGAGTAATCCTCAATTTTTTTTATCTGTCTTAGGACATAAGGATTTTTGACATTATCAGCTTCAGTATAAACGTAAAGCGTATCTACTCCGCCAAATTTCTCTTTGAAATAATTCAAAGTTTTTACCACCTGGTTTTTTTCCCCCAATCTTGATTCTATGGAAGAATCAGGTATGACCTGAGTAGCAAAGCCGATTCCTCCCAAGACTACGACTAATACAATCACGATAACCATTTTCCTTTTTTCTGAAACCAAATAAAAAACGAGATTCAATAATTTACTGACTAAATCGTTAGAACTAGAAGAAAATTTTTTATGTATTTTGGGAGGAGGGAAAAGTTTATAAAAAGCACTTAGAAAAAAAGTTGCCAGTATAAAAGCAAAAAATATTCCCAGGGCAGAAAAAATACCAAATTCGGTAATGGGTCTTACGATGGCAGCAGAAAGAGACAAAAAACCGGCCATAGTCGTTAAAGCACTCATTAATATGGGTACAAAAGTATTTCGGAAAGCCATTTTGACTGCTTTAAGCGGTTCAAAATGATATCTTTCTTCATAATAACGGCTTACAAAATGTATCCCATAAGCAGTTGCCAGAGATATCATAATAACCGGTAGGATAGCAGCTACCATAGTGACATTTCTTCCAGTGGAAGCAATTAATCCCAAAACCCAAACCGAAGACATAAAAGCGACGTAAAGGGGCAATATGACTCCCCGAATACTTCGAAAGCAGAAGAAAAGGACAAAGAGCATGATAACGATGGCGACAATGCTTAAGCTCATGGTACCCCGGGAACTTTCTGCTATTTCTGCACTCATTAACGGCATACCGGAATAATATATTTTTGTTGCATTTCCTTTTAAAGGTTCAATTATTTTTATTAAATTATTTTTTAGTTCGCTTCCCGAATAACCTTTTTTTAATTCTATGACTAATAGCGTAACATTTCCGTCTGCGGATATAAATTTGCCCTTTACCATATTATTTGTTAGAAGTGAGTCTTTAAGTTTCCTTGCTTCTTCATTATTTTTCGGAAAGATTTCAACTAAATCTTTGACTTCCAATCCAAATTCAGTGCTTATAATTTCAGGCATGTTTAAAAAAGAAGTGATGGATTTAACATAGGAAAGATCGTCTAATTTATCTATGATGTTTTTAACACATCTTAGATTTTCTACCTGAAAAAGGTCTTCATATTCCAGAGAGATCACTGCTGTTTCTGATTGCGAACCACCGAATTTATCTACGATTTTACTATAAAACTCTATTTCCGGGTCATCCTCAGGCATATATTTCATAATATCATCTTCAATGGTTAACTTATTTAACTGTGAGCCTGCTAAAACAGTGATGAGAATGGTTATTATAACTATTGGCCAGGCATATTTAGTAATAAAATTGGCAACTTTTTTCATCATTTAGCTCTTGCTCCTCTCGAAATTATTAATCGTTTTTAATTATAACTGACTGGTCAGTCGAATGTCAAGAGATCGGATGCAATATTTTCCTTGACATTTAGAAAGGTGATTGATAAAGTATGTATAGATGTACATACAACTAAAGGGCTATACGGAGGATTTATAATGAATTTTAAGGAAATTAACAGAGATATTCCAATTCCTGTATATTATCAATTGAAGAAAATCATTCGTGAGAAAATTGAAATTGGGGAATTAAAGATTGGGGAAAAAATTACATCAGAAAATAAATTAAGCGAAATATATCAGATTAGTAGAATGACTGTTAGACAGGCAATTAAAGAGCTTGTTGGAGAGGGGTTACTTTATAGGGATAAAGGAAGAGGAACATTTGTATGCGAACCTAAGATAAATTACGGGTTTATTCAGAAGTTAACCACCTTTTACGATGATATGGTTGGAAAAGGCTATGTGATGAGAACAAAGATTCTGAAACAGGAAATTAAATCTGCAAGTAAAGCAATAGCAAAAAAGTTAAATATTGAAGAAAATGAAAAAATTATATATATCCTGCGTGTTAGATATATTGAGAATGAGCCTATTGTTAAGGTTACAAATCATATACCATATAAGTTATGTCCTGATTTAAAAAACGAAGATTTAACAGATAAATCACTTTATCAAACTCTTGCTGAAAAGTATAGATTAGTTGCTTATAAAGCGAGAGTTACGTTGGAGGCCATTATAGCGTCAAAGTATGATTCGGAGCTTTTAAACATAAAAAGGGAAGCTCCGGTACACTTAATGAAGAATATAACTTTCACCAAAGAAAATATAGTAATGGACTATTTTGAATCATATTTTAGAGGAGATAAGGGAAGGGTTCAGGTTGAGCTATATAAGTAAAAAAGTTTTTATTAATTGATTTAGAGTAATAATTACATTTGCGTGGAGATAATGTAATTTAAACTGTAATTACCTTTTGTTTTTTTAAATTTTAGTATAGAAGATTTTCAAATTGTCATTTTATTATTTATCTGTCCAAAGAGAGGTGAAAAAATATTAGTTGCAATTTATAAAGGAAGAAATAAAATCGATGTGGAAGAAGCTCAACTACAAGCAGTTAAAAATAACAGAAACTACAGGATCAACTATTTTGCAATTTATAAAATCAATGGAAATTTTAGAAAATAAAAAGTTTGATATTCAAGGGTTAATTACTCATACTTTTGGTATAGAAATTGGTGTTTAGTCTTTAGAGGAAGGGTAAATTTCTCTTGATGGAGAACTAGTAAATATTGGAAATCCTATTCTTGCACAAAAACTAGGAATTGCAACAATTTATCAAGACCAATCTCTTATTAATTGTATGACAGTTGCTAAAAATATATATTTGGATCGACTTCCCAATTGTTTTGGGGATGGATTAATCATAATAGTTTATTATGTAAGCGAATAATAAAGGGAGGATTTTTTAATGTTTGCCATTGCTGTTAAGTGGCCTGGCAAGGTTGAATTAGTTGAAATACCTGAACCAGAACCAAAACAATATGAGGTAAAAATAAAGACAGAGGTATCTACTCTTTGTAATGCTACAGATAGAAAATTGATTGAAGGGCATTTTCCTGGAATTAATAAATATCCGCTTATTCTGGGGCATGAATCAGTAGGTAAAGTGGTTTCTGTTGGAGAGAAGGTAAGGAATTTTAAAAAAGGAGATAGACTAATTGGCGGATTGATGTTAAATCCTCCTGATCCTGATTATAGCAGTGGGTGGGGTGGATTTTCAGAATATAACCTAGCTGCTGACCACAGGGCGATGGTTGAGGATGGGGTTAATAATAAAGAACACGGCTGGGCGGAGGTTTATGAGATTCAAAACAAAGTTACCCAATCGATTCCTATTGAATCAGCAGTACTACTCTGTACTTGGAGAGAAGTCTATGCGGGGCTTAGTGATTTTAATATAATAAATAATGATGAAATGAATAATATACTTATCTTTGGAGCAGGCCCAGTAGGATTAAGTTTTGTAAAGTTTTTAAAAAATCTGGGAATAAAATTTATTGGAGTTGTTGATCCTCTGGAAATAAAAAGAAAGATGGCTTTAAAGATGGGGGCAGATAAGGTTTTTGCTCCCAATGAAACTGAATTAAAGAACCTTCCAGTAAATTTAGGAAATAAATTAGATGCTGTCATAGATGCTGTTGGCAATGAAAATATTATCAATGCTGCAGTTTCTTTAATAAAAATGTCTGGTTCTATTTGTATCTATGGTGTAATTGATAAACCAGTTATTAGTCTCAATAAAAGTACAGGACCTTATAATTTCAATCTATTAATCCATCAATGGCCTACAAGATCAAGGGAAATTGCTGCCCAGAAACCTCTTGTTAAGTGGATTAAAGAGGATAAGGTTAATTATAAGGACTTTATCACAGCTGAGTTTCCAATTACTAAAATTAATGATGCTATTGAATTATTAAAAAAAGGTAAGGATTTAAAGATATTATTAAGGTATTAAAATAAAAAGGAAGATTTATATATGAAAGATTTTAAAGTAGTTGTTGGGCTAACTTCGGTAGTTCATCCAAATATGCCTGGGGATGACCGAGGAATTTATAAAAAAATTATTAAATCTATGGAAGAACTGAAGGATAAAATGAATTTTGAATTAGTAACTATAAGTAGACCGCTAAAATCAGAACAAGATGGAAGAAATGCCAGAAAACAACTTGAAGATAAAAATGTTGATTTTACAATGGTATTTAATGCTAGTCTAGGATTTGGCAGGGTAATTTTACCATTGGCAAAGGTGAATAGTTATCTTGGTTTATGGTCAGTACCTGAGCCCACCAAAGAAGGTGTTTTACAATTAAATTCATTTTGCGGTCTAAATATGTATGGTGCAATTATTGAAAAGTACTTTAAGGATTACAATATTCCTTTTAAATGGTTTTATGGATATCCGGACTCAGAATTGTTTTTAGAAAGATTTAGTATTACATTAAAAGCAATAAGAGCCATAAAGGCTCTAAGAGAGTCCCGGATAGGATTAATTGGTGGAATTGCTAATGGGTTTGAAAATATGTATTTCGATGAGCGGGATTTAGATAAGAGATTTGGCACCCATATTCAAAGTAGGCATACAGTTGAAGATATTGTCAGGAGAGCGAAGGAATTAGATGAGAAAAGAGTAAATGAAAACTTAGAACAGATTTTAGAAGAAGGAAACTGGGATAAAGAGAGAGTGAGCGAGGGAGAGTTAAAAAAATCATCTCGAATTTACCTGGCTTTTAAAGATTTTGCTGAAGAAAATAATTATAATGCCCTTGCTGTTAGCTGTTGGCCTAAATTCCAAGAGATTTACGGTATTGCTGTATGTAGTGCTATGAGTCGATTAAATGAAGCAGGCATAGTCGCTCCCTGTGAAGGCGATGTTCCGGGGACAATAAATATGTTAGCATTAAACGCTATGAGCGGTCAGAAGGCTACTATAAATGATTTAGTTGCTTTTGATGAGGATGATGTAAGTATAAATATGTGGCACTGTGGAGTTGCACCAAAAAGTTGTGCAAATAAAAATGGCGTCTACTGGGATGAACATTTTAATATAGGTTCATATGAAAATGGTAAATGGAATGGCAAAGGTACTATTGCAAGCTTAACATTTAAACCTGGGAAGATAACTATATTTAGAATGGATAGTAGTTTTGATAATCTTTTTATAATGACCGGTGATGTAATAAAAGATAAAAAGACATATTATGGGTCAAGTGGTTGGATAAATAATTTAAAGGTAAACGGAAGAAGAATATCTCTGCTTGACTTAATGAATACAATACTAGTTAATAGAATAGATCATCATTATCCAATGGTCTATGGTGATTTAACAAATGAGCTAATTGAGTTTGCCAATTGGTTAGGATTAAATATTTTGGATATCATACCATATAAATCATATATACAAACTTATAAATAATATAATTATAAGTCGTAAAATATTGTTAATATTATCAAGGAAGAAAATTATCCTCAAAGAAGGAAATACCTTGACAAGTTTTATTTTATTGAGAGTGGAAAACCAAAAGGGTTATTTAATAAAATTCGGATTTGAAACACGTAAAAAAAGATTTTCTCCGAAGACTTATGTAAGAATATTAAAACTTAGGTGAGGAGGTGATAGATGACGAAATAAATGATACTTGTTAAATAGTTGCATGTTAGACAAGAGAGTTAATTAAGAATTACTAGCGAGTAGTTGATTGAAAGAAAAAAAATTAAGGAGGTTGTTACTGTGAAAAGATTTTTAAATATTAGTATAGTAGTACTAATTGGGTTATTCTTGGCATCTTCTTTAGTCTTTGCAGCCGATAATCCTGCACTTGGTACAGCAATAAGATCTCTCGAAAATCCATACCATGCCGATTGGGCAGCGGGTGGAGATATGTTTGCCGCATCTGTAGGGTATTCTCAGGTAATTCAAACATGTGAAGGGAGTAGTGAGAAGCAGTTTAATGATATTAAGGCCTTGGTTGCTAAAACAGGGGGAAATGTTGTTTTTTGTGTTGATCCGAATGAATCACCAAATTGCGTTCCCATTGCCAAAGCACTAGAGGAAGCCGGTGTTTATTTTGTGACATTTTGGAATAAACCAGATGATCTAAAAGTTTGGGATTATCCTCATTGGGTAAGTCATATTACTTTTGACGGAGTTGATGCTGGGCAGTATATAGCCAGAGAGCTATTCAAAACATTTAAAACTCCGAATAAAGGAAAAATTATTGCAGTTCAAGGTATGTTAGCTAATGCTGCTGCCATAGAGCGCTGGGAAGGACTTGCCATAGCACTTAAGGATAACCCTGGTGTTGAGATGGTTGCATATGAAGCTGCTGACTGGGATCGAGCTAAGGCTTTTGAAAAAGTTTCAAGCATGCTTGTTGCGCATCCGGATATTGACGGAGTATGGGCCGCTAATGACAATATG
>Ga0209977_10001232_pt1 | contig 11140 bp, 14 predicted proteins | sample SumtaG_2_FD_183113 | JGI IMG/M metagenome (GOLD analysis project Ga0209977, IMG submission 183113) | Deep subsurface microbial communities from Indian Ocean to uncover new lineages of life (NeLLi) - Sumatra_00607 metaG (SPAdes) (version 2) | ecosystem: Environmental > Aquatic > Marine > Oceanic... | reverse complement strand
AAAATTGCTCTTAAATTGAAAAATTAAAAGAGAAACAAAAATCTGAAAATTAAAAGTATAATAAATTAATTTTTAGTAGTAATTTCGAGAATCATTTCCGCGACTTGGTTATTATATGTTTCAACATCTGCGAAACCTTCTATAGTTTCGCCACATGTTATAAATGTTTCAGTAATAGCTATTTTTCGCGCTTCAAAAAATTCTTTTATTTTCCCTTTCACTTCCTTAAGTTTTTTCTCCTTATCTCCTTTAACCAAATCGATTTTATTTATGCATACATAAATTTTATCTGGAAAAAATCTAACATCATTGAAAAACTCAAATTGAGGATCTAGATCTCTATCGAGCGAGAAGACGGCTATAATCTTGGTTGCGATACGGGAGATTGTTATAATGCCCATTTTCACAACTGCCCTAGCCCGATCGCCTCCTGGAGCGAAGATAGTATGCGCTTTGTTTGTTGAGTCTTCTCTAAACACAATTCGGTTAGGGTGAATTGTTTTTGTTTCTTTTTCGTTAAGAGCATCCTCTTTTTCTCCTCCTGGAACTGTTGCTTCTCCTGAAAAATCAGCTTTAACAACAGAACATTTTGTTCCACCTTTAACCTTTTCAATGTCACCCTGTTTTAAATATCGAACAAATAATCGAAGAATACTGGTTTTTCCAACACTTATATCCCCCAGAAGTCCTATATTTACCATTTATTACGCTTCACCTTCCAATAATTTATTTAATAATAATTCATAATCAGGGATCAAAAATTGCTCAAGCAATGCGTTATTATGAGCATTTATAAGTGCTATTAGTATTTCTTTAACATTCTTTGCATTTTTTGAATACTTAATTAAATTCTCTGCGGTAGGATCTCCATTAAATTCTCTTGCTTGCTCCTCAAACCCAAATTTGGTAAGATCAGGAAGCGTATTAAAAAATCCAAAAGCAGAATAGCCTTGATATTGGAAAAATACGAAAAACCTTGTTTTGATATTTTTTATAATCTGAGATAAATATGCAGAAGGGTAAATTTCTCCCAATGTAAGTTCTCCATCCTGTTTAATTACGAAATACGGAGAAATTGGAGATACTTGTATTCCATACATTTCTTTTGGAGGAATAGAAATAAACGGTAACTTTTCTGATACAATTGCCCAGAGATCTTCTCTTTTTTTTTCTAATAAGATATCTTTAATTTCATCATAAGCAAAATAAAAATCTGCTTGAAGTGCTAATAATGAACTTAAATACACAGATAAAGAAGCAAAAGTAGCTTCCAACACAGGTCTTCTCCCTCCATTAGCTTCTGAGGGTTTTACAGCACCTTTCCAAGCTCTTAATCCGGAATAAGCGAATGATTTTACATCAAAAAAAGCTCCTGAAAGAAATAAGAAAGAAGGTGCTTCAGCTTTTTCACCTGTTAAAAAACCTAAAGATTTTTTAATTAATACGCTCTCTAATTTTTCGTCATGAAATTTCGAGTGGATTTTAGGCATTTGCAACCAAGTTTTTTTCTTTACCAAAATTAATACACTCCTTATGGTAAGTTCGATAAAAATAATAAGAATTGCTGTATAATTAATTTTTCTTATTTAAATAAAACCATATATTATCTCAATATAATTTTATGCTTATAATTAGTTTAAATGATTTTTACTCAATAGTTCAACTATTTATAATGCAAAATTTAATTATGAGAGCTGATTTCTTTAGCCAAAAGTTCTCTCATTTTTGATGTAATTATATCATATTCTTTTATTGATCCTAAATTTGTAATAATAATTTGTTCGATCAGTTCCGTGCTTTTAAAATATTCACATTTCAAACTTAAATTTGGATTAGCATCTTTAATTTTAATGAGCGCTCCTTTTAAAAAAACACGAATGAAATCTTCAGAAGTTTCTTTTATCTCTCTTTTCTCTGGGTCTATAATTTTTATCTCCACCCTATTAAGACCGTAGCAATTTAAGATGCATAATAACTCATCATCTTTTTGATTACTTTTAGAAAAGATTTTTCTTTTTATATTTGTTCCTTCAACTTTCTCCTTTGGAATTTCTTCTACAAAATATTGGTCTTCACTGAAAGAATTTGTTTTTTTTAGCACTTTTTGTGAGTAAAGCTCATCTGCACTATGAAACGATTTACCAGATATTAGAGAACTTAGGAAATTTAAAACCTCTCTTAATTCACTTATTTCTAATTCTAATTCTTTGAGATGTTCTTTTTTTTTGTAGTAGATATCTTGAAGTTTACTGAGCATCTGTGATAGCTTCTCAATTTCATTTTCGTTGTCTTTAGGATCCATTGATTTCATATATATTTTATAAGAACTTAAATTTATTTAAAAATTAGTGCTATAGATTAATTAAGTAATTTATTTATAAGTGAGATTAAAATGGAATCAATGATAATAACTCCTAATTCAAAAGACCCAGAAGTCGAAATCCTTTCAAAGGAATTGAAAAAACGTGGTTTTAAGGTTCGCTACTTTATTCCATCTACTATTAAAGTAGGGGTTGGTTTTCAAGCAAATTTTTATAAACAATTTGAAACACTTGAACCTAAAGCAGCACTAGTAAGAGGATTTGGGGCTTCTGCTACTCAAAAGATCTTTTTTAGGCTTGATATTTTAAGAGCAATAGAAGAATATAATATTAAGTTAATTAATTCAAGAGAATCGTTAGAAATTGCTAGTGATAAATTTTTAACTTCAATATTTTTAGAAAACTATAAAATTCCTACCCCAAAAACAATGGTTTGTGAAGAGCCACAAAAAGCTTTGGAAGCTTTTGAGGAATTAGGAGGGGATTGTGTATTGAAACCCCTATATGGTTCAAAAGGAATTGGAATAACTAGATTAAATGATCGAGCCTTTGCAGAAAATGTAATTTATTCTCTTGGTCAATTAAATCATGTTTTCTATTTACAAGAATTTGTTGAACATTCCAATCGAGATATTAGGATATTAGTATTAGGAGATAATGTTATTGCAGGGATGTATAGAGTGAGTGATAGTTGGAAAACAAATATTTATTCAGGTGCTAAAGCTGAGCCAATAGAAATAACACAGGAATTAAAAGATCTTGCATTAAAAGCAGCTAAAATAACGAAAACAGAAATTGCTGGAATTGACATATTAGAAAGTGAAAAAGGATATTTAGTACTAGAAGTTAATTCGATTCCTGGATTCACAGCTCTACAAAAAGTTTCAGATGTAAATATTGCTGAAGAAATTATTAATTATTTTATTGAAAATGCTGATTCTTAGTGCTCTCACTTTAAACACAAGAAAAAAAAAAATTGAAATTTAGTTAATTAATATTTTTATAGCTCTTCAACAATCCCAATCAAACCAGCTATTAAGACTAAAACACATGCCCAAATTCCTGCTCCAAAAACTATTAGTAAAATGGCAAATATGATCAAAATAAGCCAATGAAAAGGAATTGGGTCATTTGGTTTAAATCCTACCCAAAATGTTAAAACAACTATAACCAAGCCAATAATGAAAATAATGATTCTATCTAAAGCTACTAAAGGAGGTACAATCATATAATTTTGCATCTCTGCAAGCCCTAAAATTAATGTAACTAATCCCACTAAAGCACCGAGTATCACTAAGACTTTCATTAGCCCTTCATTTTTATAATGTTTTGTCATTATGCATCATCTTTTTTTGAAATATTATTTTTTAATAAAGATTTAAATTATATAAGATTTTAATGTTTTCCATTTTGAAGTATCAAAACTTATAGAAAATGATTAATAAAACTTTATTTAGAATTTAATCAAATCTAATAAATATGATTCGTAAATATAATAAATCTTATGATAATACTTTTGCACATACCTATTCTATTGTTGCAAGAGACCCTAAGACTGGAGAAATGGGTGTTGGGGTGCAAAGTCATTGGTTTTCAGTTGGTAGTGTTGTTTCATGGGGCGAAGCTGGAGTTGGTGTAGTCGCAACACAGTCACTTGTTAATAAATCTTTTGGTTTGCGAGGACTTGAACTTTTAAATCAAGGAATATCCCCACAAGAAGCAATAGATATTTTACTTTCTGATGATGAAGGAAGGGATGTTAGGCAAGTTGCTATTCTAGATACTCAAGGAAGGGTAGCTACCCATACTGGTTCGAAATGTATTAAACAGGCTGGTCATATAGCAGGAGATAACTTTTCTGTTCAAGCAAACATGATGCTTTCTGATAAGGTATGGCCTGCTATGGCAGAATCCTACGAAAAAAATAATAATATGCCATTACCAGAGCGAATAGTTAAGAGTTTAGAAGCTGCAGAATCCGTAGGAGGCGATATTAGAGGTAAGCAATCTGCTGCCTTATTAGTTGTTGCTGGCGAGCCAACAGAGGAAAAATGGGAAGACCCAAAAATTGATCTAAGAATAGAGGATCATACAGAGCCATTAAAGGAACTCAATAGAATATTAAAAGTTTATCGTGCATATGAACACATGAATAAAGGGGATCTAGCTATAGAAAAGGGTAACATGGATAATGCACGAAAAGAATATGATGCTGCTCTAAAAATGCTCCCAGAAAATTTAGAAATGATATATTGGGTTGCGGTTTCTTTAGCTAACCAGAAAAAAATTAAGGAAGCATTGATTTTATTTGAAAGAGTTTTCAAGAAAGATGAAAATTGGCGTTTGCTCACAGAAAGACTTCCTGATTCAGAGCTATTAAACGTAAGTGAAGAAGATATGAAAAAGATTTTATCTTTAAAATAGCATTATTAATGATTTGATCTTTTTAATTTGATATTACCACGATATTTTTGTGTTTTAAATAAGATCAAAATTGAAAGAAAAATGTGATTGATGAAAAAATATCGCGGTATAAAAATGGAATTGTTGCTGCGAAACAGTTATCTAAGAGAATTTATGCTGATCAAGATTATTACAATAATTTAGTTTCTAAATTTGAAAGGATCTTAAGGTTTTACGAAGATTTAAAAACCTGGAAGGCCTTTACTGAAGGCTAAGCTCGTTCGATATGAAATAAATTTAAGCCAAATTCTGTTCTTAAAATTTTATATAACTTATGCATTGGTAATCCTATTACATTGGAAGATGAGCCATTAATTTTTTTTATAAATAAGCTTGCTTTATCATTTATCGAATATGCTCCAGCCCGTCCTTTCCATTCATCAGTTTTAATATACTGGATAATTTCTTCATCAGAAAGTTTAAGAAATTGGACGAATGTGGTATCAGAATCAATTACTATTTTTGGGTTATTAGTTTCAGTAATGGCTATTCCCGTTATTAGTTCATGGGTTCTTCCTGTTAATTTTTTAATTATTTTGAATGCTTCTTCTTCAGTTTGTGCTTTCCCGATTATTTCTCCTTCAAGTATTACTAAAGTGTCAGCAGCAACAATTAAAGCATTTAATTTAGATTTTATTAATTTATTTTTTGCAAATAATGCTTTTACTTTTGCTAGTTCTTTTACAAGATCATTTCCATGTGAATATTTTGCTTTATACTTTTCTTCATCAATGTTTATAACTAATTTTTCAAATGGAATCCCTGCTTTCTTAAGGAGTTCACTTCGATCGATTGATTTTGAAGCTAGAATTATTTTCTTCATTATAATTTCCACTATTTTAAAAGTTAAAATCTAATTTATGATAGGATCATTTTTTTTGTAAATATTATCACATGATTTATTTTAAAATTAATAATTTCTTTTGTAATAGATTTCCATATATTTAATTAGTTTTAATTAACAAATATTTATTAATAACTAAATTAGACGTTAAAATTATGGAATACTTTCCTATTTGGTATTTAATAATTGTTATTTCATTTTTCTTCATACTATTTAGTTACATAAATTATTCAAATAAACCAGAAATCCTAAATAATATCTTTGGATTCGGTTCGTTATTTTTTGTATTTGCTCAGATTATAATATTTCTCTTATTGATGAATCAAGATATTGGTCTTCGATCATTTTTTGTACCTTTGTTTCTTATGGTCTTAGGGATCCCATTGGCTATTGTAGCGATGTTAATCATTGTTTCTACAGCTGTAGTCTCTTTCAGTAACAGAGTCTTGAAAAAAGATGTCTCTAAGTTAAGTATTAAACTAGAAGAAAAACGTAAGAATTGGAGTAAAGCTAAAAAAGATACTCTCAGAAAGTTAAATCATGTCTTAATTTTTTTTGGACTTTTACTTGTTTGGTACACTGGATTATTTGTTGTTGACTTTTTTACTAACACTTCAGCGGGAATGATTCCGAAAGAAAATAACATGTTACTGTTATATATAAGAATCATAAATGAGCCAAATTCTATTAATGAAGTTCTCTTTTTATTAGGTTGGTTTTATTATATCTTATTTTTCTTCTTTTATACGTTAAGTTTATTTATGCTTGCTAATGAATTTGCCCGTAAATCTCGTAATTTTTCATTCCCTTTTACTATTTTCCCAAAGTTATATCTTTCTAATGAAGAAAGAGAAAATTATGGAACTTATCTTTATTTTGCGATTGGGCAAATGTTTGCTGCTTTTATTTGTCCTCCAATGATATTTTTTGCTATATTAGGTATCAGTTCTATTAGTGATTTAATGACAAGTCAGTTTGGGATAAGATTCGGGAAAAATCATATATCATGGAATCAAAATAAGACCTGGGAAGGGACACTAGCGGGAGTGATATCAACATTTTTGATATCCTTTCTTTTTGTAGGTTTTTTTTGGGCGTTAATTTTTACTATCATTTTTTTGTTATTGGATATTCTTACAAATCAACCATTTAATGTGTCTGATAATCTCCTAATCCCGATTGGCTGTAGTCTGGTTTACATATTTATTAGATTAATTTTTGATTTCAATTATTCTTCCATTATCTTACAATGGTTTTAGAAGGTAGTAAAAATTTTTAAGTCATTCAGCTTTAAAGGTTAACAATATGTATTTTTTACCTACAAGCTTAATCTTCATTGGATATTTCATCTTAACTTTAATCTATATTATAAAAAATAGAAAAATAAAAATTGAAAACCATTTGTTTACCAATGAATTATTAATTGCTTTCTTGCTTTTACTAGCAGGAATTCTTTATCCTTTTATGTATAGTTTTTATTCACCTACTTTGAGTCGAAATTCATTAAGTTTTCTATGGTTTTTTACATCTATTCTTTTTTTAGCTGAAATGGGAGCCTTAATTATTATATTATTACCTAATATTATTATTTCGAAAAGAGATCCAGAAATTATGTCACAAAGAGATTATAGTAGATTTTGTGCTGAATTTAATGAAAATTGGATAGATGATTTGAAGAGTGAGCTTGGACGTAAATTTCTTCACCTTTTCGCATGTTTTGTGATTTTTTTTTTTTGGACACTAGGGATAATCCTTAATGATCTAGGTGTATTAAGTCAATGGGGACTAGACAATTATAGCTTTTCTTATTGGTTGATAGTTACTGTAGGTTTTGGATTTATTATAATGGTCCAATTTGGAGATTTAGCACGATTAAATAAATTTTATACGATCCCTAATTGGGCGAGACGCTGGTATCAAGATATGAAACAGAGTGAATTGCACACTTTTGTAGCATCAACTCCTTTAGTTCTTTCTTTTATCCCTTTTCTCTTCGCTCCTTTTCCAATTTTTGCTTCAGTCGTCTTAATTACAACAGGTGCAGATGCAGTAGCCTGTATAATAGGTAAAAAATATGGAAAACATAGCCTAAAAACGAATTCTAAAAAAACAGTAGAAGGTTTTATTGCAGGGGGGATATCTACTTTTTTAATAGTTTTTATAATTTCAATATTATATTATCCTTGGTTATTAGTTGGTATTGAAAAAATAATTTTTATGAGTTTGATTGCTACTATGTTGTTTTTATTAATAGATGCATTTGCAAAGAATATCTCTGATAATATCTTAAATCCTATACTAACTGGTTTTGGAATGTGGATAATATTCTTAATTTAAAACATTACTATTAAAAAAATAAAAGAAATCAAACTAAAAGATATTAACCCCCAAAATAAACGTAAATAAAAACAATCTGGTCTCCATCTTTAAGCATGGTATCTAAAAAATTATCATATCGATAACTCCTTCCATTTATGATTATTGAAAGAAGTTTGTGAAAATTTCCTTTTTCTCCTTTTTCCCAGATTAGATCAATAAACTTATTTCCATATTTCTGCTCAAAAAATTCTATTAATTCATCTAAAGTCAATTCTTTCTTGAATTCAATAATTTCATTCAGATTTTTAGTTATTTCATTAAATGGTGGAGAGAATTCAAGATGTAATTTCATGGTTTAAGTAAACTCTTCTGTTCTTTTTACTTAAGAATCTAAAGTAAATAAATAATTAAAAATTTAATGTTAATAAAAAATAAAAAAAAAATTAAGTAATTTATTTGATAAATTTAGTCATCATCTTCGGTAGCTTCTTCTACGGCTTTTTTAAAGCCTTTTTTCACACTACCTTTCTTGATTCCTTTTTTGACTCCTTTTCCTAAAGCTTCTGAGCCAGTAACATTTTCCACAATGCCACCAGCTGCCTTAGCGAACCCTTTCTTTAATTTTTTTCCAAATCCACCCAAAATAATCACAGTTAGTGTTTATTATTCTTTAATATAAATTCTGGTAAATTATAATATATTCTTATATTAACATAATGTAAATTTGGGCATTATAAATGTTTTGAAAATCTTCAATAGCCTCTACTTAAGAAAAATTGATTAAAGAGAATTAAAAAATTTATAACCTCAATAGAATTTTATTAAATTTTTAACAAATATATTCTAATATTGTAAATTGTAAATATCCATATCAAAATATATTGAAATAATCTTTTCAAATTGTTCAAAAATGGCTAAAGTTTTTTATATATCAAAAAATAATGTTCGAGATGCTTGGTTATCTGCTGTTGGCCAAGTTTTATACAATGGTGATGATATTAAAACGGAGTATGATAAGCCAGAAGACCCTCCTTCTAAAGATGCTACAGTTTTAGTTGAGGTTAAAGAACCATTAAGTAGTCCTATTATGCGGAAGGACAAAATATTGAAAATTAAATCAAAATATGGTAATTCTTATGAAATATACGGTTGTATGGCAGATATTTATTTAATAGGTTCTATTCAGAGTGGTTATATTGAGGAAATATTCGAAGGAGTAAATGATCATTTCTTATATGATTCAGGTGTAAGTTTTCCATATTCCTATCATGATAGAGTTTTCAACTATGCTCCTTTCGCTATTGAGGATACTATTCATAAATATTATGATATTGGATTTGTGGATACCGAATTTATCAGAAAGCATCAGAAGTTAGTTAAAGCGGAAAAGATAAAAACAACAGAAAGCACAGTTATATGGCAGCTCAAAGATGGTGTAGAATTTGAATTAGACAAAAAAATATCAGATAAGATTGGAATAGAAAAAATACCAATAGGTATTCTAGATTTTCCAAGAATCAACCAAATTGAATATATAATACAGAAATTAAGAGAAAAGCCATATAGCCGTCGAGCACAAGCAATAACCTGGCGACCATTAGTTGATCCTTATCATGTAGATCCTCCCTGTCTCCAGAGAATATATATGCGTATAAAAGATGAGAAATTAATAATGCAAACAACCTGGAGAAGTAGAGATTTATTCAGAGCATGGGAAGCTAACGTAAATGGGATGATTAAGATTCAAAAATATGTTGCTGACCAATTAAATGTGAGTATAGGCCATTATTTAGATTTTAGCAATTCTCTTCATATTTATGGAAATACGATTTCTGAAGTAAAAGATATGCTAAATCGTATGAAGACAAGGGGTGAGACATTTCCTCCTGAAATTGTCGATCTAATTGATTAAAAAATGGTAATTTCTCAAAATATTTTAGGAAAAATAATTTTTGTATTTTCATAGATTTGATTTTCTAATTCTTCGGTGGAGATTTCCTTATATTTTGAAACTACTTTTAAAACATCTCTAATCATAGCAGGAGTACCAATTTTTCCTGAGTATTTCACGGGCCCATCACTTTCCAATAACAGATGTTGGTTATCTACTTTTAATACTGTATTTTTAACTGCTGGAGAATAGCTAATAGCAGGAGTAATTGAGAAAAAATAACCTCTATCGATCCCTATATTCAAAAATTCTTCAGGCCCAGAATACCAGTGGATATTAACATTGGGAATTTTATATGAAGGAAGCATATCAAAAACAATTTTTTCTGCGCCTTTTGTGTGGAGATTAACAGGTAATTCCAATTCTTGTGCTAATGAAAGCATTTTTTCAAATATTTTCTTTTGAATTGAATATAATTCTTTTTCTTTAACAAAATGATGGTCCAACCCAATCTCTCCTATAGCACAAATTTTTTCTTTATTCTTTCTAATCATATCAACCACAGAATCCAATTGTCCTTCAACATCTTTATTCACCTTCACTTCTTCAGGATGGATTCCTAATGCTGGATAAATAATATCATATTTATTAGAAATTTCTAAAATCCTTTCTTGACTAAGGACACTCATCCCAACAGAAATAATCTTTTGAACTCCTACACTTTTTGCTTCTTTAATAATTTCATCAATAACTAAATAGAGGTTAGCATGACAATGGATATCAATTAGCATTTTCTAAATCCTCAAAAAATCTTTATAATTTAAAAAATAAGAAGTTTACATATGATTTACTTGTTCTCGTACCAGAGCGATTTTTTTTACTAATTCAAACTTTCTTCTCCGATTATAATCAGCTGAATCTAAATGATTTTGTAAAGACTCTAGTTCTTTTAACAATAAATTTTTAAGATCTTCTTTAGTAAATCGTCCTATATGTTTCGGAAGAGGTTCAATTTTTGCTGCTCTTTTTAACCTTAAATCTGAAATAGCTTTAGCCATTTGTGCTTGAAAACCCTTTGATTGCGTTGGATCTATATTCTCTAATGTATCAAATGAAACCTTCAACCCATCAATGAAAGCTTCTAAATCTTCAATATCTACTGTATCTTTTGCCATTTAAAATCTCAGAAAATCTTTTTTTATAAAAATATAAGTTCTAGAAGGAAATCAAATATTTATTATTGTTTATTTATCTTTAAAATGAAATGTAGATTTATAAAAACAATATTTATGAATAAAAGTT
>Ga0209977_10001231_pt1 | contig 11140 bp, 19 predicted proteins | sample SumtaG_2_FD_183113 | JGI IMG/M metagenome (GOLD analysis project Ga0209977, IMG submission 183113) | Deep subsurface microbial communities from Indian Ocean to uncover new lineages of life (NeLLi) - Sumatra_00607 metaG (SPAdes) (version 2) | ecosystem: Environmental > Aquatic > Marine > Oceanic... | reverse complement strand
GTCTATATTGCAGGTCCCGACTTTGAGAAGGGCTTTGCACCCTTTCACGCCGCCATCGAGCGCGTGGATCTTGGCCCCAGATTTCCCAAACGAGATCCCCGGAACCTTGCCAGGGTCAAGGCAGTAGTTGACGCCATGATCGAGGAAAAGGTAAAGTAGTAAATCCACACTGTATATTGTGGCCCCCCCGGGGGAAACTGATCATCATGGCTGCACGATCCAGCTGTCAGGCCACAAAATACAGAATCGTAAATTTGGCAACCACAATATACATAACCCCTCTAGTATGGAGGTCAGCTAATGTATTTTCTCAAGGATCTTAACGTCCTGGCACGGATAGTAGACGAGGCATCCAGGTCCATGCCAGATATCAAACCCCCGTCCCCGGACGATGCCACCGCCAATGAAAACATCATTGCCGGCATCACAACCATCCCGGACAGCGGCCCATCCGAATCCAACAAAGAGGAGGACATAGACCATGGCCCTTAAACAACCCTTTATGGTAAAACACAATTTCGGCGCAGCCACCGCCTCTCTATCCCTCGAGGCAAAAACAGGCGAAAGCATTCTCATCAAAGGGCTACGTTTCGGAGCCCTCGCCAGCGGAGGCTTTGCAGAATGCTTGATCGACCGCCTATCCGTAGGTTTTTGGTATATCGGAGACATTGCAGCCAACCACCTCGAGCAGTGCAGTGTTACCAGTATGCTTCTTAGTGTCTTTCAATCACTTATCAAGAAAGACCTTTTCAAGGGCTACCCTTTAGCCGAGGGCGAGACCTTTACAGTCCAACCACACACCGCAGGCGCTACAGTTATAGGCGCTATCGAATATGAGGTACATGATGCCGGCGACATCACTTCAGATATGCCCAACGGATCCATGTCAAAAGAATATCTTTTTCTCAATTACGGCACAAATGCCATCCAGATCGAAACCACCTCAATAGGTGTCCTGGACAAAACCCGCAATCCCTCAGAATATCCCGCATTCCCTTTTGGTGACGTTGTACCCGCCCGGACAGAAATCGACATCTTGGGTATACTCCTTATGAACTGGAAGGACTCCCAGGGTAACATCAACCCGAATTACAAATACCTCAAACTCACCAAAGAAAGGAAGGTCCTTTTTGACGAGGACCGCAACGGTATTTACGTTCGCGAGGGAATGGGAATGCTTACCTGGGGACCCTGCAGGCAAACCAATGTAGATATCGAGTTATTCCCAACACCCCTTCTTTTCGGTCCAGGTGAGGAGCTCCTTGTTAATATGGAATCAGGAAATGTGGCCATTGCAATAAATGACATCTATCTTGCAACTATCCAGAGGGTCCGTAAGATCGAGTAACACCCTTTAACCCTAACTGCACAGGGAGAACATAAAATGAGATACTTTCAATTATTCCGCATCACAGGCGTTGCGAACGTCATCACCTATGACAGCGGTTTAAAATCAACCGCCGCAGAGCAAAAGCGCCTCATTGCCGTCCATGTCCAGATGGACAAGCACGCAGGCACAGATGACAATGACGTCCAGGGATACCATGAGCAAGGTAAGGTCTTCGACATACCGGAAAAGCTCTTTCCATGTTGCCTCACAGCCAGCACAGCGCCCGACAAAGCAGAGCCCACATCAAAGCCTATACCGGTTGACATTGATCTTCCCGTAGGCGAGACCTTCAAGGTAGCCATAAAGTGTGCCGCTACACTTTGCAACATGCGCGGTACCTACGAGTATGAGATAATCTCGTAAAGGAGGCCACCACATGACCAAGCCCCCTGAAGTTAAAGGCGTCACTCCAAAGGAGATCTTTCAGGAAATCAAAAGCCAGGATCTCTGGGAGGTAGATCTTGACGCCGATCCTAAGTACATCCCTTGGATGTACATATCTAACATTATCGGACGCGTCCTGGCCAGGATGACCGGTCAGGGACCTCATGGCCCCGTCGCGGTCAGATGCACAGGGGACGGCTCCCTGGCAGTGGTTCAACGCGGCGGCGCCTTTGACGATTATGAAAAGATCGAACACGACTTTTCACCCACCGAAGCAGCCAGAACCACAGACGGTACAACCGCCGACCATCTTATTGACTCCAGCGAAGATTTTGTCGCAGACGGCATACTTGACGGCTACACTATAAAGAACACAACCGACACCACTTACGCCCTTGTCACGGCCGTTGCAGTAGGCGACCTCACCTTAGACAAAGACATAATGGAATCCGGCGACACTTACCTGATCATACCTTACCACGAGTTCACCTTCGCCCAGCAGGTCACAAGAATCGACATATTCACTTATGATGGGAAGGTCGACTATCAGCTAACCAGGGACTCCGTCAAGGCATACGGCGACAAGATCGAATTATTCGAGGACAGCTTCTATTCCCTGGATTACTTCACCTTGAAGGTCAAGGCCACGGCCGTCACATTTACTGCAGCAACACCCACCAGGTCAAAGGTAATGGGATGGTTTAGGGAAGGAGGTTAACCACATGGGAAACCTCTTTATCGGCTTTCCGGTCCCCAGGGCGAAGATAGCCGACATGATCACGGGCTCTGCAGCCCCACTTTTCCCATACGCAGACATCCTATATCACACCAACTTTGACAGCCTTGACGGTTTTGCTAAAGTCGAAGAGGGAGCGGGAGCCATTACCCTAAGCTTTGACGCCGTTGAACAATCCATAGGTACCGAGGCCGCAGACATTACCACATTAGTCAAAGCCCCACTCTATCCCTATCTTGAGAGCACTTGGGACAAACGCCGCAAAATGCAAACCGCCCTTTTCGCAGATCTACAAGCAGGCGTTACCGGCTACACATTTATTGGTGCCGGGAATCCTGATGAAAACATGTTTGTTGGCTTTAGGATCTCAAACGGCGCACTCGACGCAATCTCAATTAACGCCTCAGGCGTAGAAACTCATACCATTGCAGACTGGACCACACCCGGCCTGCAAGCCGCACTCCTCAAATTCGATTACGACCCGCCCGCATATCCAAAATTCTATCTTGACGATGTTCTTGTATACACAGCCACCACCCGAAAGCCCACAGGCACGGACGGCGCAAACGTCTGGTTATACTGGGGTATGATACACTCTGGCGGCGGATCAGCAATGCTAACCTATCTATCCGAGTACATGTTTTTCCAGGACAGCGAGTAACCATGCCCAACTTTTTAGAATTACGCGGGCTCAAATCCCGGGATATCGTTATGGACGCACAGTTTATCAAGGCCGTCCCAATAAACGACACGGAGAAGGCGGACGAGAAGGTCCTTGCATACGATCAGGCCGAGGCCAAACTTGCCTATGTTCCCAAGTGCCCCGAAGTTTTACTCAAGGCAATCCAACACGTAACAATTTCAATGGCCACCGGTGAGCTCACCCACCAGGTCCTTATCAACCAGGTTGATATGGACAACACATTTCTTATTTATGGCGGTGCCAATTGTACCGGCCTCTATCCATGGATTAGCCAGGCCCATCTACAGTTAACCGATTCAACCCATATTCTTGCCACACGCGGCCAGACCGGACACGTTCTCACCCTATCGGTTTTCGTCATTGAATGCACAGCAGGCATCAACTCCATCCAGAGAGGCATCATCACCTTTGACGGCAATCTCACAGAGGACGACACAATAAACGCAGTCGACACAGACAAGACTTTCATCAGCTATCTTGGATTTAAAGCCGAAACCAACGAATGGAACAAATCACTTATCCGGTTTTCTCTTATCGACTCCACAACTATACGAGCTCACGTATCAACTGCAGCCGGTTGGTGCAAAGTCAGTTACGAGGTCGTCGAATTTATATGAGGATCCTGAACTCACTTTTTAAAAAGGATATCCCTTGATTGACTACCTTCTCCACTCCCTTCCCCTGGTAGGTGCCTTGATTATTTGGGCGGTCCGACTCGAGATCAAGATAGCCAAGATCCAGACCGATATCACCTGGTTGAAACTGGAGCTGCCGGCATGCCAACCGACCTCGGAAAAACCTACCCCTTAGATTGGCGCGGGAACCCTCCCCACATGCTCAAGCAGGACGTCCCTGTTTGGTACCGATTTTTGGAAAAGTGGGGATCCGGGTTTTTAAACCTATACTACGACTGCCTCTTAGGAGGACCCCTCCTCGATGCAGAGGAAAAAAAGGACCCTCTCAAATGGATGTGGAGGGTTAACCTGGCCAAAAGAGCCGATGCAATAGCAGAGCTCGAAAACGAGGTATGGATTATTGAGGTTGCTCCGGATCCGGGACTCAGGATCCTTGGCCAATTGATTGCATATAAGACTTTATGGTTACGAGATCCCAAAATTAATAAGCTCGAGAAGATGATTTTGGTATCAGAGGTACCCAACGAGGATCTATTTGACGCGGCCAGTACATATGGCGTGTCCATTTACATCCTATAGCCAGTACCAAAGCCTTGACCCTCTCACGATCGTACAACCTCGATCAAATTTGGGCTTTCTTAATTCCCATTTTAGATCTAAAACGCTAAACTTATGAAATACGGCTTCCCAGTCAAACGCCACCGGTTCACAACCGAGGAATTTAAACGCAAGAAAGCCGAGTATAATGCCAAATACGGCTATACCATGCACATCCCCGGCTTTTCAGATATAGTCAAGATCGATCTCACCACACCACCAACCGAAGCCGAGGTCAAACTTTACCGCAAGAAAGACATTGCCGCCCTGGGTGCATATCGATATGAGCAGATCCGCAAGCTCATGGCCGCAAAGAAAGCCTCTTTCCTCCGGATGATGGGCTCACCAACCCCGGACTGGATTGCAAATATCGGGACAACCATGAATTTCCTGGATGATGTCAATGATTCATTAGGTACCCTCTCTGTTCTGATTCGCACAGCCGCCCACCTGCTACCCAAAACAGCCGGCAAAGCACTCATGGGTCCAGCCGGATGGGCTTTGCTTTTAGCCGATATCGTCAACGTGGCCATGACTATCTCAAATGCCCCAGTAACAATACTTACCGCAAAAGCAGACTCCGTCGATGCATTCAACACCAACCCTTTCTCTAAAGAGGCCAAGGTCAAGCGAGCTCGAAGACTCCGGAGACTTAAACCCGGGAAAGGAGAAATCATCGAGGCCCTGCAGGTAACAAATAGCATTTTCGGAATCGGCCTTTGTCTTGGCCCGATCGTAGGCGCTTTCCTTGAAGCTTTTACTGGACCCTTTCGCGTTCTCCAGGGAAAGAAAGTAACAGTCAAGTGGCCGATCCCAGATCTCAGCCAGCCCGAGATTGAGGCAATGAAAGGCGTTTACGGCGCATACATGCTCAACACCGGTGGCCAGGAGCTCTCACCCCTGGACCATACCAAAACCTATCTTGCTGCAGAACTGGCCACCCAGGTATTATACCCTTTGTTTCAAGAATACCACCCACTCGACATGATTGACGGCCTCGACAACATCGTCCTGCAGGCCCAGAAACCAAAAGACCCCCTCACCAGGCTACTTTTTGATGAGGAGGGCTTACACTGGCCATCATGTACAGGCCACCTTCATACCGGTCGACAATTTGTCTCTGCCGGCGAGCTCATGGATGTAGGTGACGGCCGTATTACTGCATCCTTTGAAGAATACGCCCGAACTCAAAGCCATACACCCCTTGGACTCATAGGCATGCAGGCAGTCAATAGCTTCACAGAGAACATGCTTGCATTGATCGAAGGCGAAGACCAGGTCGTTATTGATATCCACCCGGTTGCCAAAGCCTGCACGAAAATAATCCACAATGGATTTTCCATGGATCCAAGCACAACTGATTCACAACGCCAACTCTTTGCGGATATCATTATGTACCCCCCGCCAAAAGGACTCGATCCACCCTGGATTATGATTCGCGACCAGATAATACCTTATTGCGGCATAAAACTAATCCCAAGACCACATATTTAGACATTCCCAACACCTCAAAACACCGATTTTCCACGGGTTTTTATAGACGCTATTTAGTTCAAACCGGGATTTTTAACCTACTTTTCCCGGAATTAGATCTAAATCAAACGAAAACATAAGGAAACGAAACTCATTCACCAAGGAAATCATTTCCAAAAGACCACAACTAATGCCAAAGAGGTTGGGGCTCCGCCCCGCGCTCCCCCCCACCCTCGGGAATACCGAGGGCGGGACCCTGGGAGCGCGGGACGCTGCGGCCGTATCGTCATTACTTCCGATACTAATTTGCGAAGACGCAAATTGCCGCGCTCGAAGCCCCAACCTCTTTGGCATTAGTTGTGCAAAAAGCCAGGCAAAAAAACGCCTGGCTTTTCGAAATGATTTCTTTGGTGAATGAGTTTCGCGCGGCACTAAGAAGCGCCGCGCTAATATAAGACCATCTTAGGTGGGACCGGGAGCGGGACTAGTCACGGCCGCAGCGGCCGATTTTTTCTTGATAGTGATGTGAATTTCATCACCGACAATCTCTTCTTTAGTCTTATCCCAACCGAAACCCCGCACCAGGTTCATAACCCTTTCAACTTCCATCATAACTGTAGGCGCATCCATATCTCAATCACCTCCTTTCAACCAGGGGGGAAAAAGGAAGCAGACGGAAAGCAGGAAACCGCCCACAACAAAAACCCCCCCGGTTTATTAACTACCCTTTTTCAAAACCTCAAGGATCCCCTCATGACATGACCTGCAGACCCTCAATTCTTGCAGGTCTTTATATTCCACCGGACCACTACAGATGTCACAGGCCCTGTAAATCGGCGTATCTTCATACGGAACCAAACCACCCCCGCCCCCTTCGGTGCCCGCTTCCCGACCCCTTTGCTCCTTCTTAAAATCATCAACCCAACCCCTGGCCACCCGCATAGTAATTCCATGCTCAACAGCCAGCTCCATGAAGTACTCCCGTTTCGCCGCATCCGGACAGCTCCAAAGCTCCTCAGCAACCGACATACTGGTTTGGCCCGCATGCAACGCCTTTTGAAAGGACTCAGGCATCCTTAAAATATCGATCCGCCTCTGTACCACACCCGGAGACTTACCAACCCTTTTCGAGATCTCATCAAGACTCAATACCTTTTCCTCCACCAGTCCCGCATATATATGACCCTCTTCAAAGGCCGTAAGATCTACACGTTGAACGTTCTCCATCGCCCTGTCAATTATCACCTGCTTATCATCGATATCCTCGACCCTGCACATGATCCCCTTTAACCCCAGGGCCTCATGAGCCAGGTACCGCCGATCGCCAAATACGATCAAGAATCTGTCCCCTCGAGGGGTAACCTCTATCGGCTGCAGCAATCCCCTTTCCTTGATGGAATCCGCGAGCTCCTGGAGCTTATCCGAATCAACCTCCATCCGCGCAATATCAACAGGCCGGTCAATCTGATCAAGCTCGATTATCCGGAAGATCTCTTTTTTCTTTGCCTTTACCATGATATCTCCATCTTACAAAGTCCCTATAGCCGCCTTTAATCTTCCCTTCCATTTCTCATATATAGGCCCTTTTCTATCCCTCATCTGTCTAATAGCTTCGTTAATAGCTACTACGCTATGCTCATAAGAACAATATTTTCCACTTCCTTTAACTTCCTTTTTACATACCGGACAAAATACTTTGTCTTTCATACCTACCAGACCTACCACCCCTTATCTATATTTGTCAACAACTCTTTTTAATCCGGAAAGATCCGCTTTACCTGGCCGAACATTACAGATCCTCAATAGATCCCCCCTTTCAGGGTACCCGCGTTCGGATTCACTCCAGCGTCACTCCACTACCCACTTCGTCCCTCATGGGCTTAACGCTCCACTCCTTGGGGTGAATTGCTTCGCATTCCCTCACTCTGGCGGCTCGATCTCCGGTCTTCCATTCCCTGGTTAGACTCATCCAGGCTCGCCCAGGTCAAGCGGTGAAGGAACACCTGGAGGGTGATCATGATCCCCCCGTGAAAAACCGGGCGGCATCATCATCACCCTCCAGGTGTAAGACCAACCTTCCAGGAACACCTTTAAAGGAACGCCCGCACAATGACCATGATCAACTCTCAAAGAGCGAGAGATAATCATCATCATTGTGCCAGCTCAAGACCCGCACTCCGCATACAATCCCCAGGCCACGGCGCCGCTAACCCGCATAAACCCACCGTTTATCATAAATGACAATCTATAATCCTATGAAGGAACTTATTATAACACTAAGAGGATAATGAAGGATTTTTGTTATGGCGCCATGCAACATTTTGCCAAGGTACCTATTATCAAAAATCCCAACTTTCCCAATCACTTACCGCTAAAAGCCAAGGTCAACATTCCGCCTAAGCGAAAAGAGCAGATCCCGTGCCACGCCCACGGCATCCAGTACGGCCGAGGACGCGGCCGATTATATAGGTTAGAATAAGATCACTTAACCCCTCAGACGCCAGGGCAGGCTCAATATTTTTTGCGGCCGGAGAATAAAACCCTTGACATATACATAATAAACATGATATAAATAATCCAGGGCAACTAAAGAAAGGGGGTGATGGCCATCAAACCGGTTCCAAGAACCCGGGTTATGCAGTAAAGGGATCAAGTGGGAAGAGGGGAGGGAGGAAATTATTTACAAAGGAGGTGATGACAACCATGGCAAGATATATGTTGACCGGTATTGACGATACTAAATGGAGACGCTTTAAAGCCGATTGCGACCTGCAGGGTATCACGATCAAACAGGCTTTTCTTGAGTACATCGATATCACGATTGAAACCCTCAAGAAACACCCAGGGGATTATATACCCAGATCCCGCAACCAAAAAAAAGGAGGGAAAACTAAATGACAGATACACCAAAAGACCTGGCCAGCTGGCCACTAAATTTAATCGGCTGGCCAATCCTTACCAGCACCAGGGAGGCCCTACTTTATGCACAGCTAATCTATGACGATCCCGACTCACAGGCCCACCTCGTCAGATACAGGAATGAAACCTATGTAGAGCTCAGGCGTGAGCGAGACAAGAAAGATCCGGACGGCCAAATCATGATGGACCTGGCCATAACCGCCCAACTTTACCGGGAAGCTTATATGGAGGCCGCCAGGATTAACCACGAGAAATATTATCCGGAAGGAGACTAACCCAATGAAACAGAAACTAATCAAAGGTGAGACCATCCAGGAGTACACCGTCAGGAGCAATGACATTCAATATGATATGGAGGAGCTGCTTGCACTTTTAGCAGCCGCCCACGGTTTTAACTGGACCGGCCCACTCCACGATTTAGTCAGGTCCATAATGAATGCCATCCATGAATTTAGACCCGTAGCGGACGAGGAACCATGATAGATCAAATATTTGCAGACATCATGAAGGAGGCCAGGTCCAGGGAGGGAAAGGACCTTATAGCAAATATTCTAATCGTCTCCAGTGAAATAGCCGTAAGGCTCTTAGCAGCCACGGAAGCCATAAGAGACAACGAGAGGAGGGAGGAACATGTTAGACAAGATCTTTGAAATGATTTTAGAGGAGGCCAAGACCAGGAAAGGTCATGATCTCTCATTGAAATTATGCATCGTGGTCCAGCAATTACACCTCAAGATTATAGATAAACTTGAGGACCTTGACGAACATCTTTTCGACTGGCTACCAGACGACCCCGAGGAGTTAGGAAAGGTCAAAGATAGCAAGTTCTTAAAGGAGGTGAAAAGGCGACATGACAGAGGAAATCTTTGAAATGATCATGAAGGAGGCCAGGTCCAGGAAAGGTCAAGCCCTTGAGCAAGCTATCCTGGAGGTTTTACTTGAGGTTATAGCCAAGGTTTTTGACGCCATCCAACCCCTCCAGGTCGACAACATCAAATCTACACGAGTTAAATTCACGAGGATAGACCCATGAGAACAAAAGAGCAGATACTTGACCAGGCCGTAAGAGCCAAACCAGCACCAGGCTCATGGGACTGCGTCGCATCACTACATGAGCGATTAACCATCGAGGTATTGATTGATATCCGGGATGAGCTAAACGAGACTAATAACATCCTGGCCAGCATTCAAAAGATAGAATACCGCGAGGCCAAATAACCCCGGAAACCCGCATGAAACGCCCGTTTATCATAAAATGATAAACGGGTATCACTTCTCTAAAATGTACGTCTTCCCGTTCATTCCAAACATACCCATTGAAGCTATTACCGTTTTCATGCTAGTCGGTCCGGTAAATTTCGATAAGGCACGCTCACCCGCCTTAATGCCTGCCACCGTAATTGCCTTGATCTCCCTCCACACACTCACACCGGCCGCCTTTAAAGTACTGTAGCCCAGGATTGTGATTTTATACAACGTGGACCTGAACATAATGCCCCGCCTCTTATCCTTCCGGATCCGGCGTGTCCGGAGTATATACCCTTTATCCTCAAGGTCCCTCAACCACCGATTGAGAGTAGCGATTGCAATATTGGTATCATGATATACAGCCAACAGGTTCATGATCGTAAGCTGTGCCGGGTAACAGTAGAGCTTCCCGTGTTTCTTATTAACAGCGTTCAACGTGGCCAGGATAGGCAAAGCCTGCTTTCGGGAATTCTTCATCTCACTACCCCCTTGATATTTATAATTTAACCCCCTTTATATTTTATCTTGACATCATTTGTCAAGTCCGGTAAATTCACCACACTTGGTAGAGGTGACCGGTGATAGAAGGCCGATCTTAAATAGGGTAGTGAACCTCAAAACCCTTGCCTCATGGCACACCACTAACCTTTTATCAGGAGGCACTAAAATGGCCGAGATAAAATCATTAGCCGCGATCAAGGAGAAATGGACCAGGGTCACTCCTATGCGGACCGAGGACTATAAGCTGGGTATCCAGAACCCAAAGAGGGACTGGGCAGAGGAGACAGTAAATGCCGAGGCCAACTATAAGGCAGGCGTGGACGCCGCACAGGCTAAAGGTCTGTTTGTAAAGGGTGTAGCAAAGGCCGGCTCTGCTAAGTGGAAGGATAAGTCCCTCAAGAAAGGCCCGGGCAGATTCGCCGAGGGCGTCTATATTGCAGGTCCCGACTTTGAGAAGGGCTTTGCACCCTTTCACGCCGCCATCGAGCGCGTGGATCTTGGCCCCAGATTTCCCAAACGAGATCCCCGGAACCTTGCCAGGGTCAAGGCAGTAG
>Ga0209977_10001230_pt1 | contig 11141 bp, 7 predicted proteins | sample SumtaG_2_FD_183113 | JGI IMG/M metagenome (GOLD analysis project Ga0209977, IMG submission 183113) | Deep subsurface microbial communities from Indian Ocean to uncover new lineages of life (NeLLi) - Sumatra_00607 metaG (SPAdes) (version 2) | ecosystem: Environmental > Aquatic > Marine > Oceanic... | reverse complement strand
ACCTTTAGATTTCAAGTAATTTACTGTTCCATCTTGTGCGGCCTCATAATAATGATAAAGTCCAGCAGAATCAAACTCCACTTCTCTTAATTCATTTCGATACTTCGTATTTTTCAAGAACTTCGCAAATTCGGATGCGAAAGGTGACCTACAAGTATTTCCTGCGCAAAGAAATAAAATATTTCGTATTTTGGGCATAATTAATCAATAGTAGATTTATTTAATTAATTAAAATATTCCAAGTAAAAAAAAAATTATGATTAACTTCAAAAGTATTAACGTCGTATATTAGATCATAAAGAAAAGACTCTTTAATTTCTAAAGGAATAAAATATGGCTGATGATATTCAGTTTAAAGAATATAAAGAAAATATTGAAGCATTATTTACTCCAAAACGTAGATATACGTTCTTAGTAGGAGCGGGAATCTCCATGGACCCCCCTACAAATATGCCCTCTGCAATACAAATCGTTAAGAATTTATTGGAATCATGTGCACCTCCAGATGAAATTGAGAATTTACTCTCACTTGAAATGCTCAGATTTGAACTTGTAGTAGAAAAAATTCAAGATATTTTTGATAAGGATTTGAAATTTTTAGATTATTTGGAGTATATAACTGAACCAAACTTAATTCATTTATTTCTAAGTAATATTATTACTCGAGGAAATTATGTCATAACTACCAATTTTGATTATTTGATCGAACAAGCTTTACTGAAGGTTCTAGAGAATAATTGGCACCAAGATATTATACCTATCATTTCAAAAGAAGATTTCATTTTTTACCAAGATCCTGAAAACCTTATGAAATCAAATAAATATCCTGTATATAAAATTCATGGATCCAAACGAAATATTATTACAGGTAAAGATACTAGTGATTCTCTCATAACAACCATGAGTGCTTTAGGAAAAGAGCGTGGAGAAGGGGAGACATTCACTATTGAGCCATACAAAAAACCTACTATATTCAATTTAATGAATAAGCGAACATTAGTGGTTTTAGGATATTCCGGAAGTGATGATTTTGATATTGGTCCTACATTAAGAGAATTACCTTTCCTTAATCGCCTTATCTGGATTGAACACACACAAAGTACACAAACAGAAATTACTAAAATAAGAAAGAAAGAAGATTTAATATCTCCAGAGAAGACATCTCATCTTGAACAAATGTTAACAGAGATAAGTTCAAGTGGCGATTTTGAAGTAATATTAATAAAAACAAACACAAGGTATTTTGTTGAAACACATTTGTGGAATGTTTTTTTACCTTATCTTCCTGTAAATGAAATCAATTTATTTGAAATAGAAAAAAAAATTCCAGAATTTTCAGAATGGATCAAACCTATTTATGAGGATATTGCATCAGTTGAAAAATATAAATTTGCATGCCACTTATTCTACTATTTAAAGGAAATTGAAGCAGCAAAACGATGTTCAGAAAAGGGGATTTTAATTGCCGAAGAAATCAATGATAAATCTTCTAAATCCTATTTTCTTAATTTTCTGGGTATGATCAATCAAATAATGGGAAATTTTCTTACTGCTTTACAATATTATAAGCAAGCATTACAAATAGATGAATCTTTAAATGACATTGCAGGCAAGAGTACGGATCTGAACAATATAGGATCAATTTTCTTAACCTTAGGAAAATATGATGAAGCGTTTAGTCAGTATCACCAATCTTTAGAAATTGTTGAAAAATTAGGGGATTTATCTAGTAAAATATCTTGTTTAAATAATATTGGTAGAGTGTACGAAATTCGCCATGAATTTAATTTGGCATTAGAAAATTATTTAAAAGCTGTAAAAATCACTGAAATAGTAGGGGATCTAAATCGCAAGGCAGCTCTTTTAAATAATATTGGAATGATTTATAAGGCTAATGATAAAAATGAGCGAGCAATTAAGTATTACGATGAAGCCTTACGAATTTCAGATCTTTTAGGAGATCTTTATGGAAAAGTTATATTGCTGAATAATATAGGAAGAGTTTATGATGATTATAAAAATTATGAGAAAGCATTAGAAAAATATTCTGAATCATTACAAATTGCTGAACAATTGGGCGATCTTTCAAAAAAAGCGGGATGTATAAATAACATTGGTTCCGTTTATTTAGCGCAGGGAAAAATTGATAAGGCATTGGAAAAATATCAAGAAGCTTTAAATATCGAAGAACGATTAGGTGATCCCTTAATGAAGATAATTTACCTTAATAATATAGGTATGATTCACAACAATCGCGCGAATTATAATCTTGCAAAGGAAAAATATAGTGAAGCTTTGATTATTGCTAATGATATAGGGGATCTATCGAAGAAAAGCCTTCTCTTAACCAAAATAGGATCAATTAACATGATTCAAGAAGAATATCAGGTTGCTCTTGTAAAATACCAAGAAGCAGTATTAATCTTTGATAAGATTGGTGAATTAAATAATAAAGCAGCTAGTCTCAGTAATATTGGAAAAATCTATGAGATATTTGATAATTATTATGATGCTTTAAGAAGCTATGAAGAAACGCTTGTGATTGATCAACAAATAAAAGATCCTATGGGAATTGCTAGTGACCTTTATAATATTGGCAGAGTATATACGATGCATGGAGAATATCGGAAAGCCTTGCACAATTATGAGGAAAGTTTAAAAATATTTAATCAATTGGAACAAGAACAATATATTGATGTAATAAGACATAAAATTGATGATATAAATAGAAAAATAGGTAAATAGAACCTCAAAAAAGATTTTCTCCACTTTTATTGTAATAAAATTTTAATAAAATTAAGTGTATTTTAAAATAAATTTTAATTATTTTAGGGAAAAATTGAATATTTTCCATTGAAGATTAAAACTGATTTCTTAATTATTGGAAGTGGAATATCTGGACTCTCTTTAGCGTTAAATCTTTCTAAATTATTTCCTGAAGAAAAAATTTTCTTAATAACAAAAGAAAGTTTACATCATAGTAGTACATATCATGCCCAAGGGGGTATTGCCTGTGTATCGAATAGCGGTGATAACTTTGAAAAACACATTAAAGATACCCTATTAGCTGGAGATGGGCTGTGTAATGAAACAATCGTAAGAACCATAATAACTCAAGCTCCTAAGAGGATAGATGAGTTAATTGAATTAGGGGTAAAGTTTACTAGAAATGAAAATGGTGAATATGATTTCGGAAAAGAAGGAGGACACTCAGAAAGAAGAATTCTACATGTAAATGATCAAACTGGGCAAAGTATTGAAGATACGCTTATAAGAAATGTAGAAAAGTTGAATAATATTGAAATAAAAGAAAAATGGTGCGCAGTTAATCTATATGTTAAGAATTTAAAGTGTTATGGCGCCTATGTTTTAGAACAAGAAACCGAAGAAATCCACAATATTGCAGCAAAAGCTACCGTTTTAGCTACAGGAGGAGCAGGGAAAATTTATTTATATACTACAAATCCAGATGTAATTTCAGGCGATGGTATAGCCATGGCTTATAGAGCAGGAGCAATGATATCTAATATGGAATTTTATCAGTTTCATCCTACATGTTTGTATCATCCCTATGCAAAATCCTTCTTAATCACAGAAGCTATGCGAGGAGAGGGCGCAATATTAAAAGATGTAAGAGGAAATGAGTTCATGAAAAATTACCATCCTCAAAAAGATTTAGCCCCACGTGATATAGTCTCAAGAGCTATTGATGCAGAACTAAAGAAATCTGGTGATGATTATGTTTATTTAGATATTAGTTCATTTAAGAATTCTGATTTTATTACAAATCATTTCCCAGGAATCTATGAAAAATGCTTAGAATTCAATATTGATATCACAAAAGAGCCAATTCCCGTAGTTCCTGCTGCTCATTATTGTTGTGGTGGTGTAATGGCAGGAATTGATGGCACTACAGAAATAAAAAATCTTTATGTCATTGGAGAAGCCGCATGTACGAACTTTCATGGTGCAAATAGATTAGCAAGCAATTCTTTACTTGAAGGTGTAGTGAGTGCATATGAATGCGCTAAATATTTATTAGAACAAAGATCGAATTTAAAAATCAAACAGTTTTCCGAATGGGAAATTGGGAATGCTGTTCCGTCAACAGAAGCAGTAGTGATAACCCAAAATTGGGATGAAATTAGAACCGTGATGCAAAATTTTGTGGGCATTGTCCGATCAGATATGCGTTTAAAAAGAGCTCTTAAACGAATGAATATATTCTCAGAAGAGATAGATTATTACTATTGGAATTATAAAGTTGATAAGAATTTAATAGAATTAAGAAATTTATCAATGGTAGCAGAACTTTTAATCAGATGTGCATTATCTCGAAAAGAAAGTAGAGGAACTCATTTTAATGAAAACCACCCAAAAAAACGGGATTTGGCGAGGAACTCTTACATAAAAAGACCTTGGTAATTACAAACTGCTTTTTATAACTATAATTTTATATTATTGCTGTCATTTATATTGATAAGTTCAATCTTAAAGAAGCTAAGGATTTATATTGAATATTGGTAAAAGTATTAGAATAGAAAGATTATTTGATCGGAAGACTAAAAAAACGATTATTATTCCAATGGACCACGGATTAACAATGGGAACAATTAAAGGTCTAGAAAACATCGCTGACATGGTTGATAAAGTTGCTTTAGGAGGTGCAAATGCAGTACTAATGCATTCAGGTATGGTGAGCACTGGACACCGACAGTATGGTAAGGATATTGGTTTAATAATCCATTTATCTGGAGCAACAAATTTAGCCCCAGATCCTGACAGAAAAGTTCTAGTCTGTTCTATTGAAAGAGCATTAAAGATGGGTGCTGATGGAGTTTCAATCCATATAAATATTGGGGCAAATGAGGAACCAGAAATGCTCCAAGACGCCAGTAAAACTATAGAAAAATCAAGAGAGTGGGGAATTCCGTTAATAGCTATGATGTATCCAAGAGGTACTAAAATTAAAAATGAGAACGATCCCGAAGTTGTAAATATTGCTGTTAGAGTAGGTGTAGAATTAGGTGCGGATATCATTAAAACAAATTACACAGGAGACATAGATTCATTTAAAGAGATAGTGAATGGTGTTAGTCATGTTCCTATTGTTATTGCGGGAGGACCGAAAATGGATAATATTTCAGATTTGTTCCAAATGGTATATGATTCTATTCAAGCAGGGGGATCTGGAGTATCGATTGGTAGGAATATATTTCAATCTGAAGACCCTACAAAAATGATAAGTGCAATTTATAAAATTGTGCATAAGAATTATACAGTTGAAGAAATATTAAAAGAATACAAGTTTGACTAAAAATAAGAGATAATCATCATAATGAAATATAAAAAAATATACCCTCTTTTTTCAAAAAAGATTGAAAATGCTAAAGATAATCAAATTGATTTCAATGTAATTATCTCTTTTGAAGATATTGCAAACCGAGATAAATTTATAACTAAGCATAAAGATTTGAGAATTTTAAAGAAATTTTATCTTATCCCCTCTATTGCTGTGAATCTAAAGAAGAAACAAATTAATGAATTTGATAAAGAGGATTTAATAAAACAATTAGAAGAAGATCAGAAACTTTTTCTTTCAATGTTAGAGTTCAGTGAGTTTTTAGAATTAGATAGTTATAAAAATTCCCAAATTTCATTCACAGGAAAAAATGTTAGGGTAGGGATTATTGATGATGGAATAAATAAAAATTTCCCATCAATATCGAATATTATATCTAAGCAATTTTTATTCAGCAACAGAAAAAAAGTTGATGATCTAAAGAACACGAAAAGAGAGATCACACATGGAACTGTAATGGTTAGTTTGATTAGTAACCAATTTAAAAATATTGATGGTAATTATATTGGAATTGCCCCGAATGTTAATTATTTTGATTTTAATATATCTAATTCAAGTCAAGAATACAAGATCTCTGATATTCTAAACGTTTATGATAAAATTGTTGAAGAAAATATTAATATTGATATTCTATTAATTTCATTTGTCACAAAAGATTCTTCTGATGGTAAAGATATATTATCTTTAGCGTGTAATCTATTAGTTGATAGAAATATAATCATAATATGCCCTGCTGGCAATTTTGGCCCAAATTATTATACAATTGGAAGCCCTGGTGCAGCAGAGAAAGTTATTACCGTAGGAGCTCTCACAAAAAAACTTACTGTTCCTAATTTTAGTGGAAGGGGTCCCACTTTAGATGATCGAATAAAGCCAGATTTATGTTTTCATGGTTCCAATGTTATAGTGCCATTCTCTGAAAGTTTAAGAGTAAGAGTTTCTGGTACTAGCGTTTCTGCTTCAATTTGTGTAGGATTAATCGCTTTAATAAAAGAATTTGATCCAGAAATAACTTATAATGATCTTATAGATTTGTTAAAAAAAACAAGTAGAGATTTAAATTATGAACCGAAGGCTCAAGGATTAGGAACTGTAAAATTCTCTGATCTTTTTAAAGAATTGGATTTATACCATGAAAAACTCTCCTCATATAATTATTTAACTAAAAGATCATTAGTTTTATCAATTGAATTTTTAATAGTTTTAGTTATTTTATTCAATTTCTTTTATTTTTTTAATAGTTGGCAAATCTAATTAGGAATTGAGAGGGAATTAAAATTTATCCAATATTTCATGCAGCTCTACCCTTATTATTGACTGAAATACCACAATTAAAGAAATTAAAAATTAACAGATTTTTTTTATTGGTTGGATCCTTACTTCCAGATATAGTTGATAAGCCTTTATTTCTTTTTGGTTTTGGAAATGGGAGATTTTTTTCTCATAATTTATTATTTTTAATTATAAGCTTCTCAATCGTTTATTTATCCTCTAAAAGAAATAAATACATTTCATTTTCCTTTCTTACTGGCCTAATTATTCATATAATATTGGATATTCCTCATGTCCCGCTTTTTTATCCTTTTATTTCTTATGATTTTACTTATCTTGAGGACCCTTTACAAAATTGGGTATTAACTTTGTTAAAAAATCCATTTATACTAATCACAGAAATCATGGGATTTTTATTTGTAATATTTATTTTAGTAAAGTACAAATTATACCATATAAAGGATATAATGAATTATTTAAAAGGGAACAATCAAATATTAACTCAGAACTCAAAAACAATAAATAGCAATAATTAACTCCGTGAAGAATTTAATTTTTTAAATAAAATTATTTGGGTTATAAATCTAATATGAATTAGTTAATAATAGACTCATTAATTTTTATATAGTATTGTAAGCCAAGCTTTATTCAATATATATGGTATTTATCTTGAAGCATTATGATGTAATTCTTATTCACCCACCTAGAGTTTTAAAACCAGAATATGGTAAAAACGCTAAATTTGTTCGAGGTTCATTTATTTTCATCCCAATGGGTGTTTTTGCTATCGCAGATATTCTTGAGAAAGAAGGTTTTGGAGTTAAAATAATAAATTATCCTTTAGAGCAATACTTAAATCGTAATTGGGAATTAACTAATTTTCTTAAAAATATTGATTTTGATGTATGTGGAATCGATTTACATTGGATACATAATGCTCATGGTGCTATTGAAGTTGCTAAAATCGTAAAAAAAATAAATCCCAATGCAAAGGTAATTCTTGGAGGTTATAGTGCGTCATATTACCATAATCAAATTTTAAAATATTATAAAGCTGTGGATGGTATAATTAGAGGAGAAGGTGAAGTTCCACTTCTAAAGTATGCTCAAAGTGTCAAAAAAAATCAATCTTTAGATTCCGTTCCTAATTTATCTTATCGAGATTCCTCTAAACATATAAAGGTTAATTCTCTTACCTATACAGCAAAAACTTTGGATAACTTAAATTTTACAAATGTATCACTTCTAAAAAATGCAAAACAATACTTTGAATGTAGTAGACAAATGATGGGAATCTCTTTTAATCTTCCCGTTGGAAGAGGTTGTCCTTTTAATTGTCCTTATTGTGGCGGAGGTCAAAGAGCTCAAGAATGTATCTCGGGTCGCAAGGAAGTTGTTCTTAGAAGTCCAGAAAAGGTGGTAGAAGATATCAGCAACATCCTTAACAAGTTTAAAATTTCAAGTGTTTTTTTTGGGCATGGTACTTATCCTGCCAATTTAAAATATTGGAAAAAACTATTTAGATTGATACAAAAAGAAAAATTAGATATTAGCGGGGACTTAGAGATATGGCGCTTACCCTTTCCTAAAGAAATGTGGAAAGTATTTTACAAGACCTTTTCTCGTAGATATTCTTCAATTAGTATTTCTCCTCGAACATTGTCATCGAGAGTTCAACAAAAAATTACTAAATTCTGTGATCCGACGTTTAAATTTCCCAAAAGTCAAATTCTAGAATTAATGAAAAATGCAAATTTGTTCCGAATGACATTAAGAATATGGTTAACAATTGGTTTTCCATTCCAGACCCGTTTTGATGTTCTCAAAGATTTTGAGTTTGCGATGAACTGTCTTTTGAAATATGGAAAATCTAATTTGAAACCAATAACAATAATGAGTGAGCCATATCACATTTTCCCCGGGTCTCCTGCTTATGAATCCCCTAAGACATTTGGTATTAAATTAAAATATAATTCTTTTCTGAAGGTTGCAGATATTTTTAAACGATCTAAGAATTCATTTTTTTATAATGTAATTAATTATAACACAGACCATTTTTCTAGCACTTCTATACTTAATGCAAATAAGCTATTCTTTTTAAGTACGGCACTTATGCATCTCACAACAGGTCGAAAAACTTAAGATAAGAGAAAAATAAAGATTTGTAATTGTATTATTAATTTTAAAGTAAAGTTTTTAAGTTCTTTAATATCTGGAAGATCACGTTAAATATATCAACTGGACTTATACGTGAAGTGTGATAACTTAATCCCCGTGATCTAATGAATCGTGTAATTCCTGACATAGCTTTTTTAAAAGATAACAATTCTTCGTTAGCCTTAGTTAAATAATAGCTCAAGTCATCTGATGATAAATTTTGATACTTAAGAACAGGTACTGACCAATTATAATCTTTCCAATCCTTAGTGAGCAATAAATCCTCTCTCAATGCTTGTTCCATTAGCTTCGTCCCGGGAAAGGGAGTCATTAAGGAAAAGGTGGGTACATCAATTTCTAATGATCTCGCGATCTCAATCGTAGATTCAAGATCTTGCTTCGTATCTTCGATATTTGCACCTAATATAATGTTTCCTTGAATGATATATCCAAGATCATGAAGTATCTTTATTGCTAACTTGATCTGTCTGAATTTAATTCGTTTGTTGAGCTTTTCCAATGTTTGATCTGAGAAGCTTTCCAATCCTAAAAACAAGTAAAAAAATCCCGCATCTGCCATCTTCTCAAAAATTTTAGGATATTTCACAATCGTATCAACACGGGCTTGAGTTATGAAGTATTTTTTAATGCTGTTTCTAATGATTGCATCACATAATTCCACTACCGATTTCCTATCCACTATAAAATTATCGTCGACAATGAAAACGAAACTTGATCTCTTTTTAATCTCAAAAGATTGTAACTCATTAATGATATCTTGATTTGCACGCCGTCGGTATGTTTTTTTATAGAAATAAGGGATGCAGCAAAAATTACATGTGAATGGACAGCCTCGACCGGTTTCAATGGAGTCAACTGGGAAACCAAAAAAATTATAGGTTTTCTTTGCTGATGCTGAACGAAACTGACGATTTGGAGACTGAATGTGCTTTAAATCCATCAATTCCCGGTCAGGATTGTGAATCTGTTTTCCATTCCGCTTATACGATAATCCAGCAACTCCAATTGGACTGTCACTTTGTATTAGCTCACGCATAGTAATTTCTCCCTCCCCTCTTACTACAATGTCGAATGATTTGAACTCTAGTGTTTCACTAGGCACCAGTGTTGGGTGCCACCCCCCTACAACTGTTCGGGAACCATAAGTCTTCGCTATGCCAGCGATTCTGTGAGATACATAAATTTGAGAACTATAATTCACACTAATTCCAACATAATCCGGCTGGAACTGTTCGATAATTTTACCGAATACATTTAAACTTAATAATTTAGTACGTCTGTCAATTATGCGTACATCGGCAATATCATCGATATTCGCTGCTATGTATTCCAATCCCAATGGGGGATACACAATGCTTGCTTGAGGCCCATGCTTGTAAACATTTGGATTATCCGGTTTTACTAGTAGTACACGCAAAATTATTGATACCTTTATGATGGATTTAAGCTCCTATGAGAGGGAATATTCAAAACAGTTTAAAATTATTTTGAAATATTCAAATAATGATAAAAATAAAACCTTCTTTGAATATAAATTAAATTTTTGCATGGTTTTATGGTGAATTAATCCTTAGATTAAAAAAGTCATTGAATTTGCTTTTCATTATAATTTTATATCATTTCCTACTTCAGTCGTAATTTTTAAATATAAGTTAGCTTTATAATTAAAAATATAACATTGTGAAATTTCTTTAGAGAGATAATATATCCTACTTAACAATAATTAATATCAAATATGCGTTATACTCAAAAGCTATTTATATCAAAAAATTTATTGATTTTAATCTTTTTTTTTGTATGTATCCCAATTACATTTATTTATGGGTTTTTAAGAGATATTCCCTACTTAATTTCTATTTTCAACGATTATATTACATCAGGAAGTTCAATTTTCCTTCCCTTTTTGCCTTCTAGCAATATTTTTTGGTTTTTACCTGATAAAATTCAATTTTTCCCATTCAGCTCTGGATTTTTAATTGACATTATCATTATTATAAACCTTGGTGCTTTAGCTGAAAGAAGCGCTTATCATTATTTTATAAAGGTATGTTTAGAGGAAAATTATCAAAAGTCTCTTGATGTTGGATCTAACAATCAAATCTACGATTTATCTCAAGGTTCAGTCATACTTTTTGGATTAAGAGAAGAATCGAGAATTCCATTGGATGAAGTGGTTTTAAATATTAAATCTAAAAAGAATCAAAGTCTAATTTATGAATATAACGATTTTTATTATTGTTTAGTAGAGGAAGAGTGTATTTGTAACAATGTAAAATTATCACAAACATTTTTTGCACATCAAAATTCATACTTTCAACAATTTTGTTAT
>Ga0209977_10001229_pt1 | contig 11141 bp, 9 predicted proteins | sample SumtaG_2_FD_183113 | JGI IMG/M metagenome (GOLD analysis project Ga0209977, IMG submission 183113) | Deep subsurface microbial communities from Indian Ocean to uncover new lineages of life (NeLLi) - Sumatra_00607 metaG (SPAdes) (version 2) | ecosystem: Environmental > Aquatic > Marine > Oceanic... | reverse complement strand
TTACCAGCGAGCAGGTCTCTTTAGATTATCGCCTGTTCTTCTTTCATCCGCATTATGTTATCCCAGCTATAGCCTATTTCAAGCAGGGCTTCTTTGGTATGTTGCCCTAACTCGGGAGCAGCCGCTCTCGGCCCCCGGGGGTCACGTCAAGAATAGCCCATATCTCACCCTCAGAGTTACTCATCAGCCTGATGAGTAAGCAAATGCAATGCATTTATTGAATTAAAACTGTTAGTGAGCTATAGTAATAAAGCGATTCACAACACATTAAATCCAGATAAAAGTTTTTAATAACTAATGGATGAAAAACCTGGTGTATTCTTATGGAGCCAAAAGACCATATTCAATAATTTACATAGAGCATTAAATCTAGAGGGAGGCAATAGAAATTCATGGATTCCTTGAAGGGCATAAGAGTAGTTGACCTGACGGCAGCTGTTTCCGGGACTAGTGGTACCATGGTTTTAGCCGATTTGGGTGCTGATGTGATAAAGATTGAACCGCCCAAGGGTGAACACTACCGCTATGCTATTGATGGTGCTTTCTTATTAGCCTTCAATCGAAACAAGCGCGATTTAGCCTTAGATTTAAGAACAGCGGAAGGGCGAGAAATAGCGCTTAGACTTGCTGGTAAGGCAGATGTTTTGATGGAAAACTTTGTGCCTGGGACTGCAGATAAGCTTGGGTTAGGCTATGAGAGGGTATCTAACCGGAATCCTCGCATAATATATTGTTCAGTTTCTGGCTTCGGCCAGGAAGGCCCTTACAGCCAACGCCCTGCCTATGACCCTTCAGTACAGGCAATGGGAGGCATCATGATAGCCACGGGCGAACCAGAGGGAAAGCCTTGCCGACAACAGACTTCTCTTATTGACACCAGTGCCGGTATGTACGGTGTTATTGCTATTCTGGCAGCACTAATTAATAGAGAAAAAACCGGGAAGGGGTGTCGCATAGATATTTCCCTGTTGGATACTGCAATATTTGCGATGAATTACCACTTGGCCTATTATTCACTTTCAGGCAATATACCGAGGAGATTGGGCTCTGGAAGTGAGGCCTGGGTACCTTATGCGGCTTTCGATACCAAGGATACGCCGGTATGGATCGGTATTTCATCGGATAAATTTTGGGCTGCATTTTGCAAAGCCCTGGGTTTAGACGATTTTGTTAACGATCCCCGTTATCTTACAGATGAAGACAGAAAGCAACATCGTGACGAGTTAAATGCTAAGGTAGAAAAGATTTGCATGCAATATAATAGCATTGAGCTAGAATCTAAATTGGCAGCGGCAGGGGTTCCCTGTGCCCGACTCGCTACTGTTGCCGAGTTAGAAGATAACCCTCAAGTAAAAGCACGGGAGTTAATTGAGGAATGGCATTATCCTGGCAAAGGCAACGTTAAGATAGTTAAAACACCAATCATGATTGATGGGCAGTTACCTGGAACTAGGATAAAAACTCCCTTTCTTGGCGAACACACAGCTGAAATTTTGGCAGAGCTAGGATACAGCGAAAGAGAAATCCGGGAATTGCTAGATAAAGGTGTTGTAGTCCAGTACAGGTCTTAATTTCTGAAGCTATACTGGTCAGGAGACAAACGGTTAAAGGGTGAAGCTACTGCCTAGGTCTGCTAAATCATGATTACAGATTTCTAACAACAGATATAAGTAGGATGTTGGAGCTACCCAATTCCGACAGATAGCCCGACGGGAGAAAGCAAACGACATTCCCAAATGGGACCAGACTACTCCACCTACTCGAATATAACATTTCAGTGTTATGTGTGCTTCATCAACAAGGCTCTGCTAAGCAAGACCTGCCTGACTTTCTCGCTAATACCCCGAAACCTGGAGTTTGGATTTACTATTTATTATACTGCGCTTGTTGTCTTATGCCAATGAGTATTTTGGTAACCCGGTCAGTAATTCTGGTATAGACTTTAATCGCCACAGGGTAAACGCGGGTATTTTGTATCTGAATATGGAGCCAGCAATCAGATTCAAACTGACAATAGGTCATTGCGTTGAATTTACACATAGTTTATAAAAACAGGTTCGACCTTATTCCTTTACAATCGATACTTCTTGACCACAGCGCTCCTTATGATATAATCTGCCACAAGAGCCTGTGTTGCATGGCGCTTTACCTGTAGGGAATACGATTAAGTGAGATAGTCCAGTAAACTTCACCGACTAGGAGGTAATCATCATGAGGCTTTCGTTGTGGGAAATCCTGCTGAGAACCAAAGAAGGGCCGATAATAGAAGAAAAGCAATTCGACCTTTCAATATTTAAAAAGATACAAGAACTTCAACAAAAATATGATATCAAGTATGACCCTGAAAAACCGCTCGATGTAGACGGTGACCTGGCGGATAGGGTTTTTCAGGCGGGAGTAGCGTTCTTTCTTAATATCGGGACGTACTGCATCACTACCCGTAGAGTCATCAAACTGACGGAACCGGAGTTACAGACTGAAATCGCCTCTTGCCCGGACGAATTGGAATTGGGTCAGGGGACAGACAAAGTAAAAATGTTGCACCGTGACGTCGAGGGAAACCAGGAGCCCGTTGTCGTTGCCGGGATTCAGACGGCACCATTTAGCGATGAAGAGATGATGTTCAAGATTACCAAGGGTTGCGCTATGGACTATTGCATCGATGGAATCTGGGGTGGAGTCCTGTTAAAAATTGAGGGCAAGTATGATGTTATCGCCGGTACACCATCGGAAATATATCAATACAGAAAAACGGTTGAAATAATGCGGGAAGCTATAAAAGCCGCCGGCAGACCGGGTATGATTATAATTAATAATGCTCCAACAAGTCTGGCAACAATAGCCATGTATAGTGAAGAGAGCGGACTTCGAAAGACAGACGGGATAGAGTCCACGGGGATGTCTGAGGTTAAAATAAGCTATGATGACCTTAACCGCTGTGCCTTTGGCCTCGCCCATGGAATTCACATACATGGCTCTCATAGCTCAGTTATCGGCGGATTTTCCGCAACCCCCGAAGGCGCTGCGATTGTAGCTGTCGCCGGGGCGTTACAACTTGTTGCCGTGCAAAAGTCAGACAGCCTCCGCTGTGGAGTGATCGAGGCTATGGTTAAAAGTCGTGTGACCAGAAAGGAGTTGTGGGCAGCCGGCACAGCTCTTCAGGGTTTAAGTCGGAATACCAGGCTGATTGTTGATGGTTCCATTGGCGACCACCCCGCCGCCGGCCCGGGAACAAAACAATATTTGTATGAATCCGCTGCTGGTCATATTGTCTCAACGGTAATGGGAGCCCACTCTACCCAGGGCACGAGAAAGTTCGTTGTGGGTAGCACCTGTAATTATGGGACTCCACTGGAATCCCGCTGGATGGGTGAGGTCTGTAAGGGCGCCGTGGGCATGGACCGGGTAACGGCCAACCGGATAGTTAAATATCTGCTGGCTAAATACGAAGACAAACTACGGGATGCCCCGGAAGGAGAAACATTCGAAAAATTATATAATCAGGGAAAACTAGAGCCATTGCCACACTATCAGAAGCTATATCAAGAAGTGAAAGAAGAACTGAGAGAACAGGGCTTGAACTTTAGAAATTGAAGGAGGAACAGTGGAAATTTCCAACTTATCACAAGAACATAAAGGGCTGCTGGACGCATTTAGAGATGCCATTGTAGCCATAGATGAAGATAAAGCCAGGGAAATCGCCGAGAATATTATCAGCGAAACAATTGACCCCAGCACTGCCATTAAGTATTCTATTGCCGATGCTGCCATTAAGGTCGGTGAAAGATTCGATAGTGGTGAGTATTTTCTGCCGCACCTGGTTATGGCAGGGGACTTGATGGAGGCAGTGGGTGCCATCCTGGAGAAGCATATCCCGGCAGAAAAAATTGAACGGAAAAAGGTCATCGTTATCGGAACCGTCCAGGGGGATATGCACAGCGTGGGGAAAAACCTTGTCGCCACCATGTTTAAGGCCGGCGGCTTTGAAGTTCATGATATGGGAGTTGATGTAACCAGTATCGCCTTCATAGACAAAGCCAAAGAAGTCAAGGCTGATATGATCGCTCTGTCATCACTGCTCACGACTACTATGCCTTACCAAAAAGAGGTAATAGAAGACCTGGCAGCCATGGGAATCAGAGACCGGTTCAAAGTGATGATTGGCGGAGGACCCGTTACGGAAGTATATGCCCATGATATCGGTGCCGACGGCTACGGCAGAGATGCCATCGAAGCTCTGGATGAGGTAAAAAAACTCCTGATTTAGTTAAAACATTAAGACACTAAAGAGGTTTTAATATAATGATTACTTTGCTTGATATTGCGGAAAGAACCCAAACCGGTGAAAAAGTTGAAGAGAAAAAATGGGATATGGAATTCTTCCGCACTATTAGTGAATTAATCAACAAGCACGGCATTGAATTACCTGAGGAACATGGCTTTATTAATATGGACGACGAGCTCGTAGAGAGAGCTTTTGAGGCAGCGATAGAACTTCTGGAAAAAGTGGGGGTTTACTGTATCACCACACGCCGATGTGTAAGACTCAGTCGAGACGAAATTCTTGCCGGTATACGCGAAGCTCCCACCGAAATCCTTATGGGTGAAGGTAGCGACAAAAGAGTATGGAAGCAAAGAAAAGTAGAAGAAAAGGGTAAACTCAACATTTGCCCCGGTCACCACTCACCATTTACGGAAGACCTGGCTGGTCTGATAGTTAGTAATTTCGCACAGATACCCCGAACAGATTTCATCGAAGGGTTCAATTTCCCCAAGATAGAAGGTCGGGAAATCATGGGCGCTCCGATGGAAGTATACGCCTCAAGACGGCAGTTGGGATGGATGAGGGAAGGTGTAAGCAAGGCTAGCCGGCCAGGCCTGGCAGTCGTCTACTACCCGATTAACACCAGGGCAGAAGACTTGATTGGGGTAATAGACCCCGACTACGGTCTGCGAAGGACAGATGGAATCTTGCTGACACTTTTGCCTGATTTGAAGATGGAGCAAGACATGCTTTCGGCTGCCATTGTCTATGAAGAATACGGATGTTTTAAACTGAGCGGTAGTTTTGCTATTGTCGGTGGGTTCTGTGGGGGCATTGAAGGAGCCATCATCGAAGGTATCGCCAAACCAATCGCCTGCATGATTGCCTATCGAGATTACATTCATTATACGGGAGTCGAGCACATACACATGCTGAATGGACGCCAAATGCTCGTTCCCGGCATTAACTGGGCCAGGTCCGTGGTAAACCAGGCTCTAAATCGATTTACCCATACTATCTGTATGCGATGGGTAATCCCGACTTCTGGGCCGGGGACAGAATTAAATTTGCTTGAAGTCGCCATGCAATCAATTGAAGCGCCGATAAATGGGATGAACCTTTACGCGCCGAGACATTGCCGGACGACTATCAATCACGGACAAACACCTCTGGAAGCGGAATGGATGATCGAAGTGTCCGATGCCGTCATCGACCAGGGGTTTGACCGACCAGGAGCCAGCGAGCTCCTGGCAAAGCTAGCCAAAAGACTGGAAAACGAAAAACCGGCGTCAGGTTATGATATTACAGAATGTTATGATTTGATTCACCATAAACCTATGCCGGACTATGAAAAAGCATACCTCAGTGTAAAGTCACAACTCACAGAAATGGGTCTCAAATTGTAAAAGTTTCACTCCTATCCGGTTACAGAACTAATTCATCGAATAACCAGCGGAGCAGTTGAGGGTCTGACCAGTCATGCCGCTAGATTCGTCGGAAGCCAGAAACACCGCCAATGCCGCCACCTCCTCGGCTGTCACAAACCGATGCAGAGCAGCCTTAGCTCTATCAATCTCCATAAGCTCCTCGATTGTCTTGCCAGTAAGCTCACTCCTGTGCTGGTACACGCGGTCGATACGGTCCCCCTCCACCGGCCCGGGAGCAATGCAGTTCACCCTGATGCCATACTCGCCCACCTCCCGAGCCAAAGACTGGGTGAGGCTAATTATGCCCCACTTAGAAACACTGTAGGGACTTCTCAAACTAAACCCCCACCTCCCCGCTCCAGAGGATATGTTAATGATGTTACCGCTCTGGCGCGGAATCATATTCTTTAAGACATGCTTGGCACAAAGCATCGCTCCGGTGAGATTTATCGCCAATACCTGATTCCAACCCTCCAGGTCCATATCGGCAACACTTGCCGTGGGACCCTCTATCCCTGAATTATTAACCAGCACGTCGATTCTGCCAAACTCCTCCAGAGTTCGGTTCACCATTTTTAGTGGCTGCTCAGGGTCGGTAAGGTCAATAACTACGGTTAGACTTTTTCTTCCCATCGCCTCGATTTCTGAAGCTACTTCCTTTAAAGCTGCGTCAGTTCTAGCTGCTACCACCACATCAGCCCCCTCTCTAGCAAAGGCCAAAGAAATGGCCCGGCCAAGTCCCTTGCCACCACCGGTAACAATGGCTACCCTACCCTCAAGTCTCATAACACGCTCCTTTCTACATATCAAGTATACTTTTTGACTTTCACCAATCTGTCCAGATTTCCCGGGTTAAACAGAAACCGCGCTGCTGTAATGCAGACCACATACACTACCTCCGACTCACATAACCCTGGTGAGAGCACAACAACAGCAAACCTCATCCATGGGTCTTATTGAGTATACGTGGAGACTCAAACTACCGTCAAGCCACCAGTAACAATATCTCAGCGCTTCTTTACAACATTGTACCAATGGGGTTAAATAGTAGATAATACTGCGAAATTGGCTAAATCTCAACTTTACAAATCACCTGAGTAGTTTGTTAAAACCTGTAACCAAAGAAAAGCATAATTAGGGGGTAAAAGGTATGGCAGAACTAATTGAAAGAGCTGCGAGGGATTTAATCAACTCAAAGTATGCTGTTGCCCTGACTGGAGCCGGGATGTCAACCGAGTCGGGAATTCCTGATTTTCGAGGACCATCAGGCATCTGGACTAAAGACCCCGAGGCAGAAAGAAGAGCCTACCAAACTTATGATAAGTTTTTGGCAAATCCGAGAGAATACTGGGAGGAAAGACTGGACAGCCCTTCTTTGTTAGGAGATTTAGGGGAAATAAAGCCTAATCCCGGTCACTATGCACTGGCTGAATTAGAAAAGATGGGAATGTTGAAGCGGGTAATTACTCAAAATATTGATAATCTACACCAAAGAGCCGAAAGCAACAACGTCCTGGATTATCATGGAAATACTTTCAAACTAAGATGTACTGATTGCAATGTTAGATTTGACTCCGAAGAATATGATTTACAAAAACTGAGAGTGGAAGGGAAATTGCCACCTCGTTGTAAAAGATGTGGCGGAGTAATAAAGACAGATGTTGTTCATTTCAGGGAGCCAATTCCCGGTGATGTTGCTCATCAAAGCCTGGAGGAAGCCCGGAAATGTGATTTAATGCTCATCTGTGGTACGTCAGCCGTGGTCTATCCCTTCGCCAGTCTACCCAGAATAGCCAGGGAGAGAAAGATGGTAACAATAATAGAGTTAAACGCCGAGCCAACACCTCTAACTGAGGAAGGGGTCTCTGATTACCTGATTCAGGGCAAAACTGGTGAGATTTTACCGAGAATAGTTGAGACAGTGAAAAAGTTGAGGAAATAAAAACTTGAGGTTTCAGAATAGCCAAGAATAGTTATTATGAAGGAGGGCGGAGTCATGCAGGTGACAGAATTGGGTGTCAACCAAGCCAAATTATCCGTAATCCGGGGAGATATTACCAGGCAAATCACAGATGCTATAGTTAATGCTGCCAGCTCAAGCTTAATGGGAGGTGGTGGTGTCGATGGTGCAATCCACCGGGCTGGCGGCCCTGCCATCCTGGAAGAATGCAAGCAAATCGTATCTCGACAAGGGCGGTTGCCAACCGGTAAAGCGGTGATTACCACCGGGGGAAATCTCAAGGCAAGATTTGTTATTCACACTGTCGGGCCTGTCTGGCACGGAGGTAACCAAGGAGAAGCTGAGTTGCTTGCCAGTGCCTATCGGGAAAGCCTCCAAGCAGCCGCGGAGAATCATCTAAGTAGTATTTCTTTTCCGTCGATAAGCACTGGTGTCTATGGTTACCCGGTGGCTACGGCGGCAAAGGTAGCCGTAAACGCTGTAGTTTCTTTTCTTAAGGAAAATATCACCTCAACCAAGAAAGTAATTTTCGTGCTTTTCGACTCCACGACTTTCCAAAGCTACGCATCGGCGCTTAACGAAATGGTGAGGGAAAACAAAGAAGCCTGACGGAGCGCGAAGATGATGATAGACACAAGTTTGCAGGAATCATGCACATACACTTCAGCTCATACCAATCATCAAGAGCAATAGAGCTAATCCTATTCTTTACCCCTACCGTGTAGGGCACGGCCGTTTAGCACACCGGTATGCTGCCCTTTATCTGCCACTACAGCACCATTGACCAGCACATAGTCAATCCCAACCGGATACTTTTTCGGCTCATCAAACGTGGCTTTGTCAGCGACGGTTTGTGGATTAAATATAACAAGGTCAGCCGCTAAGCCCTCTTTCACTAATCCGCGGTCGTTTAAGCCAAGACGCTGCGCCGGTGCTGAGGTCATATGACGAATCATTTCCTCTAACCCGAGGATGCCGAGCTCACGGCAATAAACGCCGAGGTAACGAGGGAAGGTACCCCACCCCCTGGGATTGGGCCTGTCACCAACGAGGATACCGTCGCTGCCAACCGTGTGGCACGGATGCTTCATGATTGTCCGTATATCCTCTTCATTACCGTTAAAACCCACGTAGCCGGCACATAACTCCTCTTCCAGCAGCAGGTCACAGACAAATTCGGCGACATCCTTACCGGCTATATTGGCTCCCTCAAGGAAATTCTTCCCCAGGTAAATCTTATTTTTTGCCGTAGACACGCAAGCCAAAACAAGCCGGTCCCAGGGAAGAGAGGCAGCATGCATATCGGCACAGATTTTCTCCCTTATCTTCGGCTGTCTCAGCCTTTCCAGAATGGCATCCGGTCCGTCTTCATGCACCCAGCGAGGCAGGAAAATAACCATTGTCGTGCTTGTCGCCATGTAGGAATGTGAATCGAAGGTTACATCAAGGCCCTTCTTCCGTGCCTCGTCTACTAGAGCCAGCATCTCTTTTGACTTACCCCAGTTTTCCTGTCCATTAGCCGCATAGTGAGAGAAATGTACTTTCACACTGGTCTTCTCAGCCACCCGAATAACCTCTTTGATAGCTTCAATCAAGCCAATGTCTCGCAGACGCGTGTGCCATTCCGATATGCCGCCATATTCAGCAACAATCGTGCAGATATTAACCAGTTCCTCCGTATTAGAATAACGGCCCGGGTAGTAATCAAGCCCGGTGGAAAAGCCGACAGCTCCCTCACGCATTCCCTGAGCTAATATTTCCCGCATCTTTGCCAACTCTTCGGTTGTAGCCATGCGGTCGACAAAGCCCACCGTTCCCAGCCGAAGAGCATTGTGCGGCACGAGGTAGGCCACGTTGACCGCCACCCGGCGGTCAAAACGGGCAAGGTATTCACTCACCGAACTCCAGTCCCAGGAAATATCCGGATTGCCATTCAGGGCAGCAAGATACCGCCGCATCATCTGCAGATTGGCCGGGGACAGCGGAGCGTATGACAGGCCATCCAATCCTATCACGTCAGTAGTTACTCCCTGTAGAATCTTCGGCTCATGTTTTGGATTGGCAAGAAGCATGACGTCCGAATGCGAGTGCATATCAATAAAACCAGGGCACACTACCTGTCCATCAGCCTCAATGACCCGGCGAGCCTCCGCCTGGTCAAGCTTACCGATGGCAGCAATCTGCTCGCCACGAATGCCAACATCGCCGTAGTACTCCGGATTTCCAGAGCCATCTATAATACGACCTCCCCGGATAATAATATCAAACATTTTCTACTCCTTCATATAAGGAAGCATCAAAAATCGAAGGCGCCATCATAGGCCATCAGCTCTTCCGGGAACGTGTCTTCCCAAACGGACATATATAGACGCACATGCCACAAACACGAGAGCCAATCTTCCGCTCATGTTCCCGGAGGAATTCGTTACATCTCTCGGCCCGCATTCTCTTCTCCCGAGGCTCGGACGGCAAGAAGTTCCTCCCGGTGAAGGCACCTGCCGGACAAGCGTCCACGCACATCACACATTTCCCGCATCGTTCCTCAACCGGTTTTCCCGGATGAAGTGGGGCATCGGTGAGGATAGTCCCCCACCTTATGCGTGGCCCCCGGTCCGGGGTGATGAGGAGACAACTCTTACCTATCCATCCCAGCCCCGCCAGGCTGGCGGCCAATTTGTTAGAGAAGAGACCACGGAAATTTTCCGTGTCCAGGGTCTGGGTACAGGGAATGGGCAGGGCTCGGTATCCCTCCCCCATAATAATAAAAGTTAATTGCGAAGTTATCTGGTCTACCAGAGGACTTATCATCTTGTAGACGTGAAACCAGTAATTTCGCAGACCTGGAATATCATCCGGGTCCTCTATCCTGTTCACTGTTTCCGGAAAAAGGGAAACCCCTATGGATATGGCGGAGGGGTATTCTGAAGTGAGTCTCTTTTCATAAGGCGTTAAGGCGCCTCCCCGGGTCAGGGAGAGGTCAGCTACTCCAAAGTAGAAAGCCCCCAGGCTCTTCGCCACCTCCTCCAGGCGTTTCTGGAATTCCATATTTAGCCTCCTTTTTATGTGTAACAGCGCTGGTTATTAACCGGCGCTTCCTGCTTTAACCTCGCTGATAAAATCTGATACCGTTTCATCCAAGAGGTAATGAGGCTGCCAGCCGGTATCTTCTCCAATCGAAGCATTATCCATCTCAAAGTCATTGTCCGTATTGGCTATCTTCATGGCTTCACTTTTATCCCAATCAAAGTCTATTTCGGCTTCCGGAAGATGCTTCTTCACTGTATCAACTATTTCCTGCATTGTCGCCGTGAAACCATGGATGTTGTACATAGGCTGCCGTAATTTATTACGACCCGCTCTTTTCAGGGCAATTGCAGCCTGAGCCACATCCTTAACATATATGATAGCCTGAGGTATTGTTGGGTCTACATGAATTTTGTAAGGTTTCCCCTGGGCTGCTTTTTCAATGGCCCCGGAATAATCACCATAA
>Ga0209977_10001228_pt1 | contig 11149 bp, 10 predicted proteins | sample SumtaG_2_FD_183113 | JGI IMG/M metagenome (GOLD analysis project Ga0209977, IMG submission 183113) | Deep subsurface microbial communities from Indian Ocean to uncover new lineages of life (NeLLi) - Sumatra_00607 metaG (SPAdes) (version 2) | ecosystem: Environmental > Aquatic > Marine > Oceanic... | reverse complement strand
TTTGTGGTCCTCAAGTTATGAAAGGGTATTTAAACCAACCAGAAGAAACGGCAGACACATTGAAAAAATGGGATGGTCGATTATGGCTTCTAACTGGTGACATTGGATTTATGAATAAAGATGGAACTATAGCTATAAGAGACAGAAAGAAACAATTAATTAAAGTTGCAGGTCACTCAGTCTTCCCAGCAGAAGTTGAGACCATGCTTATGAGCCATGAAGCAGTTTCAGAAGCAGCTGTTGCAGGTTTACCCGATCCTAAGGGTAAAGTTGGTGAAATCACAAAAGCATGGGTCGCTTTAAAACCTGAATATAAGGGTAAAATTACCGAAAATGAATTAAGAACATGGACCGAAAAGAATATGACAAAATGGAAATGTCCAGCAATCATCGATTTTATTGATGAGATCCCTAAGAACGTTCTAGGGAAGATCCAGAGGCGAACTCTCCAAGAAGCAGACCCGTTATATAAAAAATAATTTTTTTTATTCTTTTTATTTTAACTTCCTATTAATTTATCTCATAGATATTAGTTTAGGATATTCGCCTTCTAAGTCCATAATTTGTGTTACAATCTGGCGCCATGTCTTCTCTGAATATGGGCCTCTTATTAAGTCATTACTAATTCTGTCTTGGTCTTCATATTCAGGAACGTGTGGAGAAATTGTGCCAAAAATAAGCCCATCTGATCTATTATCACAAGGTTTTATTATATGAATTTGATACCAATTAAGTTAAAGCTTTAATATTAATTAAAATAGAGATTGTAAAAAATTATTAGTATAAAAAGAAAAAATAAACTCTAAGCTCAAGAACATACTCCTTCCTACTCATCTCAATTTATTTCAAAGGAATTTTCATCGAAATCAGACTCTGAATTTACCTTTCAGGAATGCTTCCTTAAAATGAGAATAAAAATAGATATTGAAGAAAAAAAAGATTAAAGGTTAAAATTTACTTAGTTTTTATATATCTTTTAAGTGCTACAATTGCTACCATAGCTAAACTTGAAATAATGATGATTCCATTATAACCAGGAATAGAAGTAGAAGGATCAACATCGAGTGTATAAGTAACTGTGGTAGTTTCCTGATCGGGATCCCTATTTAAAAATACAAAATAAAATGGTGGAGTATTTTCTTGTTCTGACGGATCACAAACTGAATGCAATTGTACTGACCAAGAACCAGAGTCACCAACATGACCTTCAGAGACAATTCTATGCCAACTATCAGCAAGATAACAACTCTCCGAATAACTATGTAATGTAAGATTCACGTTTGGATTTGTTCCTGTAAATGACCAATCAACTTTTGCTTTTGGGTTTATTTTAACAGCCTCTTCTTCATTATATTCGAGAACTATAGTATCTGAAACGGCTATAGTATCTGGAATGGTTAGGAGAAAGAAAAATCCTATTACACTTAAAATGAAATAAATATATGTTTTTTTTTGCATTTTTTCATTCCCTCTTATCAATTCTAATTTTTACATTTAACATTTTTAAATGGAAATAAATTGAATTTCAAGGTAAGAGAAAACAACTTTACTATATAAATGTTATTAGAGGAATAATACTATTAAAGGAATAAGCTAATTAAATAAAATCATCGTCTTTTTAGTGCCTTCCATAACATGTGAGGATGAAAAATTTAGAGATTAAATGCACAGAAAGATACGGTTTGCTACATCCTTCTGATCTGAAGAAAGCTTATTCTGTTGGAATTCCGAACAGCTAAAATATTAGAAAAATTTCGAAAAGAAAGAGCAATAAAAAGGGATATATTAGAATTAATTAAAACATCTTAAAAGTATCTTTTGATATAAATTAGTAATGTAAAATTATTTTTTCAAATATTAGAATTTTTTATTTATATAGATAGGATATAACAATTTTCATTGAAATCAGACTCTGAATTTACCTTTCCATTCACTCAATGTACATTGTTTAAAAAATAAAAATTTCTTTTTTTTACTTTTTTATTAATTTCCTAAACTTTTGAAATAATCTTTCATTTAACTTTTCATGGATACTACTGCTACTGAACACACCTTTAAAGCATATTTAATTTTTTGGGTAGGACAATTATTTTCAATATTAGGTTCCTCTGTTGTTCGGTTTACTATTATCGTGTGGATTGCTATAGAAACATTAAGCCCAATATACGTTTCTATTGCATTTTTCTTGGGAGCGCTTCCAATGGTCATTATACCTCCCATCTTAGGGGTATTTATAGATAGATGGAATAAAAAGCTTGTGATAGCATTAACAGATTCACTTCAAGCTTTCATAACTTTTATGATGATATTATTCTTTTTTACGGGGATTGCTAATTATTGGCTTATTATATTACTGAATGTACTTCGAGGAATTTGTCAAGCTATTCACTTTCCCACTGTGAATGCAATAATCCCGTTAATGATACCAAAAAAAAATTTGAGTAGGATGAATTCGATTAATTATTTATTCACAGGGATTATGCAAATAATTGGACCTCTCGTAGCAGGATTTTTATTAGCGTTTCTTGATATTGAACTTATACTTTGGGTTGATATTTTCACTTTTTTTATAGCAATTGTTCCTTTAATCCTAATTACTATACCATCTATCACGTTTAATTCGCACCAGAAAGGAAGAGGATCATATTTTAAGGATTTTAAGCACAGTTTAAATATTTTAAAGTCTGTAAAAAGTTTTGTTATCCTAATTGTTTTTATCTCAGTTATTAATCTCTTAAATATGCCATTTACCACTCAGATGTCATTGTTTGTTTTTATAAATCATTCTGGTGGAGAAATAGATTATGCTCTTGTAACTGCATTCTTACAAATTGGTATTGTTATAGGCGCGATGATTGCTTTTACTAAAAAACATTGGAAACATAAGGAATTAATTATTTTATTTTCTGTATTTATTGGAATTTTTGGATATTCAATTACAACATTTGCTCCAAAAGGCAATTTTCTTTTAATGGGCATTGGAGCATTAATTCATGCGTCTATGATCCCTATAGCAAACACAATGTTTCTTACAATCCTACAAACAAAAATTCCTCCAGAAACGCAAGGTAGAGTATTTTCAATCGTCATTAGCATCGCTGCTGCTGTTACTCCACTGGGTATGTTAATTTCTGGGCCACTAGCTGAATTACTTGGAATTCCGGTATTATTCATTATATCCTTATATTTACAGATATACTGGATATTAGTAACATGGTTTTTAACTGATCTAAGAAAAATTATCCGTGAGGAGTCAAAACTTGAAAAGACAGAAAAACTAGAAGAAGAAATAAGCCCCGACCAAATTGAATATGACTAATTATTATTGAAAAAGATATCATTTAAATAAATTTTAATTTACATTTTAATTCCTTACAATTATCCAAAATATTATTATATACAATCATTTAATCTTTACAATGACAAAGGGGATAATTATATCTGGTGGTTGGGGAACTCGTTTACGTCCCTTAACTTGTACAATGCCTAAATCCTTGATTCCAATAGTTAATAAGCCTGTTATAGAGCGACAAATCTTATTATTAAAATCCGCGGGGATAAAGGATATTATATTAGCTGTGAGTGTAATGAGTGACGTATTAAGAGCGTACTTTGGAGAGGGGGATAAGCTTGGTATAAATATCCAGTACACTGATGAAAAAACCCCACTAGGAACTGCTGGTGCTATTAAGTTAGCTGAAGATTTCCTTAAAGACGAAAACTTTTTTATGTTGAATGGTGATGTCATTTTAAATTTTGATTTTAAAGAATTGATTCAAGCTCATGCTAGATATGGAGGATTAGGTGTAATCGCAAGTAAAATAGTTCCTGATCCGTCAAGATATGGTGTTATAATTGCTGAAAAAAAATCAAATAAAATTTTAAAATTTCTTGAAAAATCGGAATATACGCCTCTGAACGGAAAGGATATTCCAATACCTATCAATGCTGGAGTTTATATTTTAGAACCTGACATTTTTCAATATATTAAACCTAATAAAAAAGTTTCAATTGAACATGATGTTTTTCCTATTCTCGTAAGTGAAGAAAAATTATATCATTATTCAATTCCAGGTATTTGGAAAGATATCGGTAATCCAGAAGAATTACTGGAAGGAAATATTCAATTAATGAACGATATATTGAAAAATCTAAAGGAAAAACGGGAAAACTTGATTGACGACAGTCTGGACATTGAAGGGAAAGCTTTAATATATCCTCCCGTTACAATTGGAGAAAATGTAATTATTAAGAATAATTGTCAAATTGGACCAAATGTAGTTATTGGAGATAATGTGTATGTTGGTGCAAATTCTGAAATTAAAGATACTGTAATTTACAACGAAGCTTACATTTCAAATAATGTGAAAATTGAAAAGGCTATCATCTCCGATAATTGTTTAATTCATGATGGAGTTCAATTAAAAGGAAATAACCAAAATTTAGTGATTCTATCTTCTTATGTTGAGGTACTAGAGAATTTGAGCTTAATTGCTCCTTCTACTAACTCACTGAAAGTATGTCACCATGACGTAGTAAGAATAAATCTTTGAGGTGAGACATGATTATGGAAAGTATTAAAGAAAATGGTATGAAGATATATAATGCTCTATTCGAACGAAAAAAAGTTGTAGAAATCGATGACATTGAATATCCAATCAAGAGATTTTCTGTTGGAGTTCGATATGTGGATCTTTTTGGATATCGATATATTGAGCAAAATCGTAATAAAAAATCAGAATGGGGTAAAAAAGCAAGAGAAGGACATAAAATAATGTGGATTATTAAAGGTAGGAGCTATATGGCACAAATCTTAGATGGAGAATATTTGGATTTAAAGAAGAAATCAGAATAATTTTTAAAGAATTGATACTAAAGGCTTATTAATATTTTACTGGTATGAAGAGATGTTAAATGGGAATTAATTTTTCAGAAAAGTGGTCATGGAGAGATTTAGAAGACCATCTCAATGATAGCATGCTAGATAAATTAAAAGAGATAAAAAGTATTATTTCAATAGAAGAAGCTAATTTTTTGTGTAACCAATTTACTAAATTAGAAAAACCTGAAGATATTAAAAAATTAAGTAATTTTCAAAATGAACAAGTCACTTTAGGTGCTTGGGTCCCGGGTTTATTGCCAGATCAATTTATTTATGAAAACCAGATACCTATACCCAATAATCTTGATAAGATAATATTACTTTTATGGGAATTAACAAAACAGAGAGAAAGAAATATTAATGCTATTAAAAAATTCGAAGTTTATCCCTTAAAGTTTATTGGTGAAAAATATGAACAGACAAGGAAGATGCCTTATCCTGATACTTGGAAGTTTAAATTCGATTTATCAGCCGTTAAAGAAACCATAAATTTTATTAAAAAAGGGACCAGTAGTTTTCAGGAGGCTATGTCTGTAGCTAAATTACGTTCAAATCAAGAAATGTTGGAGCACAGGAAAAATTTAGAATATTTGCCAGATCCAAAAACTACGACGGAAAATTTAGCTAATTTACTTTTAAAAGCTCAGAGTAAATTACCATTAGATTTAATATGGAAATGGTTGAATCTAATGAACTATTTTGACTTTGCTGATCTCTTTACTTATCTTAAAGAGTATGAAGAACTAATTAATCAAATAGAATTCAATAAGGATGCAATTAAGGAAGAGGTACTTGGAACCATATATAAGTATATTAAGTTAAATGTCGAAATAGATGAAATTTTTGCAGCTACAATAGGATTTGGAATAAATGGATGGATAACTGAAAATATGTTTGGAGTCAATATTGAGTATAATAAAGATGATTTTAATTCGCTTTTAGGTACAATAGGGCATGAACTTTTTCATAGATTACAGACTAAAATATGTACAAAAAGTGCTAAACCTGCTACTTTTGATGAACTTGTTACAGGTTCATTTGATAATCCAAAAGACAATAAGTTTTATGAAATTCTGTCGTATATTATGTTAGAGGGAACTGGTGAAGTTATAAAGTATGAATTAATGGGAGAAACAGATAAAAATTTAGAAATAAACGCTAAGGAGGGTATAGCTCTTTTGGAACAAATTTATAATGAAATTTATACCAATAATAACTTAGAAAAAGCAGAAGAATTATCAAATAAAGGATTAATTTCTACTGGACCTTTTTATTCTCTTGGAAAATTAATTACAGATATTATAACAGACAGAAATACAGAAAGTTATTTAGGAGAAGTTTTAAGTGAAGGTACAGTCAGCTTCTTTACACATTTTCTAAATGACAAGACTAATAAATTGAATTTTCCAAATCATATAATTGAAAAGATAATGAATCTCCAGGAATTAAATTGAATAATATATGTAGATTTTAAAAAAAAATGTTTAACTCTTTTAATTCTTAGGTTATTTTTTACATAAAAATTGGGCTCCATTTTGTTCTTATACTATTATATTTATTTTGTAATTAGTGATACAAAGATAATATGGTATTACCTTTTCCATATCCATATTGGGTATATTTTTAAAAATATACCCACTTATTTCCATAATTTTCCCTTAAACTTATCTGATATCAGCTCTAAATAAGACTTTCTTATAGATTCTTCCTTTTTAATACCAAATAGATTTAAAAACTCGAACAAAACTTCTCTAGAGCTGTTAAGGTTTTCAGATGATTCTACTAAATATTCAACCTCAATAAAATACTGTTTTAAAATTGGAATATAATCAATTAACGCTTCAATATGGTAGGTTTGAAATTCGAATTCAAATAGTTCTCTTTCTTTTTTCACCGTAAAAATTTCTTGAAATCCTAATAATTTTAACATATCTCTTATTTTTTCAATATCATCTATTTTAACATCAATTTCTTCACGAGTTTTTGTAGTTATATCTATTTTTTTTCCCTTATAGGTGATATAATAATTAACTATTTTCTCTATGGGACTGTCAAATTTATTAATCTCGACAGATTTCCTCAATCTTAAAGCTTCATCAGTTTCTTTAAAATCTCTTAATCCTTTTGGCATATTAAAGTAAGTGTCTTCATGATATAATGATAATTTGTACATACCCCCATGATCCTTAAACTTATTTATCATGCCCTCTGGATCTGAGATTTTAACCTTAATTTCTACCTCAATCATGTTTCTAATATTTACTCTGATAACAATTATAATTTATAATTTTTTATTAGTATTAATAGAATGGAATCGAGTTGATATATCTATTTCACAAATACAAGAAGATGCTAGAAAACTCGCAGAAAAATATGGTTATCTCCCCTATATGGTACAAAGATATATTCAATTCCTCGGGCTAGATGACACATTAAAATTGTTAAAGGCAAATGAGCAACCATTAACACCGTCAATCCGAGTTAACACTCTTAAGATATCTGTATTAGAATTAAAAAATCGATTAGAAAAAAAAGGATTTGAGTTAGAGCAAATTGACTGGGTTCCAAATGGATTTAAAGTAATTAAGGAAGCTTCCAATTTGGGATCTTCACACGAATTCCTACAAGGATATTATTATTTACAAAACATTGCTTCAATGTTATCCGCAGTTATTCTCGATCCTAAGCCAAATGACATTGTAATCGATATGTGTGCTGCTCCAGGAAGTAAATCAACACACCTAGCCCAACTCATGTGTAATAAAGGAACACTCGTTTTAATTGATAAAAATAAAAACCGAATTCCTGCTCTAGAAACTAATTTACGCCGAATGGGAATTATTAATTCAATTTTACTTAATATAGACGCCATTAATTTACCAAATCTGAAGGTTAAAGCTAATAAAATATTATTAGACGCCCCATGCACAGGAGAAGGATTAATAAGACAAGATCCAAGTAGGAAAGTTAGTAAAAGAATGAAAGATATTGAAAAAATGGCGTCAATTCAAAAAAAATTATTAAAAGCAGGATTGAACTCATTAAAATCGAAAGGTGTATTACTTTATTGTACGTGTTCAATCGCTCCTGAAGAGAATGAACTAGTTGTAAATGAAGTAGTGGAAAAAATAGACAATTTTAGTATAAGTGAAATATCTAAGAATTACGGTGTGAATGGTTTAACGGAAGTTTTTGGAATTAAACTATTAGAAAACCTAAAATTCTCACAACGCTTGTATCCTCATATTCATGATACTATAGGTTTTTACTTCTGCCTAATAAAAAATTTAGATTAATTTTTTTTTTGTAGAATTTTAGTCCATATGATTTTATAGGAGAATTTGTATTATTTAATATGTATTAATCTTTGAAATTCAACATTTTTCTGTAAAAATGACTTCTATTACTATTTTTAATGAGAAAATAAAAGATAGTATAACAATGTCTAATACTTTAGATAATATAGAAGCGATAATCTTAAAGTATGAGTGTACATTTAAAATACTCCTTAGAAAAAGATCCTGGTTATTAAGACTTTCAAGAAAATTGTGTCCCACTTCCAAGATTTTGTTCTTAAAAGAAGATTTATATTTATATTTATTAAGAAACAATCTTTATATAAAAAACACCAGCATTAGGAAATTAATAAAACTAGAAATTCTTAAAGCCCCCGAATTTCGAGTATACTGTTTATATCTCAATCATATAATACAATTGGTTATCTCTATTATGAAAATCCAGATTTTATCTAAATCTATAGGATTAGAGCATCCTAGTGTGAAGAGAGTTATAGAGATAGCTGAGGATATTATGAGTAAAAACAAAATATTAAATGTGGAAACTCTCTACAACGTGGCAAAAAAAAGATTGAAATTACCTAGAAACGGACTCTTATTTATAATACAATTTTTAATAAATAAAAAAATTTTAATTGAAGGTTCAAAATTCTCCAAGGAAACAGTTCTTTTAAATTCCATTAGAAAAAGCATTTATAATTATATTAGATTGAACCCGGGAGTACATTTTTCTATTTTAAGAAGGAAGGCGCTATCTGATGAATCAGGAAGTTCGGGACAATTAGTATGGCATTTAGAAATGTTGCTAAAATTTAACTACATTAGTAAAATTAAAGTGGGTAATTATACAGTTTTCCTTCCTTTTGATATGTCTGAGGATATAGGAAAATTAATTTTTCTTCTAAGAGATCGAATAACAAATAAAATAGTTCATTTGTTAATTGGTAAGGAAACTTTAGTTAAATCTGAGATATATAAACAATTAGAAGAAAAAAGAGAAAATGTCTATTATCGCATTAATAATTTACAAGATCATGATGTAATTGCTATAAGTGAGAGTTCAGATAAAGAAGTATGCTTAAACTCGAATAAAAAGGAGTTTATTATTGACATTTTAAAATCATTAAAATTAAATACTGAAAATAAACAACAGTGAATTAGGAAGAGGTATTGAAATGATATTAAATTGGAATATTGAGGTTATTGTTAATTTTCTGGTAGCTGCTGTTGGATTAATTTTTACGATAACTACTTACTATTCTCCGCAAGTTAAGAAAATTAAATCATTATTTTATATTAGATTAGGATTTACCGGTTTTTGGGTTTTCATGCTATTAGATGGATTAGCAATTCTATTTTTGAGTGAATTCCTTGGATTAATTAACGGTATAATTCTATTTCTCGCAACTATATTTATAATTATTGGTGTAAATTATACAATCAAAGAAAGTTTTTATTCTATTGGTTTAATTATAGCTATTGGCTTATCAATACTACTTTTTTATGTGGGAACACAACCTGGTGCTGTTGATATAGAATTACAATCTGGATATCTAAGAGTAAGATGGGTGGGATTATTTGGTACCTTAGCAATGACATTGACTGGTGTTGCATTGTATTATTTATTCTATTGGGGAATAAAGACATACAAACATGCACCATTTTTAATTAAGAAGGAAGCATCTATATTTTTTATAGGTATTTTGATTGTTTCTCCTTTAAGTCTTTTATTTTATTACCTTTATGTTTTTGAACCCATTTTTATTCTAGCTAGCGGTTTTACTATGTTAGTTGGTGCTATAATCATTACACTCACCATTATTAGGGAACCAAAATTGTTATATATATTACCTTTTACCATCTATAGAATTGTAGTTAAAGATAGAGATGGTCATCCATTGTATGATCATGACTGGTCTGAATCAAATATTAGTGAATCGATTTTTACAGGATTTTTAAACGCAGTACAACTTATGAGTGAAGAAGTAATGCATATAGGAGGATTATTAGATATTCATTTAGAAGATGGGATCTTAATTTTAAAAGAATCTGAACGAATAACAGTAGGGCTTGTATCTTCAAAATCATCAAAATTATTAAGAGATTCGGTAATTAAGTTCACTGAAGATTTTGGAAAAAAATTTGACCGTGAATTAAAGAGATCAGAAACGGAGATGTCTCACTATGAGGGGGCATTTGAACTCATAGAAAAATACTTTTCTAACTTTCCTTATAAGATTATTAAAAGTAAAACAGAACCACTATTATTGACGGGAAAGTATTTAAAAATTCCATTAGAATTAGAAAACAAACTCCGAAGAGTATTCCCAGATGATAAAGAATATGCGGCAATTAAAGCTGAATTATTGAAATCTCCCCTTTCTTTCGCCTCTGATTTTATCAAACTCCATGATGATTTGAAAGATGAGATGGAACGAATTTCAGGTGAAGAATTTAAATATTTAGATGAAAATTATGAGGAAAATTAGTAATTTCATTTTGAATTTGACTTAAATCGCTTTTTCCATAATTTTAATTTTTTTGTAAAAATTTGGTCCTAGTAATTTTAAATATCTTGAAGATAAAAAGATTTATGATCAATTTTTATTATTGATTATATAGGGGAGATTTGGGCGAGATTCTCCCTTTTAATAAATTTTGAAGAATATCAAAATTTAATTTATTGATTTACTCTTAAATAAATACCTTTATCAATCAAATTAATAGCAATAATATCTTTTGGTTTAACTTCTTGGATGTCTTGATAATCAAATTTAGACCGAGCTAATGCCAGGATTTCCTCATATTTATTGATAATTAATAATAGATCTTTCTGTCTTAAAGAAATAGGAAATTTAATTATCATGTTTTTCAAAATATTATTTCCATAAAGAATTGATTTTTCTCCTTTATCATTCACATATAATTTTTTAAGATCAGATAGGATATTATTCTTAAATAAAAATTCAGC
>Ga0209977_10001226_pt1 | contig 11162 bp, 9 predicted proteins | sample SumtaG_2_FD_183113 | JGI IMG/M metagenome (GOLD analysis project Ga0209977, IMG submission 183113) | Deep subsurface microbial communities from Indian Ocean to uncover new lineages of life (NeLLi) - Sumatra_00607 metaG (SPAdes) (version 2) | ecosystem: Environmental > Aquatic > Marine > Oceanic... | reverse complement strand
TCACTATCATCCTGGCCAGCGAGTCGGGACAGGAAAACTCTTCCGCTTCTTTCAATACCTCTTGCTTATAATCTTCATCCCTGATGGAGACCAGATTGACTTCCACGTTTAGCATAGCTCCTTTTACGGCTGATTCGGCCATCTTGGCCGCTACGCCGATATCCGTAATGACTTTGGGATTACAGGTCTCCAACAAAGCTCCGGCTAGCTTTAGAACTGCATAGCTATGTTTTGCCGTTTGCAGGGGAACCTGGGTGGCTTCTCTTAAGTCTCGGGCGGCGAAGGCTTTAGCGTCTCTGTCAACTAAATGTGTCAAGGTATTCATCAATGTTCGGGCTTCTTCAGAGAAGTCTTTATTTCGGGAAAACTCGGCTGCCATGGACACGAGTCCGGCTGACAGCGCCCCTGAAAGGGCGGCCACAGAACCTCCACCGGGCGTCGGTTGTCTGGCTGCCAGCTCCTCCAGAAATTCCTCGATGGTCAATTCTTGTAGCATTCCTATTCCTCCTTAATTGGCTACCCTTGAAAAACTGAGTTTCTCACGGGGCACCAATCAAATACTCAATGATCTTCCCCCTGGGATTGAAGCCCTGAGGCGAATCGAGCCCCAGATTTCTCACTGCCGCTTCAATGAGTTTCTTGTCCGACCTTGCTCCTGGCTGGTAAAATCTGCCTGTCTCGAGAATTGCCTCCTTGGGAATCAACCCGACGATCTCGCTATAGAGAACGCTTGCGCCTCCCAGCTGACCGAGCTGTTTTATCTTCTCAAAGACGAAGTGCATGGAAGCAACCCTGTAGTTGGTGAGGTTGATTGAGACCTCAGCGACTCCCGATTCTCCAAGTGAAATACCGACTGCCTTAACTGACCTGAAGATCCCGGGTATCCTGATTCTCTGGCGGTCATCTGCAGTTGCCATGCAGCCCGACTCACGAATAATCCTGGCTATCCTGTGGGCAATCTCCTTATGAGTTGTGCTTAAGTAAACGTTATAGGCAATCAGAAACTCTCTGGCACCGATAACGGTGGCTCCGCTCTTTTTGTTGAAAGTGGCCGGGCCGTAGTCTGGCTTCCAGCGGGAATCCCTCAGTTTTGCCTCCAGGCCTTCATACTGGCCGGCTCTAATGCTGGCTAAGTCTTTTCTCTCTGGAAATCTTGCTGCTTCCTCGTAGAGAAAAACAGGGATCCGCAGCTTTTCTCCGACTTCGCCGGCAAGCTCGTTTGCCACAGTAACGCAGTCCGCCATGGTGACGTTTTGAATAGGAACAAAAGGACAGACGTCACAGGCTCCCAATCTTGGGTGTTGCCCTTGATGTCTGGCCATATCAATGATTTCGGCTGCCCTGGCAATCGCATTGTAGCTGGCCTTCTTGATTGACTCCGGTCCTCCGACGAAGGTCAACACTGTACGATTGTGATGAGCGTCCGAGGCCACATCCAGCAGCTTTACGCCGGGAACCTTCTCAACCTCGGCAGTGATCTGCTCTATCTTGCTGGTATCTCTGCCTTCGCTAAAATTGGGCACGCATTCAATTATCTTTCTCATAGCATCCCCGCCTCCTCCAGCAATCTACCATTATGAACAAGTCCGTAGAGCTCTTCGATATCTTCAGCCAGGACTCTGCTTTTCTCAAAATGAGCAACGCGGCTTCTGACGATCTCATGAATCTTTGCCATTCTCGATTCTTCCGGCAAGGGTTCGCGGAAGTCCAGAGCCTGAGCAGCGCACAGAATCTCGATGGCTATGACGTACTCCGTATTTCTGCAAATCTCCCGCGCTTTGCTAACGGCCCAGGCACCCATACTGACGAAGTCTTCCTGACCGGCTGAGACGGGAATGGAGTCAACAGAAGCGGGGTGAGCCAGAGTTTTGCTTTCTGAAACAAGAGCGGCTGCGGTATATTGAGTGATCATCAAACCAGTGTTCAGCCCCTCGTTCCTGGCCAGAAACAAAGGGAGACCGTTGGTACCGCGACTGATCAACCTGTCTATTCTTCTTTCCGAGATGCCCGAGATACTGCAGAGGGCAATCGACAAACTATCGGCTGCTTGAGCCAGAATCTGACCATGGAAATTACCGCTGCCCTCGCAAATTTCAGTTTTCTCTCCTTTGGTTGAAATCCAGGGATTGCCACCAAAGGAATCGATCTCGGTATCTACAACAGCTCTGGCCCAGGAAAGAATATCCCGAAAAGCGCCGTGGACCTGAGGAATGCATCTCAAGGAATAAGCATCCTGTAATAAATAAGCTGGCTTCTTGCCCCCTTTTGTCTTCAGAAGAAGGCGGTTCAAATAGTAAGCAGTTGTGATTTGCCCTGAATGAGGTCTTAGTTCTTGAAGTTCAGGCTCAAAAGATTTGGTGCTGCAGCCCAAAGCTTCAATGGTCATAGCGGCAGCTATGTCGGCTGTTCGGATCAAGTTGTCAGACTGGAAAACCAGGAAAGCCAGACAACTTGTCATAAAGCTCGTGCCATTAAGCAGGGCAATGGCTTCCCCGATCTGCAACTTCGCTGGCTCTAGTCCTGCAGTAGGCAAAATTCGCTGTGGGTCCCTGCCAATCAAGGCCAAGGCAATGTGAGCCTGAGGAACTAGATCGCCGCTGGCACCCAAAGATCCCTTTGCCGGGACAACCGGGATGATGTTTCTGTTGAACATCTCGACCAGGAGCTCCAGTGTCGGCAATCTTATGCCGGAATATCCTTTCTTGAGATTCAAAATCATGTGAAGCATGATCCCTTTGACTATCTCCCTCTCCAGAGGGGGACCTATGCCACAGGCGTGGCTCATGATTAGATTCTCCTGGAATTCCTCCATTCTTCCTTTGGGAATGCGCCTATTCAAAAGAACACCGACGCCGGTGTTTATTGCATAGTAGGATTTGTGAGGATTGGACTTCAGAACACCCTCAAAAGCCTTTCTGGATTGCCTGATTCTTTCCTTATCTCTTCCTTCTAACTCGATTGTCCTTTGGCCGCGGCACAAATTAACGAATTCGGAATAGTTTAGCTTGTCTTTTATCATTTATCTCCTCCCGAAGACGTTTTCGACGTCGCCGGCAAGAATGCGGGGCCACTATACTCGTTCGCGCCACCTGGGTTCGATCGTATCACAGGGCTAGTTCTTCCTGGCCACATCAACAATGTCCTTCTCCAACTTAATAGCACTGGGAAATTCCAGAAAATCGAGTATGTTCTTATCAGCAAAAGTAGTAAGAGCCCGATGTGCGATTTCTTTCAAGTCATCAAGTCCAGTTTCAAAAGCTATGCTAAACAATCTACCGCTATGTGGCTCGGCGTCCTCAGAATCTCCTCTTCAGAATATGATTTTGCGAAAAAGTCCATGTTGCCCTCCTACATTTCTGACCAGACATGAGAAACAGAATTCAGTAGACTTCACAATGATATCTCAACGTGGCTCCTCTATTCTGCGTTTTTCTTAAACTGCACGATATGGAGGAACGCACCAGCATCAGTCGCCGCACCTCAAGAACATTATAATCCCTGGGATCTTGTGTTTCAATATAATTCCCTAGCTCCAGATTCACAGAGGCAAAGCTATGCTAGGAACAGCATTGCATGGCCTGCCTTTTTGCTAGATGGAAGTGAGGGTGCACATTTGCCTGTCTTGTTGCTTTATTACAGAAACCGGGAAAATTGGATTGTGACCATGCCGCATTGAACACGCACACTGAACGGCAAAAGTTCTATGTTATTGTGTCCCCACAATCCCTATTTTGGTCCTACACAAAGTAGCGAAATGTGTATGGGAAGGTAATATCTTGGTTGCCTACCACGATTGACATTAAAGTCCGGTTGAATAGTAGGTGCTGTTTCGATACCGCCCTGTTACAATAAGCGTTTAGAAGGAGGGGCAATGTTAGATGTAAAAACGGAGTTCTTGTTTGACCTCAAGGCTGATTTGGACTGGGCAGGCGTAGTAGACGTGGGAACCACGCCGCACGGTACGAGAAGTATTGTGTACGTGACAGGCGGCACGGTCAAGGGGCCGAAAGTCAAGGGTGTTGTGCTTCCAGGAGGAGGCGACTGGCCCGTCGCCCGACCTGACGGAGCGACAGTGTTGGACGTACGGATTGCCGCTCGCACCGAGGATGGCCACATAATCTACACCTACTATCGCGGTTTATCTACCATACGACTTGACATGTTGGGACGGATTTTGATGGGCGAGGCTGTAGACCCTTCAGAATATTACTTCCGCACAACCCCGGTATTCGAGACTGCATCTGAAAAGTATGGCTGGCTAAACCGAGTCGTAGCAGTGGGCATCGGTCAATTCCTATCCGCAGCGGTCGCCTACAAAGTATACGCTATCCTTTAGGCTGGCCAGGATTACGAAAGTTTCTTACCATACAATAAGGTGTTTCTCTCAATGTAGGAGATAATTGCCTGTTTTGTTGCACAATTACATGGAATGTTACCTAGCAGGCTACTCACTCTGATCGCTGTTGCCACTTATCCATAACGCCATCATACCACCTGCGATGTTCCTCGCCAGCGATCTTCCGATATCTGGCTGTGGTGTTTTGAAACTGGCGTGGCCCAGGTGTTCCTTGAGCATCCTCAGTTCATCCCCAGTATCATCTCGTTTGACTGCCATGACAGCAAAGGCGTCTCTAAATCTATGAGGCGAAACATTGTGCATTCTTCCCGTCTCGGGATTGACGAGTTTGGGCAGGCTGGCCTTTTCAGCGCACTCTTTGACGATTTGCCAGGCTCGGTGTCGGTTTATGCCAAAAATCAGCTTCTTGCCGCGTATAATCTCAGGCCCACCACGCTGTATATATTCTCCCAGCAACTTCAAGCTTTCATCGTCAATGGGTAAAACCCTCTGCCGACGAAGTGAAATAGCATCCGAATAAGCAACTTGTCCCGCAGATTAAACGATGCTATCTCCAGCTTTGCTACCTCCTCAGACTCCAGGTACGCCTTCATTTGTTCGTGGCCCCCAGATTAATGGCAAAACGAAATGAGGGCGTATTGTGATTATGCCATGAGTTTGTTGCCACATCACCTACGCGGATTAAGTTTATGATAATGAAAGCAAAGAGTCATATATTGTCCGTATTTTAAACCGACTGTTGCCAAAGCTTGGTCACTGGTGGTAAATTTGGTGTCAGCGTGGATGAATATAGGCCGAAGATAAACCTGCGCAAGTCTGTTTTCTTGATGGCTCTCGTCATTGTTATCATGGCAGTAGCTGTATGGCTTCTATCGCGCGAGAATTTCTATCACATGATTGAGACCGTCAGGGGTGCCAATCACTTATTTATCGCATTAGCTATAGCCGTATATTTTCTTAGTGTGGGGCTCTGGGCCATCCGCTGGCAAGTTGCACTTTCTTTCATAAACTGTAGAACAAGCTTCGGTGCTCGTTACCGCATGCTTTGCGCAACCATTTTCCTTAATAATATTACTCCTGGAGCACGTGTTGGTGGCGACCCATTCGGAAGACTGTATATGCTGCGTAGGATGGAGAATATGAGTTATTCGTCAGGTATGGCTTCCTTAGTTGGTGAGCGAGCTCTTACTCCCCTGATTGTTATCTCTTTTTTCATGGCGGGCTTGCTTTTTCAATTTGGGAAAGGGTCACTCCAGTTAACTTTGATTCTTATAGTAGCCTGGGCTTTAGCAGCGTTCGCAGCAGTCTTTGTTCCCCGCCTCTTTTTCAGGAAAAGGATAGCGGTTAAGGGCATAGGTAGCATTACAAATCGTGTTCTCGGTTGGTTTGGAAAGAGCGGGAATGCTCAAGAAATAATAGAAGGAGTTGAGACTTTCTATTCCAATTCTTATGCAACGCTAGACAAATGGAAGAAGGTATTGGCGATAGGGAGTCTGACATTATTACTTGGGATACTCGATGTTTTTCGACTCTACATTATATTCCTAGCCTTGGGCTATCAACCTTCAATTCCAATACTCTTAATTGCTTCCTCACTCCCTACTATCGTTGGTATTATTCCATTTTTACCAGGGGGTTTAGTTCTTGTGGAAGGGTCGTTAATTTCAGTTCTTGCCCTTTTCGGTGTCCCTCTAAATCTGGCAATGGCAGCAACAATGATCGAACGAGGAATCTCGTTCTTTCTCAGCACTGTAGTAGGTGCTGTAGTCTTCTCCTATCTGGGAGTCAAGATGGCAGCAAAACCTGAAGTTCAGAGTTGAGTATAGATGCGCGCAGCATTAGTTGGTGACGAGTACTATCCTGATATAGGTGGCGCGCCTCAGTATGCTTTCGAATTAAGTCTTCAGTTGGTTAAGTTAGGTATAGAAACCGTGGTGATCACCCACGCGCATCCTGGCCAACCTGAAGAGGAAGAGATTGCTGGGGTTAGAATCAAACGGGTGAAAGGCTGGGTGCTAAATCATCCCCACCGTGCCGTCTCGCCACTCCTTTTTTGCCGATGCTATAAATACATCCTGGATGGGAAATTCGACGTGGTCCATGGGTTGGATTTTTATTCCACTATGGCGCTAATGGTGATTCCTTTTGCACGCATATATCGAATCCCTTGTGTACTGACCTGCCACACAGCGAGGGGCTCGCCTTTTTTAATATTCCTACAGCGCCTCATGGGCTTTGCATTCAGAAGTGGTGATCGCCTAATAGCTGTAAGCCGGGCATCGGCGCGCTTCTCCCATTTGTTGGGATTTTCTGAGAAAAGAATAACCGTTGTTCCAAATGGTGTTGATCTAGCATGCTTCAATGGGGAAATAGATGCTTTTGCAATGCGAGAGGAATTGGGTATTGGTGACGAGCCTCTTGTAGTGACAGCGTTGCGTTTGATCAAGTGGAAAAGCCCAGATCTGCTCATATCAGCCTTTGCCAGGGTCTTGAAAGTCGTTCCAGATGCAAAGCTGGTTATCGCCGGCTCTGGTCGGGAAAGGGATAATCTATCTCGCCAGATCCAGAGTTTGAACATTACAAATTCAGTATTCATGGTGGGAAGACTGACAAAGGAAAAAGTCGCTCAGCTCATGGCAGCGGCTAATGTTTTTGTTTTACCCTCTAAAATGGAGTCCTTTGGACTGACGCTGCTGGAGGCTTCGGCTGCGGGTCTGCCAGTAGTGTGCTCAAACGCAGGTGGGATTCCTGAAGTTTTCCAAGACGGTTTCAATGGGCTCCTATATCCTCCGGGAGATGATAATGCTATGGCAAAGGCAATAATTCGTCTGCTCCAGGATAGAGAGCTGGCAAAGACCATTAGCGCAAACGCCGTGGAAACCGCTAGGAAATTTACCTGGGAAATGACTGCTGAGCAAACACTCCAAGTTTATAAAGAGGTGTTACAAGAAAATACCCCAAGTCGCTCTCACCATTGATGTTGAGCAAGATACTTCACCCCCTTCTCACCAAATGGCAAGATGTAGAGAAAGAGTTATCATTAAGGCTCGAAGTTCTTGCTAAATAAGATGTGCCAGCTACCTTTTTATAAGAGGATTAGCTGCAGAAGAATTTTCTGGGCTTATTGCTGAGATTGCTCAAAGGTATGGAGTTTCGTGTCGCGGATATGAGTACGAATCTATCTCGAATGCGTATACGACGTGGCCTACTCACCTAATATCTGAATAGTAATCTTTCTAGACCTGGAGCGGTTATCAAAATCTACGAAAACTATCTGCTGCCAGGTGCCCAGGGTTAACCGCTTATTCACAAAAGGTATTATTAGCGAAGCTCCAAGCGTAGAAGCACGCACGTGGGAATGACCATTCCCATCCCCCCAAGTTTTATTATGCTCATAAGGAATATTTTGGGGTATCACCCTATCCCACATATTCTTAAAATCGGAAACTAGATTTGGCTCGTACTCTATGGTGGTCATCCCCGCTGTTGAACCGACTATAAATAAGGTGACTATTCCGCTATTAACCTCAGATTCCTCGACATTCTTTGCCACTTGGGAGGTTATATCGATAATATCGCAATTACCTTTTGATTGAAGGGCAATGTCTTTAGTGACTACAGTCATATCCTTACCTCCTGCCATATGATATCGTTTAACTCAAATACAGGCCCATCGCGGCATACCTGTTTTAGGCCTTTCTTAGTATTTATAGTGCAGCCATAGCAGGCTCCAAAACCACATCCCATCCTTACTTCGAGGGAAACCTGACATTTTCTCAGTTTGAGATTACTTTGCTTCGCTCGCTGTGACATCTCTGCCATCGCCTTATACATATCCGCTGGACCACAGGCATACACCTGGTCAGCCCGGTCTAAGAAATCAGGCAGAATATCCGTGGCCATGCCTTTCTTGCCCATGCTGCCATCCTCTGTGATGGTAATAAATTGGACTCCCTGATAGTTGATAGCTGTCGGCTGACAACGCTCGGTATAGAGCTGAGCAGCAGTGCTCGCTCCGTGAATTAAAGTCATCTGGTGCCGGGACGAAGCATACTGCGTCAGAAAAGCGAGCGGAGCGATGCCAATGCCCCCAGCTAGCAGCAGCAAGTTCTTTGCTCCTGGTTCGATACTAAAACCCTTGCCCAAAGGGCCTAGAATATCTATTCTGTCACGTTTCTGTCGCTGTGACAGCCAGAGGGTGCCGTTGCCCGTTACCTTGAACAGGAGGCCAATCTCTCGGGACGAAACTTGATGGACGCTGAAAGGCCGACGTAATGTAAAATCCCCACACCGCACTGTGATGAATTGCCCCGGCAGTACTGAACCAGCTATATTGGGAGCCTCAATCCACATGAGGTGTACGCCGGGCATAACCTCCACATTAGAAACTACGGAGCACAAGGTTTGTTTCTTTGCATTTTCCATTTGGCTCTTTTGCTCTAATTTTGCCCTGTCATTTTGCGTTATTTTTCCTCTTTAGATACTCCCTGAGTGGTTGAACGTTAAATATTTGGCTACTATCTGCCAGCGCTCCTATAGCTACCCGAGCAGTATCTAATGAGGTGAAGCATGGTATCCTCTTTTCTGCCGCAGCACGCCTGATGGCTAATCCATCCTTTAGCGGAGTACGCCCTCCTGTGATAGTATTGACCACTCCGCTCACAGAATTATCTTGAATAACATCAACGACGTTAGGATGCCCCTCGCTTAGCTTCTTGGTCACCATTTTTACCGGGAGTCCCATGGATTCAATCATCTCTGCGGTCCCCTCCGTGGCGTAGAGCTCATGGTGAAGGGAATACAATTGCTTAATCAAAGGCGAGGCTTCATCTTTATCCTTGTCTGCGATACTAAGTAGCAGACTACCTCCTTGAGGAAGCATCAGTCCAGCAGCTAAAAGTGCCTTAATCAAGGCTGCCTCAAAGCTGTAATCAATCCCCATAACCTCGCCTGTGGATTTCATCTCAGGACCCAGATAGCTATCCACTCCAATTAACTTGGACATAGAGAAAACGGGAGCCTTGATACCTACCAAGTTTCGTCTCCTCCATAACCCACCTTCATAGCCTTGCTCCCGGAGGCTAATCCCGGCCATGACCTTAGTGGCAATTCTTACCATGGGCACGCCGGTCACCTTGGAGATAAAAGGCACGGTGCGGCTGGCGCGGGGATTTACCTCAAAAACGTACACCGTTGAGCGACCATTTTCCCTCATAATTACCATCTGGACGTTCATCAACCCTTTAATTTCCAGCCCCAGTCCGATTCTGGTGGTGTAATCCACCATGGCATCTACTTCGTCTTGAGTAAGATTGATACCCGGGTAGATAGACAAGGCGTCACCGCTATGTACGCCAGCTCTTTCAATATGCTCCATCACGCCGGGAATGAGAACCTTTTCCCCGTCGCAAATGGCATCTACCTCGACTTCTTTACCCTGGAAGTATTTATCAATAAGCACAGGATGCTGGCTATCCATCTCCAGAGCTAGTATCAGGTAGCGGGTTAACTCAGGTTCGTTGTACACGATTTCCATAGCCCGGCCCCCCAGGACATAGCTAGGGCGCACTAAGACCGGATAGTCTAGGTTCCTGGCTACATTTAGCGCCTCTTCAACGGATGTCACTCCAGCCCCCGGTGGCTGAGGAATACCTAATCTGTCCAGGAAATCTTCAAAGCGATGACGGTCTTCAGCGATGTCTATAGCTTCGGCACTCGAGCCGAGTATTGGTAGATTGTTACGGGCCAGGAGCCCAACCAGATTAATGGGTGTTTGTCCACCGAGCTGGACGATAGATGCTGGAGCAGAACCGTTATTACTCTCATTCTCAAGGATATCTCGGATGCTTTCCTCGTCCAAAGCTTCAAAGTAGAGGCGATTACTGGTATCGAAATCGGTGGAAACTGTCTCGGGATTAGAATTGACCAAAATACTCTTGATTCCTGCCTCTTGAAGCGCCCAGGCTGAATGGACGCAGCAGTAGTCGAACTCAATTCCCTGCCCGATGCGTATAGGTCCGCTGCCGATAACTACAGCTTTCTGCCCTTCCAAAGGCTCGGCTTCGTTCTCTTTTTCATAGGCGCTGTAGAAATAAGGGGTCTCAGCATCAAATTCGGCAGCACAGGTATCTACCATCTTATACACCGGGCGGATTTGCCATTCATGGCGAATCCGCCTTACCTGCTCCGGCAACCTGTCGGCCAAAGTGCCCACTTGCTCATCGGAAAAGCCGAGCCTCTTCGCCTCCCATAAAAGCTCCGGTTTCAACGGTTCGGAAAGAAGCCTCCTCTCCATGTCCACAATATTCTGGAACTTATAAACAAACCAGGGGTCTATCCCGGTGACTTGGGAAAGCTCTTCGGGCGTGGCTTCCCTTCGCAGCGCCGCCATGATGGCCCATAGTCTTAAGTCGTTAGGGTGAAGCGGGTAGGAATTAAGCCCTTTCCCTTTACTCCAGCTGGGGTCTTCCCAGAGCAGGGTGCGTTTGCTGAATTCCAGGGAGCGCACTGCCTTTTGTAGAGCAGCCTCAAAGCACCTGTCAATGGCCATTACCTCGCCAGTGGCTTTCATCTGGCTGCCAATTTTTCGGTCACCCGAAGCAAATTTATCGAAAGGCCACCTGGGAATCTTGACTACGCAGTAATCCAGGGCTGGCTCAAAAGACGCCAACGTCTTACCCGTGACCTTGTTAGGGATTTCATCGAGCCTCTTGCCTATGGCTATTTTGGCAGCCACCCGGGCAATAGGATAGCCAGTAGCTTTACTGGCTAAAGCCGAGCTACGACTGACACGAGGGTTAACTTC
>Ga0209977_10001225_pt1 | contig 11165 bp, 18 predicted proteins | sample SumtaG_2_FD_183113 | JGI IMG/M metagenome (GOLD analysis project Ga0209977, IMG submission 183113) | Deep subsurface microbial communities from Indian Ocean to uncover new lineages of life (NeLLi) - Sumatra_00607 metaG (SPAdes) (version 2) | ecosystem: Environmental > Aquatic > Marine > Oceanic... | reverse complement strand
ATAGAAAAGAGGAGTAGGTGCTTACCCCCACTCCTCCATCTAAATTCAACTTAAACGATATCGCAACGCTCCATCTGGTCTGTGTCTCCGATTCCACCGGCAAAAGCCATCCATCCTGCTGCTGAATCCGTCCGAGAAAGCATGTCAAATTCAGAATAGGTCTCCAAATTCAACCTATCTCCACCAACAAGTTTTCTCTTGGGAAGAATTACCCAATAATGATTTGTCACTGCAAGCATAGTTGTGAATACTGTGGTGAAATTGTAATCTATGACAGCGGGTTTTCCTGTTCCGATATCATAAGATACGCTAAGAGCTTGCTTGATTCGTCCTCTTAGCTGAATTGGTGCAAGAACGATGAATGAGACATTCTCTGCTGAGATCCCATAACCACTAGCCTGACATGCCAGAAGAATTGTCTGGGCAGCCAGATTCATAGTTGCAGCATCCATTTGGGCAAATCTGCCCCTAGTTCCAACGGCAAGTGCATCGGGAGAAGGTTGGTGAGGAACATCAACCCATCCAGCAGCCGTACCTACTGCCTCAATTAAGGCATAAAACGTAGCTGCTCTGATCCTGTATGCTTCGTTCCTAAATTCAATTGCATTCTCCTCGAGCTGCCACCAATCCTGATTCTCAAAGAGCTTCCTATCCCAACCGAGTGCTCCACCATAGTAATCAAAGTATATGAACTCTCTCTCTCCTGACATCTGATAGACATGAAGTTTCTCGCCCGTCAACATCTTCCTGAAAGTCAGCCCTGCCCGTATTGTATCAATGGAAAAGCCGTCTCTTCTCGATCCGGTATAATCACGCATGTTGAAGATCTGCTCAAAACCATTGTCATATACGGCAAGTTCGTGATACTTGTCGATGACTTCTTTTGCAGTTGCGGGAAAATCATTCAGCGTGGCAAAATACTGCATCCTAGCAGTATCAAATCCTTTCTTTCTCTCCATGAACTTTGCATTACTAGCGAATTGAGCGGGAACATTAGTATTGGGGATAGCAAGGAAGAACGAAAGTGCCTTCATTACTGCGCGCTGATGCTGTACGTCTTTCTCTCCGGCAACAAAAAGCTTCTTATAGTCAACCTTATTCCAGTCTTTTATTATTTTTCCTCTCATCATTCATCTCCCTAATCAAAATTAGGATTAGTCGCTTTATCGCCCTTCAGATCAATTATAACTGTCGAATCGCCTGTTGCTGCTGGCCATACGCAAATTCCAATCCAGAGAGCTCCGGAAGTAAAGACATTGGTTACCGCTGATCCCTGAACTCCGCTCCAGTAGATTTTATCTCCCGGAAGGATGGCAAAAGCGCCCTTGTCAACCCGAATCTTCTCTGCGTGATAAATGAGAACTCCCTCTTCATCTGCATTTATTGTCTTAGCGTCCTTGCATCCTGCTGTAGTGTATTGGATATCGAGAATAAGTACGCCAACTGTGTCCTGAATCTGATAGAGTGAGCCCTCGGTCATTGCGAAGTCAGGAAGGATTGTATGGGTGAACTTAAAACTACGCCAATCTCCGTCAGGTGTTGCTGTTCTTAAAAATTGTGCCATTTTCTACTCCAGCCTTATTGGATTTTTTCCGCCCAGACAATCGGCTGTTTTGCCCTGCGTTCTTTTCGTGTTAATCTGGAATTAACTCGTTTTCTTCGGTTTCTCCACCTTCTCCGGGTTCGCCTCCGCCTTTCGTCTCTTCCTTTGTCTCTTCTGTCTTGTGTCCGAATATCTTACCTGTCTCCTTGCACTCCTTTATCGTAGCATCCATGAACGTATCAACCTCTTTATCAAGCTTCTCGGGATCTTCAGGTATAAAATTGCCTTGTTTTGATTTAAGGAACGCCTCTTCTTGTTTACCAAGTTTCCGTTCCTTAATCTTTGAGCTAAAAAGCTCGGTAGCGTCTCTTTTTGCACCCTCAATTTTGAGTTTCTTGATTTCATCATCCTTCTCTTTCATCTCATCGGTTGTTTCGTCTTTCTCTTCTTTACTTCCCTTCTCAATCCTCTTGCGAGCCTCGTACTCTCCTGATAATTTGCCTTTCAGCTCCTTAACAGTAGACTCTACGAGTCCCTTGACGAATGGATCAGTGGTTAAATCTTCCACTCCGAACAGATCGCTCGGAGATACTTTCTCCGCCTTGATGATTTCTTTGATTTCACCTAGCGTTATTTTTTCTGGCGACATTATGCCTCCTTCACCAGTTCGAACTTCTGTTCTCCCTGGCGTGTTCTATTGTAACTGAGTTCCCATTTGGGCTCATCAGTTATTTGCAATTTCCTTGACATCGCTTGAATCTGAGACAGAAGCGTAGCTCCTGCAAATCCAGGCTTATCAATAGCAGAATTACCTAGAGCAATTCCTGTAATATCCCCAACGTCCACATCATGAACAGCATCATCGGTAATGTCCACATCAACCTCTATTGAAGCTGTATTAAGAGGTAAATCCCTGAACTCGGGATGAATATACATAATGGCTATGGCATTGACCTTATCCTTGATCGTCTTTATCGCCTTGCCGACAACCTCACCTATCGATTGCCGTCCTTCGTGGCTCGAATCTACATTATGGCCATGAAACACTTTCGTTCCATAGCTTAATTTCTTCCATATCTTATTTATTGCCGAGGAGAACCAGTTCAATATCTTTGTTCCTACCCCTATTACCTCACCTGTCGCTTCGCCCTCATGACCCACAACATAAGCCTGGAAGAGAGGATGCGGGTCTCGTTGCTTAATCTCCTCATAGATATCATTGGGAATAATATTCATTATCTCAGATGATGCCATCTGCTGTAATTTAGCTGTGAATTTCATGGCTGTCTCCTTATGCTTATAAGTTGCCCACAATGGGGACAATAATCATAATCATCATATAGACACCGATTCGTCCCGTGATAATCCAAACATTTTTCACACCAGAATAAATAAGTAACTTCTGGTGATATGCTGTCATGCTGTTCTGAGCCATAATTCATATATGCCATCTCATCTCCTCAATCTTGCATATTTAGCCGTATCCTTGGCTTTCTCTGCCTGGTATTCTTTCCTCTCTTTAGCATTCATCTTATTCCAAGACTTCTTCGTCAACTCTACCGTCAGTTCCTTTGAAGGTTTAACAAGTTTGGGTCCTTTTTCCTTCTCCTGATAAACAGCATCTCCCTTCGCGAATCCTTTATTAGCCTCTCCCTTTTTGTTAATCGTAAGTTTCTTCTCATCCTTCATGGCAAGCTTCTTCTCTACCGCAATATCATCACGCCTCTTCTTCTCGGCTACATCGGCAACATCTGGAAGCGTAGTAGTGGTAATGATAGCAAGGCTCTTTTTCTTAATTGGCTCTTTCGGGGGCTCGACTCTCACACCAATATCAACATCCTTTGTGGTCACATGCCGAAGCTTGAGTTTCTCCCTACTTAAATTTACGTTTATCTGTTTTGTTGTTATCATTCTTTACTCCTTAATTTTTACCTGTTCTAAGATCCAGGGATAGGTCAACGCAATGCCATCCTTTAGGGAATATTTAGGTTCCCATCTAAGTGACTTAATCCTAGCATTGCTAAAATTTCTCGCCTCTACACCGACTGGGCCATCGATATATTTTATATTTATCGTCTTGCCGGCCACGCCAGCGATAGTTGAAACTAATTCCTCAACTGTAACGTATTCTCCTGAGCTAATATTGACAGGCCCATTCAGGTCCGACTTCATTAGCAGGCGAATACCATTGATCATATCATCAATATATATGTAAGAGCGGATAGCCTTGCCATCGCCCCATACTTCGATCGCTCCACCATTTTTAGCCTCAGCAACTTTGCGTGATAGAGCAGCAAGAGCTTTCTCACGACCTCCCCACCATGTATCTTCCGGACCATAGCAGGTCTGGAACCGAGCGATCCGCACCGTTATGCCAAACTTCCGGGCATAAGCTAGCGCCATGCGCTCGGCATAGAGCTTTTCCCAGCCATACTCGTTATCGGGCATTGCTGGATAAACACCATCTTCCATTATCTCAGGCTCACCACGTTTCATGTCCCGATATACGCAGGCAGAAGAAGAGAAGAAATATCGCTTAATGTCTGTTTTCACTGCAGTATGAATCACATTAATGTTAATAAGGGCGCTGTTGTGCATTATCTTGCATTCATCAGAATGAATGAAGCCCATGCCTCCCATATCAGCCGCTAATTGATAAAGCTCATCAATCCCACCGCTCATCACATTAAGACAAACTTGTGGATCTCGCAGATCGCCAATGATAAATTCGTCTGCTTCTGTCTCGCTCCATTCGGGATATTTCCTGTCCACGCCTCTTACCCAATAGCCTTCCTGTTTAAGCCTCTTCGCCAGATGGCTTCCGATGAATCCACCAGCTCCGAGAACCAATGCCTTTTTCATCATCTTTTTTCTCCCTATTTTCTTTATCTAAATCTATGCTTATATCTCCTGTTGTTAATATCTTCCTTTCTTTCTCGCCGGGAAGCCTCACCATCTTGCCACAACACATCAATCGCCACCCGCTGTTTTTGTGGGTATATAATAATCGGGATATATTTCAAAATTCCATTTGTGTTCATCTGACACTAAAATATACCCTCTCCCCCAACAAGAACGGCAGATTTCAAATCCTCCCGTTGAAGTCCATTGGCCAGAAGTTTGTGTGTAAAAACCCGAATCTACTTGGCCAGTTCCTCCACATATAGGACATCTTTTTGCTTCCATTTTATTCCTCCTTTACTAACGTAAATCTCTTTATCCTGGAAAATTCCTGAGCGTGTGCATATCTAGCCCTCATTGCAAGAACAGCTTTTTCTCTGGTATCAGCACAAATCCTTTGTCTCGTTTCCTTATTCCGAAAACACCACTTTTCTTTTCCATTTACAGTTTCCTTCTTAATTTCTGTATATGGCATTTATTCTTCCTCCCCCTTCTTTCCTCCTCCAAGCAAATCCTTCTCTAATCTATCAGTCTTCAAGCCATCCATCTCGTTTTTAAGGCCTTCAATCTCACCCTCTTCCTTCTCTTTCTTTCTTTCCATCTCTGCCTTGACATCAAGTCCAGGAACCATCGCCAGAAAAGCTTCATCAGAAATCTTCCCAGCTATACAGGCAGGCAGGAATATTTTCTCTAATCGATCATAGTGCATCTTGGTTATAATCGGAATATCGACCTTAATCTTGTCGGGGTCGAGTTGCTTCTCCTTACTCATTCCCCTCTCTGCGGCATTATTCCACATATCCATCGCCTTCTTTATGACTTCCTCATAAGCACCTATCCATGTTTGCCTCTCTTTGGTCGTTGCACCATTTATCATGTTTATAAGGTCCTCTGCCGTTGCCCTGTTTGACATAAGGTCTACAAATCCCAACCAATGAACAGGAACTCCAGTCGTCCCGCTTATCACCTTCGCTAAATCCGCAATCTCCTTTTCAATCGAGTCTATACCTCCAACATCTAATTTTATAAAACCTATTTCAGCAGTACCAGCTAAAACTTTATTAAGTTTGAAATTTTTATCATTCATAGCAGCAAGGGTAATCTTGACTTCATTCTGATCCACACATTTAGCATAGAGAATCGGGCCAGCAAAAATATGATTTATTTGCCTCCAATCTCTTAGGGCTTTATCAAAACCCTCTATCTGAGAAAGGCATTTCATGATCTTTGGTGCTGCCTCATTTGGATTCATTATCCGTCCACCGAATTTCTTATAGATAAACTCTTTGGCCTTGAGTGTTTCTCCTTTAATTTCGCCCGTTTCCTTCCACGCAAGCTTCTGATAATCAAGATAGTCTTTGGGGTTAGTCGTGACTTTATATTTCTTGTCCAACCAACTAATGAACCGGACAGATACCCTATATTTCTTCTGTGCCTTTGGTGCTACGACTTCTTGTTCCTTATCCTCCTCTATCGCCAGCTTCAAGGCAATCTTGCCCTCGATCTCTGCCTCTTTAGCAAATTCCTGGACAACCTCTCTGTCAAGGTCGTTGTATTTAAAGAATTCCTCGACCCATTCCAGCTCTGCAGAAGGCTCTTCTCCCAGCTCTTTATCCGATATTATCATACCATCGCCTACGATAAAGGCAGCCCTTAAATCAATGATGCTTCCCGTCTGCAACACCCCCCAATCAGCCGTCCCGATATACTTCCTGTTTATCTCTGTCACAGCAGATTGATAGCTGGGGTAAGAATTGCTCTGATATGTCGTTGTGGCATCAAGCAGAGAGAGAACGCTATCCTTAACAAGATGCTGGAGTTTATGGGTATTGTCTTCCAGTTTGGTTATCCTTCCCTTTAGACTGGCCACTTTACGCTTCATGAACTGAACATTGGTAAGGTCTATAGTATATTTCTTTATCGTATTTTTTATGCCCATATCTCACTTGTCCCTGTTTTGGATATCCCCACAGCACCCATCTTTATTTTACAATGAGTATAAATCCCATACCTTATGGCGTCCATAGCGTGATTATCAAAATCAATGGGAATGTTAAGACTTCTCCCATCTTTATCTTTTTTCCAAATATAAGATTTCTGCTCTTTTATAATATCTGATGAACCATCGATAACATGAATCTTCTGCTCTTTTAGAAAGTCAATCCCTGCCCTTACCGAATCAGGCCCCTTCTCACAGGGCTTGGCATTAAATCCCATGTCATAAAGTTCTTGTATAGATTTCGGCTCTGCACAATCCCAATAAGAAACATCGGTATCACTTACCCCCTTTGCTCTCATCTTGTTGCCTAGCTGAATATTAGTAAGTTCTGTTGCATAAATAACTTGCTCTACCCAGAATTCATTTGACTTCCGGTAAATACGAACCAACGCTGCCGGGTCTACACTGTAGCCAAAATCACCACCATAGAAGACTTCATCTACTTTATCAGGTAGTGGAGTGTCTATATCCCAATTATAAATAACCCCCTCTAGCTCTCCCCACTCACCGAGGAAAAAAATCTTATAATAATTAGGATCATCATATTTGGAATTACGCAAGTCCTCTATCTCTTCTTTCTTTGCCCAGGGATTATCCATCACTGTGTATAAAAGCTTCCTGGCATTGCCTGTGTTCTTCTCATAGAATCGTTGAAATACCCAGGATGTTTTACCAGTAGGGTTAAAGTCAGATATAATTTGAGAGAATACCGCCTTGCCTCCTCGAAGCCGAGACTTTAGCATTCGATAATCTTGTTCCCTAATATCTATAATCTCATTAATCCAAATATAATCAATATCCGTATATGATTTGACTTTCTTATAATCCTCTTGATTGAACATACTCCTGAAAAGAAAAGTTGTGTTGTTACATTGAGCAGTCAAGGTTTGAAAATTAACCCTGAGCGGAAGATTGAATAAACTAGCTCGCTTCTGGAGAATATCAATCACCGTATCACGGAGACTAGGTTGCGTACTCTTTATCACAAGCACTTTGATAGATGTTTCAGGTTGAACAATACCCTGCAATAAAAGCTTATCTGCTATGCTGTAACTTTTGCCTGCATTTGCCCCACCTCGTATAAGCAACTCCCTATCTGTAGACTGAAATATCTCAGTATGGTTCGTATTCAGGTATTGATTCAGATTGACTATCATCTTTTAAGTTTTCGTATCCATCCAGTAATAAACTATTAAATAATTAAAACCAAATTGATAAATATAATAATTCATTTTTTTTTATCCATTCCCTTTGGCATAAACTTCTCTGATAGTTGAAAGGTCATGCTCACTTTGCCATCAATAGTTACATTTGAGGGGAGCATCTTTGAGCACATCTGCAAAAAGATAAATTTATTCCTTGTACTATCTTTAATAAGTTTCTTCATTCCCCTTGCACCATCAATCCCATCCTCATCGTGGAATGCCTTGAGAAACTCTTCCTTGAGGCTAGTAAACTTATTCTCAGACCCTTTTGGTCTCCCATTCGGATTTCCTGATTGTCCTTTTTTAAATGGCATTTTATTGTTTCTTATTGTTGTTTACAAACTCCTCTTTATCCATAATCACAATCATCACGGTCTTATCAGGCTTATGCAATTTATTAATATTGGCTACCAATTCATCATCTTCTGCTCTATATTCTAAAAGTAGCCTCGCCTCTTTGTCAAGACTTCTAAGCGATTTGATGCTGTTCTGCATAATCTGAGCCTCAAATGCAACTTTCATTTCTTCATCCCATTCAAAACACTAAATATTTTCCTATTAAAAAGGTTATAAAGCTTTAGGATGTCATTTCGTATCAAGCCATGATCCCTTTCATTACTTTCCTTTATGTCTCCTATCCCTGTTTCAAGTGATGATATTCTTCCTTCGTGATTATGATAATCGACTGGAGGACTGGGATTATGAGGATTGTTATTCTTCTTCTTGTATTTCGATCTATAATAAAAAAATCTCTCTATCCATAACCCACCCACACTTCCTGCCACAACAATAATCAACACTGGATCTACTTGCATTGTAGTCTTCTTATTTTGCTAAAAAGAATCCTAAAATCAATCCTGCAATCCCGCCTATGGTTCCACCTGTTTTGGCTCCCCTCCACCAATTGCTCTTGCCTCGCTTTTCGCTGAGGTTGAATTTGCTTTCCCAATTATCACTAATCTTATAAGCACTAACAAGTTGAACCCCTCTCTCTGCGTATGCCTCATTTTTACCGATTATTACATTCTTGAGATCTGCAACCTCGGCTTGACTTGTAAAGAACTGGTCAGCCCAATCAAGGGCCTCCTTCTTAAAATAAAAGACGTTCTCTAGGACTACCAAATTCTCCTTAGCACAGTCTAATGTGAAGACAATGCCCTGAGTTTGCTGTACGATGTCTGGGCAGTTTATAATCTCTATCGTTCTTACGATAACTTGAGTAGCAGGCATCTCTCGTATCTGCTTCTTCAGCGCTCTCTTCTCTGCGATCTTCACCCGCATCTCTTTGTCTTTTCTGCGTAGCTTTGCCTCTTTCTCCATAGCCAGGTCCCAGTTCTCCCCTGAGGACACTTTCCACTTCTCTTCCCTCTCTTTGCTATCTCCTATCTTTTGCCACTGCTCGCTGATTTTTGTATCCAACGCTTTTATCTGCTTTTTGTAGACGATTCTCGTAGCCAATGAACTTAGATATGAAGTCAAAAGAATTGCGACAATGCTGATAAGAGTCTTTAGCCAATACTTTTTAAGCAAGGTTGTTATCATAGCTTCCCCCTTATGCAAGTCTTTAGATATTCCATGTCGAATTGTTTGCCGGGACATGACTTGTAAATATTGAAATTATGATGGGAGTAAACGTCATCAAGGGAAAGGTCGAAGAGTCGCAACCAGAATGCGATTATCCGCGCACCCGTTATCAGCATTTTCTTTGGAGGGGGGATTTTATCATAGTTGCCGACAAAACAGATGCCAAGTGAGTTGCTATTCTGCCCTCGGCAGTGAGCGCCTGACCTGTCCCACATCCTACCCATCAGGACTTCGTAATTCACCTCTCCTCCGCTCAGAACGAGTTCTACTCCGGCGTGGTATCCGATTCCAGACCACTTCATCTTTTGTGTGTGATATTTACGGATTGCGCCCCAGGATACACTCCCGCTATCTTTGGTCAGGGAATGATGACAGATTACCTTCTGTGGTTTAAAAATCATGACCCTATTATAGAGATATAGGGTAGGATATCTTTAAAGTCAAGACTTTTTTGAGTTTATAGAAGTGGAATGAAAATTTATTTATTTATTTCATCGCCCATTTCTCGCCATCCCAAATCTTCTGGTGAATTGATAACATATAACAACTTAGCCATATCTGTTCCATAGAAGATAATTCTAAGGTAGGATTTTTGGATACAAATTGCATGGGAATATCTATGCACATATCCCAATGAGTACCAAAATCTCCAAACTTCTCTTTTATTATCATCTTCTGAATCTGATCTTGACGTGGAAGAAAAATATCCCCAGGAGAATGAAAGCTCATCCAAACTGAATACTTACCAGTAATAAGTGGTCTCGCCCAAAAACTACATTCATCATAACTGGGTTTTGTCTTAATCTCAAGACAATCACACATCTTGATATATTCTCTTGAAGTATCCATTATTCCTCCTTATAATCCGCACAAAAGAAATCAGCCATTGTTCCCCCTCTCTTTTTGATATCGTTTATGATACCCTGGATTCCTATCCAGGAAGGCTTGATTGTTTCTATAACAGCGACACCTCCAGCACAGCCCAATCCGACTGAAAGATGTGAGACTATCACCACAGATTAAGCACACAGGATTTGTGGCAAGAAATTCTCTTGTCTTCTTTGCCCAGAATTCGATATTTCCATGACTGATTTTTTGAGCGACTGTTTCTGTGCTCATTTTATTTTTTTAAATATACTTAATAGTCGTGTGATAGATTTAAATCCTGTTATAATTGCAATAAGACCAACTAATTTTACTTCTTTTCTTCGATAAGCAGGATACATGGTATGCAAGAGGAGAAAATAGCCTTCTGAACTCAAAACTCTCATGGCTTCTTTTAATATCAATTCTGATGTTGGATAAGGCAAATCATATTCTTCAGCATCTTTTTTTGAATATGGAGGATCTGCAAGAACAACTTCAAAGGCATTATCTTCAAATGGTAGCAGATTATCCTTAGTTAAAATATGAACAACATTGGGATTAAATCTATCTGATCCGTCAAGCGTCAAGCCATAATTATCTCCCATTGACCCAGAAAATAAATGAAGAAACTTATCTTCTTCAATCAAGGGAAACATTGCTTTTACTCGTCTGAAAAAGGTCGCTGGATATTCTCCATACAGCTGTGCTTTTTTCCACTTTTTACCACAATACCAGACACCATAGATCCAACCTTTATCATAAATAGTTTTGGGATATTTAGGGAAAGTCCTATTTACATTATTTACTAAATCAATTTCATTCATTTTCCCTTCTCCCCTGGTTTTATCACAGCATCCTCATTCCATTCCTCTATTAGCCCCCTCTCCTTAAAGATATACATGATCTCCTCTCTCTCCTTCCTCAATTCCTTTACTTCCCGGATGAGATATTCCTGACGCTTCCTGACATCAAAAATATCTATGTTCTTCATGCAGAGGAAAGTCCCCAAGACAGCGCCGAAGAGGAAAAAGAAAAAGGCGATGATAAAGGCGATGAGGTAGAGCTG
>Ga0209977_10001224_pt1 | contig 11171 bp, 7 predicted proteins | sample SumtaG_2_FD_183113 | JGI IMG/M metagenome (GOLD analysis project Ga0209977, IMG submission 183113) | Deep subsurface microbial communities from Indian Ocean to uncover new lineages of life (NeLLi) - Sumatra_00607 metaG (SPAdes) (version 2) | ecosystem: Environmental > Aquatic > Marine > Oceanic... | reverse complement strand
ATTTTGCTTGGAACATTTTAAAGCAATTAGTATCGATTCCATCTCTAAATTACAAGAAATCTTAAATCAAACAAAGAGAAATAAGTCTGTATATTCAGAGTTCCCCTCTCTCGCTAAATTTCTACAATTGATTTATTTTCAAAATTCTGACTTTAAACAATTCATTTCAATCATTCAAAACATCAAGGATAAAGAGATTAATTCAAAAATGATTATTGATAAGCTAATTCTTGATTATCCAAACCTTTTTTTGAATTTCTTTGTTAAACCTACAGCTAAAGACCAAGTAGTTTCAATATTTTTATCTGGAGATAAAGAAAAACTGATGGAGGATTATAATAAAATAATCTCAGAATTCGGCCACTATAATTTCTTTTTCGCATTTAAGCGACATCTAGTACATCTTGGTATTTTGAGCCAAGAAAATAAAACCTTCTATAAAAAATCTGAAGATTTAGATGTCGAAAATGATTACTGGATTTTAGGAAATGATATTTTAATCTAAAATTATGGAGTTTTCTCGTTATTTTCTCTTGAGAAGTCGAAAATTCGCCCAGGAATTATCTCAAGGAGTTTTTGCCTTTCACTTTTGAGAAAGCTTACAATTTCTTAAAAAATAAAATGAAATCATGATTTTCTTTACCTTTAAAATTGAAAAATTGCCTTTTTATTATCCTCTCCATAAGAAAACCTGCCTCTTTTGCTAATCTTGATAAGTTTTCATGCATTTTACGGTAAAAACCTACGATTATTATCAAATGTGAATTGGATTTTAGAATTCGAAAAGCTTCTTGTAAAAATTTCACCATTTTTAACCAATAATTGTTTTCTGTAATCCTATAGCTCTCGAATTTTTGTTCATAAGACTCATTTCTTAATTGTTTAATTTCCCTTTCATTTATAAAATATTTAATTTGATTTATATCATTTGATATATAATCTATGACTTCTAAATAAGGAGGTGAAGTAATAATACAATCAATAATATTTTCCTTCATCAATTTTAAATGAAAGAGATTATCTCCATGTATAATTTTAGTCTTTCCGATACTCAATTTTAATTGCTTTTTTAATACTTGATAATTTCTAAGAATATCAATTATAATTTTATAATTATCTTTAAAGGATTCAAATCTATTTTTTAAAATATAAGTCTCATCTGAAATAGCACGTGAATATATAAATAAATAAAAAAGTTCCTTGATATTTATTTCTAAAATTTCATTAAATTTAAATTTCTTAAAGTTCTTAGTATTAAAATAATTCAAATCAAAGTATTTTTGATTATGCGAAATCAAATAATTTAATGGCACATCTAGTAATTTTGTCTTAATATAAGAATTAAGACTTGCGATTGGGTTGATATCTATACCAATTGCATTAAATTCAAGAAGATTTGCTTCAATTAAAGTAGTGCCGCTGCCACAAAAAGGATCAAGGATAATAGATTTCGGAGGGAGATTACAATAATTAATCAAACTCCGAATCATTTGGGCATGAAAATTCCCCTTATAAAAATCTAATCCATGAGTTAAATATCTTGTTCCAAGGCTAGCTTTTACTGGTTTTATTTTAGAAAAATAATAATAATAACTAATCTTCCCATCAATTTTTTTTTTATATGCTGTCTCTTTATGAAAATATTTTGGATTTTCAATGTATCGGATGTTTTCTAATTCTGATAATTTTATTTCTGAAGAATTTAAATTTTTTGAGATTGGTTCAAAATCATATTTATAATAGTGATTTATATTCATAAAATTATTGAATGATTAAATTTAATTGACATTAATAAAAATTTAGCCTTTGTTTTTAAAAACTAAACTAGGATCTTCCCTAAATCTATTTAATCAACAATTTATAGATGTACGTAAAATTAATTGGTTCAATAATTATTGAGAAATAATTTTTAATGTCTTAGTGAAAAATGTTTCTAAGATATGACCAAATGAGGCGTAAATATCATCAAAGTTAAAATATGAAAGAAAATAATAATATTTAAAATAAATTAAGCTCCAAATAATTTTATTATTCTATATTTTTCAAATGCTTTAAAATATCAATATAATTTTTCTGCAAATTTTTATCTGGAATATTCATGATGAATTTTTGTATAGTTTCAATATCTTCAAATTCTTTAAATTTATTGAGTAAATATTCATATTGATATATAGCATGAAAAAATACAAGAATTTCTCCATAATAATACTTTTCTTTATCGTTGGTTGTTTCTTTTTTATTTTTTATTGTTAACTCTTTTAAATTATTTAAGCTATAATTTTGACATACTTCACATTCACAGTTAAAATCTGAATTATTTAATTCACTTAACTTTTTGAAATGAAATATATTCTTATTTTTAATATAGTTTCCATTAGAATTTAATAGAGGTATTAAAATCTTGTTTTCTGTAGCTCTTCTCCAAGAAGAATGACAATCATAGGTATCAGCTCCACAAATCCATAATGGTAATATATTAAAATGATTACCAGCTCCAAGAATGTGTATAGTCCGATCATCATTTATGTTTTTTAAAAAATCTGAAATCCTTTTAGTAACAATTGAACAAATATATGCACTTTTAGTAAATCTATTAAGCTTTTTAGGGAATTGCCATATATTCTCATACTTTCCTTTAGAATTAGCAATACCTCCACCTATGGCAAAGCCATCAAATTTAAAATCATATTTTTTTTCAATTTCTATAATAGATTTTAAATAATTTAAATAATTGTTAGGAGAATTTCCATGTATCGGAGCAAAGACTAATGGAGTGAAAAAATCTCTGTTCTGAAGATCTTCTATTGTTAATTTTATTAATTGACGATTTTTTTCTAAATCTTCTCCAAATTCATCGGAGATTCTTACATACTTCTCATCTTCTTTCTCACCTGCTTTATATGTGTACTTTTTAGCAAAATCCAATGCAATTAATATATTAAATTTTAAATTATGGGTATAATTATGATAATTTTTAATAATTTCAGCATATTCATCTAAAATATTATCAGATGTATCCTCAATAATATTCCTAAAAATGTTACCAGAACCTGAATCAAGTAAAAAGTAATTCAAATTCTCTAATTTTTCTAAAGAAATCTCACTTATAGTTTTTTTTTCAGTTTCAATATACACTCCTCTTACATATTCAACCCAATTTTCAATGTTTTCAAATTCAAATGATTTATTGATATGAACTCTGTCAAAGACCATTTTATTACCTAATTTAGTGTTTAAATAATAATAATTTAAAAGAAGATTAATTTTACCTATATCTAATACCCCTAAATAAGAGAGTAATCTTGAAACGTTTGTTCCACCACCCCCAAAATTATTGGTTATAAAGAAAGAAGGAGTATTAAGAAATTTTTCTTGATTATTTATTGTTTTAAATCTCAAGTTATTTAGCCCTATGGATTTCCAAATTTATTTTATGAATGAATATAATATACTTAATAAAAATATTAATTACTCATTAAAAAAAGTTAATAAATAAAATTATTAAAGAAATATGCATGGAAGAAAGTATTTCATTATATCAAGAATTATTAGAATTTAGTGAACCAAAGCTTTCTGAATTTTTTAAGAATAGAAAATTACAAGGAAGACAATTCATTTTTGATGAAATTAGTAGAAAATGTTATGAGAATATCTATTATAATAATAATCAAGTAATAAAAAGACAAGAATTTTTTAAAACAATTCCTTCTCTGAAAAAGGTATGTTCTGGTTGTTATAAATATTATATGAAACCTAGAAATAAATCTATTAAAAAATTAGATATAATTTTAGGACGTCAATTTGAATATCTATTAATAGATTTTTTTAAAAATAAGCAGGGGATTAATTCTGAAAAAGCAGATGAATCTTATAAAAATTATCCTGATAACCTTATTAGAGATAATGATGAGAATATTATTTGTTATTATGAAGTAAAATTTTTGACTGCTCCCTTTCTTTTAACTTATAAGGTGAGGCCTGGGAGAGAATGCTATGAAGGTTCTACTACATTAGATATTGCTAAAAAAATTCAAGCTCAAAGGGATATTATTGAAAAATTGGATAAATGCACTTATTATGTTTATTGGCTAGATTATCCATGTATCAAAGGAGTGTTTTATTGGGAAGCTGAAGATGTGTTTAATTATTTAGATAAAGTTGTTGTTGAATGGGATAGAAAAGAAAGAGAAGGGGATTTTAAAGATAATAAGAAAATTGCAATTACTAAAAAAATCTATTTACCTTTATTAAGAATGCATCCGTTCTCTGCTTTATATTATATTTTTAAAAATGATAAAACTAAAGCTAATGAAAAGATTGAAGTAAGAAAGACAAATTTAGTTCGAAAGAAAAGTAAAAAACAAAGTCAAAAAAGTATAAATAATTTTTTTTAGGAGATTAATTAAAACCGATTTTATTATATTTAATACTATTTATTCTAAATGCTGAAACATTTTTCAGCATTATATAGCTTTTTTAAATGTGAAAAGACAAGGGCTAATCAAATTACCAATTTCAGAAAGTAAAAGAAAATTAAAAAAATAATATAACCCTTTATGGATTAAACGATTTCTGAAAGTTAAAATCTATAGATTTTGACTTTAATAAAGGAAATGCGTACCATAACATAAATCCTAATTCCATAAACCTCATGTTCATCAATTCTGCATAATTTTCTAATTCATTAATGAGTTTATAGTCACTTTTAAAATTTATATTTAAAGATTTCAGAGTATTTTTTATCCTACTTTCTGGTTTAATTGTATTCACCCCAAATTGCATCCTTAAATATTGAATTCCCGAAATTCCAAAACCTTTGAAATCATAATAATTGCTTTTGCTCTTAAGAAAATCTTTTATATTAAGAGTTTTTGCCCAATTATGGATTTTGTCAAATTTTCCTTCAAATTCTCTCATAAAAAACGTCACAAAAGTCTTAAACAATTTCCACCTATTTATGTATGAGAAGGGATGGCTAGTATTTTGGTAATTAATATGGTTATGATTAATCTTTAATAAATCATTGATACCTAAATTTTTAAAATCATTTATTTTAAAATTGATAAATTTTTGATAGAAAGGAATTAATATCCTTTTAACCATATCTTCATAATTGGTTCTTAAACTAAATATAGAATCCACTAACATTAATGCTATATTCCCATTAAACCTCCTTAGTGAGAGCCATTTGTTAGTCTCTAATTTAGCAATATCTTTAATTCTTCTTTTAGAACAAAACCATTTATTATTAAGTACTATAACATCGTATTCATAGAAATCAATATATTCGTCTTTAATATTTTCAATATAATTGTTTAAATTTCTGTTATTTACCAAAAGAAAACCTCTTCAAGGAGTCAAAAAAACTCATCTAATTTGATTATTCTTGTTCCTTCAGCACTTAGTCGATACTTTATGATTTCTACATAATTCGGATTAAGCTCATAACCTATCCATCTTCTTGATAATTTATTTGCTACTACTAGTGTAGTTCCAGATCCTGCAAAAGGATCAAGTACAAAATCTCTTTCGTTAGTAGTTAGTAGTATAATTCTGCTTACTAACTCCTTAGGATATATTGCAGTATGTTTAATTTTCTTGTTTTTTATCATTAATGAAACTTCTTTTCCAATGCTTCCAAATTTACGATACATTCGCCAGACATTTGGAAACTTTTCATTATTCGAATGAAGATAATCAGGATTTTCTAATTTGGATCTGGGATTGATCCAATAATTTAAGGATTTTGCAAAAACTAAAATAAATTCATATCTATCACCTAAATTTTTTTCTCCGTATGCTGACACTGCTATAGGTTTATGCCAAATGATAATGTCAATTAATCTGAAACCAATTTTTTCAATATTAATATAATAATCATAAGGAAAAAGAATCATATCTCCATTCTTTATCCTTTTATTAATATTTATCCAAAGTGTGCCATTATCTTCAAGTACTCTAAAGCATTCCCTCCATACACTATTTAATCGTTTTAAATATTCATCATAAGAGCTGTTATATCCTATCTGATCAGGAATATTATAATCTCTTAATCCCCAATAGGGAGGGCTGGTAATGATTGTTTTAACCATTTGGTCGGGTACGTCGCTCATATCTTCACTAGTTTTTACTAAAATTTTTGATTTAAACTGACTTTTTTTTGCTTTTCGATGACCAATATCGTTGGATTCGGTTAAGAAGGGAGTTTTTTCCTCACCATCGAAACTGTTGAAATCAATTTTTATTTTAATGATATTGTCCAATGCAATATCTGTTTGACAATATTTATCATATAAAAGCAAAATTTTATCATCAACATCAGTGCTAGCTTTTATAATTCTTTTTACTGATTCCGAATTATTAAGAATCAAATGTTCGATAGTTTTTCCTTTCCCATCATCCTTTGTTTTTAACCAAAAGTTACTTGGATCTTTTCCTTTTTCATTATACCTACTTTTTCTTCCCCCTGCCCATTCTACATTTTTCCATATATGTTTCTCTCTTATTGGATCTTTATTAAATTTATAATCATCTTTTTTCTTAGTTAAAAATAAAATATGAGAATAGCGGTTCTCAAAATTTATAGAGTTATTCTTATTATCAAGATTGTAATATACTATCAGATTCTTCAAATAATAACCAAAACTTTGTAACTCTTTGCTTAAAATTAAAGGAAATGGGATTAATTTATCTTTAGATATAAAATTGTTTACAAAAATCCATAAAATTCCTTGATCTTTTAATAAATCTTTGCATTTTTCATAGACTTTCAGCAAGGGAGAAAAATTATTACAGTCTATATCAATTTTGGAAATAATTGTTTGAATAGTCTTTAATTGTATTTGATCTAAAGCAGGAAATTGATTTAACATATATTAGGAAGGCATATTTTTTAATTAGTATCAAGAATATTTTTAATCTAACTATTATATGTGATTAAAATAAATTTAGATTTTCCAAATTCCAAATTATCCAATTCTAATCTTCTTTTTATTAATTCTTTATAATTGGGATTAATTTCAATTCCTATTGAATTTCTTTTTAAATATCTAGCAACTCTCATTGTAGTTCCCGAACCAACAAAAGGATCAAGGACAACATCATTCTCATTTGTGGTCATTTTTATGATTCTCTCAATCATAGGATCAGGATAAACACATGGATGATTTATATTAAATTTGTTTTTTGTCATATTATTAACTCTATCAAAATACCAGTGATCCGTAGGATTTCTTCCATTTTTTCCAACTAACCGTTTATCTTTCTTAGTGATAAAAGGAATTCTGATATCATTCAAATTAAAAATATAGTTATTAATATCTTTCACAAACCATAGAAATGCTTCCCATCTTCCACTCAATCTTTTAGTACAATTTTGCATATTATTAAAATGCCAAATAATCTTGTTTCTTAGAAAATACCCATTATCTTTAAAGGCAAAATAAACATAAGAATCTAAGGGTACAATCTCCTTTGTCTTATTGTTTTTCGGAATCGGAGAAACGTTAATTAGAAAACTCCCATCATTTCTTAAGACTCTTCTGCTAAATTTTGCTGTTTTACTGATAAAATCCTCCCATTTATCTATATTAAATTTATCTTCATAATATCCTCCATAATCTTTATAGAGTCCATAAGGGGGGCTTGTAATAATAGTCTGGATACTTTCTGATTCGATTAAATTTTTATCCTTTAAAACTTCTAAAGCATCCCCAATGATTAATTTATGATGTGTCTTTTTTTCGTCGGGCATTTCTATTAAACTCGTCTGCTTTAAGATTTTTTCTGGAATGTTTATTATCTCGTTTTACTTGTTTATTATCCAATTATTATTAATCATTCTCTATTTTTAACTTTATTATTAACATCTAAAGAAATTCTTTTCATTATAAAGAAAAAATATTGATATATACTATAATATATATCAAAAGGTATATTTAAGTATTACTATTAGTTACCTAAATAAATAAATAATAGGTATAATTGCAGATATATGAGAGTAATGAGTAGTAGAAAAATAATAAAAATTCCAGAAGAATTATCTGATCGTATAGATTTTTTCATTGAAAAGATAGGTAAATCAATGGGATTAGAGAATCGTACTGAACTAACAAAAAGAGCGATTGATGAATTCATATCAAAATATGAAAAAAAGTAAGGGTTTTTTTGGGAATTATTTTTTTTAATAGTACTCGATTCGAAGAGATTAAAGTCTCGATTTTTAAATAATCTAAGATTGTTTAGCAAAATAAAACTTTCTGTCAATTATTTGTCCTTTTTTTTATGAATTCAGAATCAGGCTTAAAAATATATTAAATTATTCATATGGTCCGATTTCGAGTTATTCTGAAATTTTTCTACTAGAACAATTTAACCAGACCTATCTTACTGATTTTGAAAAAACATTCTATAATTATGTAGATCTTGATTATCAATATTCAGCAAAATCAGGTACTGCTCTATTTGCAGAAGGTTCTTCAACGATTACAAGTGATGCAACCTCATTTGAGTCCATTGATTATTGCCGAAATCCCGATATAAGCAATATTAATAATAAATTAATTGGCTATGGCTCAGAACTATTTGATAATTTTGAAATTTATCTTGATGACAGTTCCGTTTTATATGCAGCAGATATAGATATGGATTCAGAAGCAGATTACAAACATACAATTGATGTAAATAAAGATGGGAAAATAGATATTACAAAATATGGAATCGATGATCCACAGGGTTCAGGTGAAATTTATTGGCACACCGTTATTCAAGATTTTGAGAATCACGAAATTCAAGTAAGCAGACAACTTGAAGAAGAGAAAAGAACAGAATGGTTTGATATTAATGATCGAGCTTTTGCTCATTATGACTTCAATATTGGTAAATTACTGTCAATCGTGCTTACCTTACCTCTGCTGCCCTATCATATAAGTAAGATGATACTCCCCGACGTGGATTACTGGGGGCAAAAATCAACCCAACACCTCATTAGTAAGGAAGAGCATATAAAGTCCACCTTTTATAGTGTAAAGGTTGATAGTGATCGAGATGGATTGCCAAACACTCAGGTTAATTATGAAAAAACCGATGTTGATATTTATTATGAAATAACAGAATACAGAAAGACAATCCTTGCCGCAAAGTTTCAAAATATCTTTACGTACTTAGGAGAATATGTTGCCAGAAGTATTAGCTCTTTATTCACCGGTTCTTATGAAGATTTCGTGTTTAATGATCAGTTGGCGGAAGAGCACCTTGAATCCCAAGACTTTAGTACATGTAATGGGTACACACAAGCGAACGCTCCAACATTAACCGCAACATATAGGAAATTTACCGAAAATATTACCACTACATATATTGATACTTTTGAGCAATCAACAATAACTGTAATTGATTTTGATGATGAGGGAGAGATTGAAGAGCAAAGAATTTATAGGGATGATTTTGAAAATTATGAAGTTGATAATGTAGAAGAATTCTTTTCAGATTTGGCTGCTGAGCATTTCGTTACCAATCTTGATACAGGACAGCAATCTACGGTTTCCTTTGATCCTGAATTACCATTTACACATTTTGCAAATCTTACCTGGGAAGGTGAAACTTGGGGTTCTGATAATGTGCCTGTGAAATATGATTCTTTACAGGTTATTGGAGAAGATAATTCTTACAGTACCAATGTGTTTGAAAGAACAATTATTATTAGAATTCCAAATCGATTTTCCTTATATCATGATTATAGGAAGACTTCAAGAGCCCAAAGAGAAGATAATGGCTGGGTTGAGTTTGAAGTCACCGGGATCCTTATAAGACCTCCAGATGGAAAAGTATATTATACTTCTGATGCAGAATCTTTTGTGAAGGGTAGGGCAAAAACAAGCGGTTATTATTTCTATGTGGATTCTGATCAAAATTTATTTTATGAAACTGTATACATTCTAAGTGATACTTATCTCAGACCAGATGAGTCCGGTATTCCGCAATATAACGTAATGTCGATAGGTCTTAACTATGACGGGCTCCACGATTTCTCACCCTATGAGAAGTTAGATCAGAAGAAACAGATAGTCTCAGATTTCGATAACTTAGCAAGAGAATCCACCAAGTTTGGAACCGATTGGGTGTATAACTTTAATAATCTTCGTAATTGTGAGCTTTTATGGGAAACAGAATCTAAAGTCGAAGAATTAGGTCTAAAGCCAAAGGATCAAATATTTGAGATCTATAAACTTGTCGAACCAAGCGAGCAAAACAGTAAGTTTTCTAAATTATTCTATGAAATTAGGCATGAAACCTACTCTACCGCATGGGAGCATTATAGAAAACAATTAGCAGGAGATATTATAGAGCAGGTGTTCATGTCCGTGACAGCAGGAATCCTGAGTGCGACAGTTGAAGCCATTATTACTGCAGCTACTCTTGGGTTTGGAGCAGCACTAGGGAAAGCTCTTGGAGCACTAACCTACTTAACAGTATATATGTTAATGACCAAATTCTCTATCGATATGAAGCTTCATGAAGCTCATTCCAGAGAGCGTTCCCAAACTTTCTATGCTATCTCAAATGAAAAACGAGAACCTACCTCTCTTAATGAGAAAGCAATTGATGATAGAATTCTTCAAGATAGTATGGCAGCAGCATTATTAGCACATCCTGGAGGATATTATACCACGGTGAGCGGAGGGGAACCCGGAAATGAATATACTGCTCAAGCCTTAGTAAGTCCTCCAAACTATAACCGTTTACTCAACGCTTTTGGCGGATTTTTGGAATTATTATGGGAAAACTTATGGAGTATGGGTGAATCAGACCCCGATTCATTTACCGCCCTCGATTTTGATGATTTGAATTTAAATTACTTCTTACTAACAAGTGAATTACCTTCATATAATCAGAGGCTTTATCACAGGTATGTAAATACTGATGATCTTTTTAACCAAAATAATTGGTATTGGGCAAATACTCTGGGATATCTTGAGAGAGCAGTAAGAGGTGCTTCCAACAATCAGCTTGATGCCATCCGCCCAACTGTCATAGATGGAAGACCTCATTATGAATTTATTAATAGCACTTTATATCAAGCAGTATTACCCTTGCAAGTTCTCTACAGACCGATCGTGTTAAGCGAAGAGAGATATAACCAATTAAATCCTGCTTTAGGTCATATGGTTATA
>Ga0209977_10001223_pt1 | contig 11174 bp, 14 predicted proteins | sample SumtaG_2_FD_183113 | JGI IMG/M metagenome (GOLD analysis project Ga0209977, IMG submission 183113) | Deep subsurface microbial communities from Indian Ocean to uncover new lineages of life (NeLLi) - Sumatra_00607 metaG (SPAdes) (version 2) | ecosystem: Environmental > Aquatic > Marine > Oceanic... | reverse complement strand
TAGCAGGCTGTCAAAACTCATCTTTCCTCCATCTTTTTTCTGTCTTGGGTCCCCTTTTGCCAAAAAAAAAGGCGCTCAAGACCAGCAAAAAGCGTTTGCTAATCCTGAGCGCCTAAGCTCAACACCTTGTCTTAGGTGTCAGATTTCAAACCTTCTGTTTAATATAATTAAACTCTTGTCTATTATAAAATAAAAATAACTTTTCTCAAAGATTTCATATTTGCAATTTTTTATCCATAGCACTGTCTCTTGTCCACCGTTATCAGGTAGTTGTATTTATTGCGTATCTTATCCTTCGGCTTTGTTCTTATTTTCGACATGGATGTCGAATAAGGTTTGCAGACCTCTACGAATTCATTTATATCTTTGAATATTCCTGATTCGCTATCATTCCAGTAATTGCAATGGTCAGGGGAGTTAAAAGAACATCTGTAGGGGACGGTTATTATGATTCTTGTCTTAGCCAATGCCATCATGTTGACCAAGGCCATTTTATATCCTTCGATATGCTCAAGAACCTGACTGCAGATAATAATGTCTGGTTCCTGAATCGGCATGCTTGAGAGATCAAAGATATCCCCAATATGAAAAGTCAGGTTATCAGAATCCTTCCACGTATCATATCGTTTTATATCAACCGCATAGATTCGATAACCCATCTCGGCAAGGTGGAAATCTATCCTTCCTTCTCCGCAACCTACATTTAAAATAGTTTTCTCACAATCATAAATTGGGAAGGCATCTATTATCGCAATATCCTTTATGTCAAGCGGCTTCATTTTGATGTCTCTCCAAACCATTCTTCCATTCTGGCGAATCCTTCAAGCGCGATCTGACCGTGCAGGTGGAAATAGGCAGGCAAGAATGACGAAGCCATCTCTTTCGTGAACTCTTTGCCTGCCTGCTTGGCCTTCCAGAAGGGTCGCACAAAATGATATCCAGGCCGTGTCAATATCTCGATGACAACTTTATGGCTGAAGCGCATAGCAAGAATCGTTACCTGCTGATTGCCATTGAAGCTCCGAATGTATTCGGACACGAATTTGCTACCGATACGCCAGAGCGTAAATCCGCTGCCAGGCACGCCACCACCGTGATGATGCATAAGCGGATGGCGACGTTCGACCAAAAAAACTTCAATATGTGGTTTATTCAATACCTCGGCCTTCAGCATCGCCATCATATCGCCGCCAGCAAAATAGCCCTCGCTATCTATCTTCAGTATATGCGTATAGCCTTTGTTTTTAAGCATCTCTTCCGCCATTGGCGGCATGGCAGCTGGAAATACATCACGGAACACATAACCGAACGTCTCCTTGTATTTGCGCATGTCCTCCTTGGTAAGGCCTCCACGCTTTAGCTTATCAATTTCTTCTGGGTGACTATTGAAATAATTTTCGACATTGACAATCCCAAGCCTCTTTGATAGATGCAAGTGTTTCTCTATCTCAGTGGGTTTGTCGGTAAACACATAGAAATCCGTATCTATGTTGTTTTGCAGAAAGGATGGAATGCTATGCGAGGCAAACCTAAAGTAGGCGGGATCACCCGCAACACACATTGCGGCTACAATCTTAATCATTGCCACCCTCCTTTGCTAAATTTCTCGTGTCTTCAATATGACGCCACGGATGGCCATCTAAGATAGTTGGATGTGTTCCTTCGTATCTTTCAAAAATGTATTTTTCGCTGACAAAATCAAATGGTTTTCCATCGCCAAGCTCCACCGCATCCCAATTCGCATCGAACCATCCCAGCATATTCTTATAGAATCCCGATGTCATCATGCGCATTCTTATCCGTTCCCGAGATTTGACAAAAGTATAGTGATGTGCATTTATGCTTTTATCCTCTATTGTATTTGGGCCATATCCAAGAGGTTTGCAGGAAGGAACAAAATGCAGTTCAGGCGTCCTCTTAAAAAATATGGATCTTTCATTCACATTAAAAACCCACTTGAAACCGAACGCGAAATCCCGCTCATTCGTTATCAAGCAATCTGCCTTCCCTTCATCCATCAAATCATTTGCCATCTCGATTAGCTCTTCAAAATAGAACTCATCGGCATCGAATCTTAGGAAATAATCTCCAATGTCGCATAAATTAAGTACTCGGTTATAATTCGCACAATGATTGGCCTGCCACTTATTGTGAATTCTTATTGTATTAATTAATTTTATGCTTCCAGGATAAGCCTTTATCTTGTCGGCTATGATATCGAGCGTTCCGTCATCTGATTTTTCCGGAATATTCGGATACATTGAAAAATGCGAACCCTCTGTTATGATTAATTTGTCACATAACAGCATTGCTTGATCGATGGTATAGCCTGCCCAGTCGAATTCATTGTAGAGCGGCATAAATCCGAGTTTCATTTTAACTTCCTTATATCCTCAATATGTCGCCAGGGATGCCCGTCTAATATTTCTGGATGACTGCCGTTATAAACGTGAATGTCATCAGATTTGACCCCTAATATGAAAGCAATATCATTTTTATTCTTTAAGAAATCTTCATCGGTTTTCCATTTAATGCCCATCCATTTTTCAAATCGTGTCTTCGAGGCAGAAGTTCCCTTTTCGATAGACATCACCCAGCGAGCATTCATCCGTTCGGGTCTCTTTACGTTTATATAGTGGAATGTAGTCATATCAATCCGTTTCTCATGTTTTGAATAGAGGGTACCGTCTCTATAATGAAGGCGTGCAATTGGCGTGTAATAACAGCCCTCTGTGATCCTATCAAATGGAATGCCCCCACTTGCCCAAGAATTAAAGCGAAAGTTATAGGTGAACTTGCGTTGCCTAAATCTGATTCTATTATAATCAGTAGTTTCAAGAATTGCTCTGAGCTTTTTGAAATCTTCATTGAACCAAAATATATCATCGTCCCACTGAATCACCCAATTGCCAGGTTGCCAAGAGGCAAAGGAACTGTTTATTATGTTGAAAATCTGACATTGAATATAATCATAGCGAATATCTTTCAGCCTAAGCTTTGTATAATCTATATTCAGCACCCTTAGCTTCGGATGGCTAATGGATTCAAGATACTCTGCCGTACCATCTGTAGAGTGTTGAGGGAATTGCCGGGAATGGCATCCTTCAACGACTATTACCTCGTCGCAAAAATCAAGGGCCTGCTGCAGGGATAGTTTGAAAAATTCCAAATTATTCCAAGTAACAACAGCCCCAAGAATCTTCACAATCCCCTCACATACTTAGCATAAAATGTCTCTGGCACAAGGTGAAATTTAGCCAATATCCAAACCAACCATTTATATCGCCTGAAGAGGTTATGGTATGTCTTGAAATCCTGGAACGATTTTTTCGGTTTCGATTTCATAACATCGTTAAAATTGGGATACATTTGTTTTATTTCCTTTAATATATCTTTCGATAAACATAGTTTTTCCTTCAGCTTTTCCTCCGCTTCCTCTTTCGTTAGTTGCTCTGAGCGGATAAGAGCCGAATACTCGATAATCCTTTTATCAATATTAAATTTCTTTGGCAGGAAATAGGATGTTATAAATGCCGTATATTTGTTCTCCAGATGGTGTCCACCGTAATCTTCCCAGCCGTATTTTTCTGCTAGATATTTTTTTATCTTCTCTTTTCGATAAGGCATAAAATACAACGGTCTTGCTTCCTTGATTCCGGTAAGCGCCCACTTCAGTTGCTTCCAGAGAGTGAGCATCGGAAAACCTTCTATCTTCTCTCCCCAGCGAGAGAAGTAGACGCTCTGGATATATTTCGCATCCATATATGTCCAATCAAGAGGCACCGTACCCTCCGTTCTGAACGAATGCCCGTTGAAAATATATTTGATTTTGTACTGTTTTGCCACATCCTTGAATATGGCCAGCATCGCCATATCGTTGGGTATATCTGCATCACTTACAGAGACCTCTAAAAAGGCTCTGTTCAGTTTGTCGTACATCTGTTTATTTAGCTGGTAGCGGATGAAATCTACGCCTAGAGCATCAACCATCTTTCTCATGTTGCTTTCGGCTATCTCAGTGTTCCAGCGATTATCGAAATGAATCACCAAAGCATGCAATCTCAAGACTTTTACTGCGAGATGTAGAAGATAGGAGGAATCGCATCCTCCGCTAATCCCTATAAGGCAATCGTATCTCTGCCTTTTTCCTGCCTTTTTTACTTTCGTGCCTAATCTTTGAAGATTCTCAAAGCTAATCGGATATTGCCGTTCGAGCTTGTCATGAATTCTGCAATACTGGCAAACTCCATTCTCGATTTTCATGCCGGGAATATAATTTCCAATCAAACACTTTTTACATGTTGCCATGTCTGGCAATCTCATCTTGCTAGACTCCATATTTTCTTGATAACATTGTTAATAGCATTACCCTTTATTGCGGGATCAAAATCAATAAATACAATTTCTCCATCACTGAAACAATGTTCTCTCACTAATATATTATTATCGCTACAATCATATCTGCGCCCCATTGATCCAAGATCCCTGATTATTGCCTTTCCGTTCGTTTCGAGACTATCCACAATTTTTCTTGCAAGTTCAATAGTAAGCTTATTTTCTAGGACCAGATTTTTTATGGTTCTTCCCTCAATATATTCCATTCCTACGGTGTCATGCGTCAGAAACAGGGGCTTTGGGGTGCATCCTGTATCTTTCAGAAATAACAGATTTTGGAAATGATATTCGACGCTATCCTCGATTGATTCAAAGGGATGGGCTGGTTCTAAATACTGCTTTGCGAAGAATTTTTTGTTTTTATGCATTCCTCTGAAATACCTTCTATAATCAATACAATCCTTAAAAGGCTTGACTAGGCTATCGCTCCAAAGCTGGGTTTGCTTGAACCCTTCTGTACGATACAGCCAGCCGTCGATTTTCAGTTCGCTAATTGAACTTAAATAATAGCCTTTTGGAATTTCCAACATATGTTTCTCCTAATACAAAAGCATGCTTAAAAGATGTATTGAGCAGCATCTCTCTCGCAATAAAAGATTTTGGGGGCATATCTGGCAACAGGCTGTGCCATGCGAGTCGGGCGCGGTTAGATGGCTCATCTTTCTGCCCCATATCAAAATAAAGCTCGTCGCATATTTTGCTTATCCCATTTATCGCCTCCCGGGCTTTCTCTGTTCCGATTTGATGGAGCAGGTGGTGATATATCGAGAAGAATAGGCATATATCATAATGAGCCCCGTTTCTTTTGATAAATTCTGTTAGGTCGACATTTAAGAAGCACAAGTTTTTATATCCCAATTCTTTTGTGATCATCCTGGCAACCTCAATACAAGTCGGATCAGAATCAATGCCGATATAAGATTTTATATTCCTTGCGTTGCTCCATCCAAAATAGCCAATTTCGCATCCCAGGTCTAAGACGCTTTTCCCTGATAAGTCTATAAATTTATCACGGCTGATATCTGGACGCGAGAGTTGTGTGTTTCTCCAAGTGAGATACTTTTTCCGAGATTTCTCTTTAAACAGCCCTGCCGGGATAGGCTGATATCGAGGAGCAGAATCAATGACTTTTAATAATCGGTCGTTTCCAAAGCTTGGCTTGTTCATCTTTCTTCTTTTATCAAATAGGCTACCTTTAGATTTCTGCCTTTTTTCTCATGTGTGAATTCAGGGCAGAAGAATATCTTTTCCTCTATTATCTCCGCCAGCCAATCAATCACACGGTGTACATCATTACGCTTTTTCTCTGCATCATAATCATGCATAAAAAGAAATCCTCCCGATTCCATGTGGCTGTAGGCAAATGAGACATCAGAAGCTACTGCAGGATAAGTATGATCGCCATCAACGAATATGAGACTGAATTGCTCTGGTAGATCGAGTGCTGGGAGAAAGAAACTATTGCTTTCCAATACGACAATATTCTTATGGGTTAAATTTTTATAATAGACATTGGCCTTTTCAGGATAGCTCCCTCTCCAGGTCTGTATCCAGTTCGGGTCATTCGGCCCAACATCGACTGTGTAGACTATGGCATTGGGGAATAGTTTTATTAGAACATTTGTACTCTGGCCACATCCAGTACCTATTTCAAGAATAAACTTAACATTCTTCAGGACTAGAGAAGCCATGGCAAAATATGAGTAATGCGCCCATGACCTTTCTTTCGGATGGATGAGATTTTTGCTATAATCGCCCATTCCAATCTCGGCTAGCCTGTCCTGCACCTGCTTGACACTTAGGCCGAATCTAGCAAAAATTTCCTTGAATTCATCTTGTATCATTTCGTCATCTTTTTCCTGTATAGATAATCGCAGTGCGGAACCTTGCTCCTAGGATTACAGCCCGTCTCACGTTCGACGCATTGGAACCCTAGCGAATCGAGATGTCGCAACAGGCATTCCTCCGTGAATTCATAGAGATGGAGCTTTTCGTAAAACTTATTGAGTGTCTCTGTCGTCTTCTTGTTTGGAACCCTTATGTATATGAGTCCGCCTTCCTTCAGTATTGCCCGCGACGCCAGAAGCGTCTCCTTCGGATTATACGTATGCTCAAGGGTATTCCATATCACGACAGTATCATAATAATTCCAAGCCAACTCAATCTCTTCAAGAAAGCCATAATCTATTTCGATGCCATAGTGTTGTTTCGCCCATTTGATGGCCTTCTTGCTTATCTCATTGCCACGCACCTTCCAGCCTCTATCCTGCGCGGCTTTCATGAAGAAGCCTCCGGCCGCACCGACGTCATAGATTACACTAGGTGCAACATTTTCTTCCAAGACATCGAGTTGGAGATTTGCATCTATCATGCGACTTGCCTCTTTTTCCTTGTCAGTACAGGCTTTGAGCATCTGGCTCCTGCATATATCCTTGAGCTTTTCGGCATTCGGCAGGAAGATTCTGTTTATGAAGAGTCCGCACACATCGCAGCATGTGAACTGTGTGCCCGCAAACGGCGAGGCTATGCCATCTTTGCAGAATGGGCATATCATCTTATCCACTTTCCCGCTTCCCTTATATGGAGTACTTTTGACTGATCAAGAGGCCAGACCTTACGGTCAGATTGCCCGTAGTTCACAACGTCTATCGTACAGCCCATGGCCTCACAGGCATGTACGAATACACCGGATGAAAGTACCCGATGCATCGCCTCTCTTGCTAAAACAAAGGCCGTATTTATATCATCAAATGCCATATGATATTGCTTCTTGTAGCCCAAATCCACGGTTCTCGCTAGCGGAAAATGTCCTCTTATCCACTCGCTGGCATCCCAGTCGTGATACGCATGGAACTCGAGGATCGTCTGCACAAAGATGTATTCGGATTCGGGTGATATATACCTCAGTGCTTCGGTATCCGCGCTCTGAGGAATAAAAACCTCTAGCTTTCTGTCCTTTAACTCAAGCCCCAACTCGGCACTCGTCATGTCGATTTTATGGCGCTTTATATTTTTCGTATTGTGCGGGCTCGAACCTGCCCAATCGTATCCGCCTTTCATGCGATTGAAGAGTTCGGTATTGAGTTCGGCCTGTCGCTTGAAACCGAGTTTCGACCTCCAGGGATTCTCGACTGTTATAAGCTTATTTATATAAGGACAGTCATTGAGTAGCTTTGATTCCCTGACTGCGATTCGGCACATAAGGTCTATCCAATATCCTTGCCTATGGAGATGACGCAGATGTGGGGTGAGCATGATAACATCCCCCAGGCCGTGCCAATAAAGAATAAGCGCTTTCTTCATGTCATTCCCATATGCTTCAAAGCATCCCGTATTCTGTGCATATAGGTGGCATTCTCATGTACCCACTTATATCCTCGCTCGGCCATCTCTTGTCTCTCTTTCTCATGCCCCATCCAATACCGCACCTTCTCCACTAGCTCCTGCGGTGTCCAATAGCAGTCAAATATATTCAGCGGAAAAAGCCCATATAAATCTTCCCTTTCAAGTTCCAGGAGAAAACCTCTGGCACCCAGTATCTTGTAGTTCCTGACCGAGGAGTATCTCCCGTTCTCTGGCCAGCCCGAACAGGCGATATTGATTTTCGACAGAGCGACCATCTTATTGTGTTCCTCATTGTAGACTCTCGGCATACCGAGGCAACCCCATTGCCTAAAGTTTATCCCCATTCCCTCAATCGCCTTGAGATAGGATGCACGCAATTTATGGATGCCCGTGCGCGTCCCAGCGAAAGAGGCATCGCAGGCATATTTCTTCCTATCCTCCTCGGTAAGGGTTCCCGGCTTGTCATACACCTCATCCTGCAAACCTTGGGGAAGCCAGTGCGTATTCGGATTGATTATCCGCCACTGTGGAATAAGCTTATCCGCAACAACGAAATAATAATCGCATACCCTAATGAGCGGGAAGAGATGGCTCCATTCGTTTATGCTGTGACGCGTATCGACATTCCACACGCAGGTTTTGACATTCGGAAACTTCCGTTTTATCTGTACGACCTGCTCTGTCAATTCTACTGTTCTCGAACAAAAAACAAGGTCGGGATTGAATGCCTCAGCTGTAAAAAAAGAGGCAAGCGGCTCAATTTTCGCATCAACAAATTCAACTTTATGCCCCAATTGCTCGAACGCATGCTTTATTGCCGAACCAGTCTGCCCGTCGGCCATCGGGAAAAGCAGAAGCACACGCATTATCCGTCCTCTCTATTTTTATAGGCAAATATCGTAAAATCATTGTCTCTGTAATCGTGCCGCAGAACGACTTTCGGTGATAGCTCCGCCATCACAAGCTCAATTATCTTCCACGGCCTAGAGAAGCGATCGCTAGGATTTCCTCTTCCAGTTTCAATGGTGCTTAGAAGATTGAACCCTATGCCGATATTGCTTATGTTTAAAAGCTTCTTACAAACAGCGAGGAAATATTCTTCCCACCGCAAATCGTCAAGAAAAAAGATGCCAGATGCGAGTGAATAATCGATGCTCATGCGAGGATTGAAATCCAGAATATTGGTGCAGAAAAAGCTCGCATGCGGATGGCACTTCATTGCAATCTCAATGAAATGTGCATTTATATCTACGCCCACATATCTGGCCATGAAGATGCCTTGTCCACACAGAAAATCATAAAGGTCGCCGAATCCACATCCTACGTCAAGGATGTTTTTTCCCATTAAATCTCCAATCTGGGCGAGGATCTTGAACCGCTGGCGCTGAGATTCGGCATGCCATCCGAGTGCCGCAACGCTCTTGCCATGCTTAGCGTAGCTTCTGTCGAAGTAATCTTTATACATCATCGCAATATTATTCATTGTGTCTTTTCATCACTCTTGTTGGATTCGGCCTTCTCTCCCTTCTCACCCACTCTCACGAAATCGACAATCTGATCGATACACTTTTCTTTATCGAAATTGTCATAGTTGTTATCCTTAATCTCGACGAATTCCGTTCTCGTCTTCGACCAGTTCTCTCCCTGCATGTGCCTCTGCTTCTGATGGCCTATCATGAATGTGGGTACCCCCTGGAATAGGGCAATCTTCGGAGGTCCAGATTGGCTACCCACGGCGGCGACAGCCGTCTGGCATCGGTCTATCATGTCCTGAAGGCTCTTGCTCCTTCCGACCCAATTCACGTAATTCGGTTTGTCCACATTTATGTCGTAGGCCGCATTCGCGGTCCCTATCGACCTCACATTGAAACGAGGGAACTCATCGCAAAGCCTTTCTATCAAGTGTACGTAGAATGCTAGGGACAGATTCCGAAAACTATACCAGCCTCCTTTCCTATGGCGAGGAAAGATCAGTATCTCCGAAGGCCCTTCGATTTTCTTGGAATATCCATATGGCTTGAATACGAGCCTGTCCCCGAATGGGTATTTGCAGCGCATCACGAAATAATCGGGTACTCGGTAGCCATCTGTGAGATAGGCGGAGAGGAAATTTTTTACTGTGTCTGGTGGCACTTTTTGTATGCCGAGGCAATTCTGTCGCCGGATATCGAAATTGGTGGCGAAGGAAGTTGGAACGTCAATAACAACATCAGCCAGGTCTTCGTAGAGACAGCGCCTGTCCGGATAGGTCATCACCGCAATCTCATCGCTGGTCTTCTCTTTGCACCACCTGACATGTGCGGCTGTATACATGCTCCAGCCCAGTTCTCCAATATCTATGAATGCAAGCTTCATGTTTCGACTCCAAATTCCTTCAATATGGCGGATGCCATTTCCTGATAACTGAACGGCTGCTCGCCTGTTCGGCGTTTCATCTCTATCCCTTTTCTTCTCGGGTCAGAATGGAGATTCATCTCATGGTCCAAGCAAAAGACTAATCTGCCGCTTATTATTATCGGTCTGAATCGCCCTCTTACTTTCGTGATATCGCACATGAAGCGACTGCGAAAATTCTCAATCTTGAAAAGTCCCGAGCTGAATTTCACGGCGATTGTCGGCATCGACCAGCGCACGAATGTGGACAGTTTCTTTGAGCGGATGTCATATATATATCCATCATTGAACATTAGCATGGGCATTCCATGCAGGTGGCCGAGCGTCTGCCTGACCTTCTTCATGACGCTCTCATGATAGAGATCATCCGAGCCGATTTTCAGGAAATATATTGGTTCCCGATTTCCTTCTAAATGTGAACACGCCTCATCCACATCGAATATGAATTCCACGTCCCTCATCGATGACGGATATTTTTCACGCAATGCCTTGATTTTCGGCATAAGGATGTCCTCTGATTCCGGGGAGCAGATCATCCAAATGCGCATGCGGTTATCATTCTGATTGATTAGCGAACGGAGCGTGTAGCACCGGAAGATATCCAACCTGTAATCAAGCCATATGGGGTTGGTATTGTTGCCGAGATGCGGCATTTTTATATTGAACGGAATCAGAACATAAAAATCGCAACTATACATTGTCCCCCCAGATGAGTTTTTTTGCCCTGTGTTCGCGTGATATTGCCAAATCATCCTTCCTGCGTTTTCTCGCCTCTATATGGGTCTGGTCCATTTCCTCGCGATTCCAAATCGGATGATAATGATAGAGTTTGGCCCGCTCCTCAAAGTGGAGCTTGCCGAGTTTTGAGGCCAGACGTTCGATCTCCTGGCAGCTGAAATGGAAATATCCTGGATAGAAAAGCTTCTTCCCGGGATACCGGCGAAGAAATCGCTGGCCGACGAGAGCGACGCCCGCTTTCGAGAAGCCCTGTTTGCCGAGCTGATTGAAGCCTATAACACCATCATCATCGGGGAAATGCT
>Ga0209977_10001222_pt1 | contig 11176 bp, 11 predicted proteins | sample SumtaG_2_FD_183113 | JGI IMG/M metagenome (GOLD analysis project Ga0209977, IMG submission 183113) | Deep subsurface microbial communities from Indian Ocean to uncover new lineages of life (NeLLi) - Sumatra_00607 metaG (SPAdes) (version 2) | ecosystem: Environmental > Aquatic > Marine > Oceanic... | reverse complement strand
ACCGCCTCAAGCGCAGCCTCAAGCTCGCCAAGTGCCCGCTGTGGATCGTCGCCGGCTACACCAACCGCTTCGAGGTCTCCAAGAAGAAGGAGATCGAGGGGTGGGATTGGTTCTTGCATCAGCATACAAACAAGGCCAAGCGCCCCGACGGAGGCAAGGGCGGCATCGACGCCAACTACTTCCGGGGCTCACTCGCCGACCTGCGCCGCATGGCGGGCATTCCCGACAATGCCGCGCCCAACGGTCGCTTCACGCCGCCGGATGCTCGCGTAGCTTGATGCTGCTTTCAGCATCCGACTTCGAGCTCGGCAAGAAGCTGCACCTCCACCGGGTCTCCTGCGGCATGCAAGGGACGGAGGTGGCCGCGGCTATGGGCGTTTCCCCCTCCACGATTTCGCGCTGGGAGAACGGCCAGAGTTCGATCCCTGTGTTTCAGCTGCGCTTACTGGCGCAGGTGCTGGCGATTGACGCATACTGGGACCTGCTCCGATGAGTGTCCCATCCGTCGCCGAACGCCAGCGCCAGCTGCACATCGTTTCCGAGAGTGCCGCGGTCCTCGTCGTGGCGCCGTTCCTTCTCGGCGTTGCGCAGAATCCTTATATCACCAAGGGTCAGCGCCAAGGCCTGCAGGCCGTGGCCCTGCTGACCGTCGCCATCGACGGGTGGCTGCTCAGCCGCTGGCTGCGCAACTAGACCGGCGTGTAGTCGAAGAGCGGCCAGACGATCTGGGTGAGCACCTTGTCCCAGACGATCCGCATGGCGTGACCAGGCTGTCCCTGCTCGATGGCTTGGACGACCCAGAACATCTCCTGCTGCCCAGGCGCCGTAGCGTTGGGCAAGTCGACCATCGCATTTTGGGATGCGTTATCGGGCCAGTTGAGGTTGGGCCAGACGTGCATGACGGTGTCCCGGGTGAGGCGGAACATGTGACCGGGCGAGAGCTCGAAGTTGGGCTCCTGGCTCATCTGCGCGTAGCGCTGCGTGGCAAAGAAGCGGGCCTGGTCCTCGACCATAGAGTTCCACTGGACGGGCTGCTCCTGGGGCACGATCACGATGGGACCGCTCGAGGTCGAGCTCGAGGAGCTCGGCTTGCGGGAGAAGGCTTTGTAGGCGAGGAAGAGACCGCCAGCGGCGAGGAGTAGATGTCCGGGCTTCATTTGCGTGCCTTGAGAAGCTTGGAGCCTCCCCACAGGAGGCCCGCGGCGCCCAGGATGAGCACCAAGGGATTGGTCCGCTTGCCCGGGGCCGTCTGCACGGGAGCTCCGGTGTAGGGCGAGAGGACGTAGGAGGGAAGCGGGCGCGGGGTGGGTACCGGCTCGGGAGGATTGAGCGGCGGCGGCCGGCTCACCAGGGCGAGTTGGCCGGGCGGGTCGCAGCTTTCCTTGGCGTAGGTCATCTGGGAGCGGTAGGCCGGGTCCGGGATGGACGTGCCGTCGATGTCGCAGCGGGCCTTGTGCGTGAGGAGCTTTTGGCGGTTGGTCTCCCAGCGCGCTTTGAGCTCGTCGTTGTAGTAGCCGCCGATCGCCGGGAAGCTGTCGTCGACGTAGGCCACAACGCTCTGGTTCAGGTAGCCGAGCTGGCGCTCGCGAAGGATGCGGAGCTCCGTCACTGGGATAGAGGACTCGAGCCCGAAGGGGTCGAGGCCGTCGCCTTCGAAGGACGCCTTGCCCTGGTCCCAGTTCTTCCAGCCAAACAGGCGCATCCCGAGGCCGTTGACGAACTTCTTGGCGTCGGTTCGCGTCATGCCGTCCTTGTTCTCCCACTCATGGAGGAACACGCGCATATCGAAGAGGTGCCCACGCCACGCGCGGGCGGCAAGCTCCGCGTCGACGGTGAACATCGCCGGAGAGACCCGGTTCACCTGCGTCCAGACGGTGGTGCAGAGATTCCGCGGCGTGGGGTAGAGCTCGCCCAGGTTGCGAGTGAAATACTCCTTGCCTTCGTAGATCTCGAAACCCTGCTCGAGAGTTCCGGCGCCGGGGATATAGCCAACGTACTCGGGGTGGTGGATGCGGCCAGTTTGGAAGAAACGGCGCCCGACGCCCTTGGTCAGCTTCTCTGCGTAGAAGGCATCCCCCCAGTTGTACGCCTTGCCCGTGCCGGGAGGCATGAACAGTGCGGTCCAGTTCGTCGACGTCCGCAAAGTTGTGAGGATGTCGTTGGCGATGTTGCGGTCGTCGTCCGGGAAGAAGTAGGCGGGGTCGTGCTCCTTCTCGGGCGGCGGAGCATTCATCTGGTCGATGAGTCGCTTGAGCTTGAAGATGCCGACGCCGACATTCCAGATCGTCTCGACGACCCATCCGAAGATAGGGATGGCTGCAACGACGTCCATGAGCGGGTTGAAGACCTCGTCAAGGATGTCGGTCATGGCCGCTAAGGCTGCGTCAAGAATCGGCCCGAGAACCTCGCCGCTGGCCTCGATCACAGTTCCGCCAAAGAGGTCGAGAATTTCAGTGACGGTGTCCTCGATCTGGACGATGCCAATAAGGCCGTCCCAGAGTTGATCGCCAATCGAGTAGTCGCCCTGGGGTGCACCGACGGAGACCAGCGCGGCTCCGGCGGTCATCTGGTTGATGAGCCCGTAGTTGGAGAGCGTGTCACGAACGTACTGGTTCCCTTGCGCGTAGTTGGCCAGCGCCGAAAAGCCAGCAGACGCGGGGGGCAGCGAGGAGACGAGCCCCTGGGATAGCTTCAGGTTCGCCAGACGGGAGTCGTCGATGTCGAGGATCGGCATGGCTACAATCCTAGAGCGGCGCCGGCAGCACGGCCGATGATCTTTGCGGCACGACGCCCGAGGTCCTCGAGAGCCTCGAGGATTCGAGCTCGGCGGATCGCAATGCCGCGAAGCTGGTCGGTAACGCCGTCGCGGTACTTGGCCCATTCCTCGCGGTCCATGCGCAGTGCGATGTAGAGCTTGGCCTCGGGGGTGCCTTGGTCCCGCAGAATCTCCAAGATTTCGATGAGCTCGTGCTTGCCGTACTCGCTGAGCTCATCTTCGTACTCGTCCCACCAAGCCTCGGCGATGCGACCCAGTCGTTTGCGCACGGTGGGGGCTTGGTCGGCGATGCGACCCTTGACCGCTTTCCAGTGGTCGCGGCCAAACAGTTCAGTCCACTCGCCGCTCACTGGTCGCCCTCCGGAGCGGGTTTCTCACCCTTGACGATGTTGTCGAGGAGTTCGGCTTGCTTGGCCATGGCGTCGAGGTCTTCTTGCAGGGCCTCGGGGTCGCCCGCGTAGTCGCCACGCTCATGCTTCTGGGCGATGGCGGAGGTGAGGACGCGGTGGTCTTCGACGGGGTGGCGAAGCTGCTTTTTGAGGCAGCCAGGCGCGGCCGTGACGACCAGGAAAACGACGGCAAGGGCACTTCGGCGCATGTGTAGAGGCTCGCACAGGGCGCGCGCGCGCGCTACACACGCCTTTGATACCCTCGTGGCATGCCGCGAAGGGCTGCAGCGAAGGGAAAACGTCGCGGGCCGGTGCGCCCTGGACGAACCAAAGTGACCTGGGTTGCGCCACCCAAGGCAGCGAAGGTCATCGCGCGTGAGGCCCTTCAACGCCAAAAACAACTGCCCAAGTCCCGACGTGGTGGTCTGAGTCGCGCCGAGGCTGGTGCCGCCGGCATCACCAGTGGTCGAGCTCGAGCCGAGTCGATTGCCCGCGGAGAACTCCAGCCGGCCGAGGACATCTGGGCCTTTTTCTCGCGCTTCCGCGGGACCTTCCTCGGCGCGGCGGACAAGGCATGGGAGCAGTCCAAGGTCCAGCAGGCCTGGGACCTCTGGGGAGGCGAGCCCATGTGGGAGGCAGCCGCCAAGGCCTTGGGCAAGACGATGCCTAACCCGGGCTCAGTGCCCCTGTCTTCTGCCCCGGGCTGGTCGCTCCGCACATCGCCCCGGCGCGACGGAAGCACTCGCGTCGAGCTCCTGCAGCACGGCCAGTACCGCGGCGACGGCGTCTGGGACGGTAGGGCCCTTCGGATGCGCCCTGGATTCATGGGGGCATCCTCGCTCATCGCGGAAGCCCAGCTTCAACTCGCCGGCCGCAGCACGTACCGCAACGCAGGCTGGGCAGCCCGTAAGGAACTGGCGTCCCCGACCGACACCTTCCGCGAGCGCGAAGCCCAAGTGGAGCGCGAGCACCAATACTGGCTCGGACTCCAACGGCGGATTGACCGAGCTCGAGACGAGCCGCAGTTGGCCGAGCTCGCGCGTGACGCCCAGTACCAACGCCTGCGCAGCAGCACCATTCGCAGCCTCATTCAAGAGGCCATCGCCGAGCGAGCCCGCTTCCTTGGCCTTCTTCGTGCCCAGGCCTCCGGCGCTGCGGATGCTCGCTACTTCGCGCGCCTGACGTCGGGGCAGCCGACGCGGATGAACCCCGTCGCGCCGCGCCTTGAGTACATCTCCAAGAACTACAACGCAGGCATCGTCTACTTAGTCGCCCAGGCATGGCTCCTCGCCGTTGGGCGCGACCGGGCGGCCAACGACCTCTACAGGACGGTGGAGGGGGTGAGTGGAAGCTGGCGCGACCGCTGGGGAGACGACATCAAAGGTCTCGCCATTGACTACGCCACGATGCCCCATGCCACTGGAGAGCCCCCCGCTGCGAGCCGCTTTGACCGCTACCTGCCGTGGCTCGCCAAGACGTTCAATGACTTGACCAAGGGATCGGTCAAGGCGATGCGCAAGGCTGTGGCTTCTATTCCGGACGAGGCCTGGGAAGCCCTGGAAGACCGTGGATTTGCTCGGGAGCGGGCGCAACCCACGGTGCTTGGTCTACTGCGGGAGGAACCGTCGAATCGCAAGAGCATCTTCTACCAGCTGCGTGATCGGCCCGAGGTTTGGGATGCTGGCCAACGGTGGCTCGGTGAGACCAACCCCTACCTGGAAGACCTAGTCATCCGCTTTCGATCCGTCGTGGACTGGGCTGAGGCTGAGGGAGTGGACCTCAACCAGTACAGCGCTCAGGAGGCGCTCGACGCGTCCGAGAAATGGGCAGAGGGACGAGAGGCCGGAGAGGTGCCCCAAGGGCGCGTCATCTTCAAGTGGACGGATGGATGGACCGTCCAGCATCTGACGACCCAGGCGCAGTTGGATGCTGAGGGCGAGGCGATGCAGCACTGTGTCGCCGACTACTACAGCCCCGATGACGAAACGACGCACATCTACTCCATCCGCGACCCAAAGGGGCTCCCCCATGTCACCATCGAGTGGAACGCGGACGAAGGCTACATGCCCCAGGTCAAGGGCAAACAGAACTACGAACCCAAGTGGGAGTACCTCAAGCGCGCCATCGAGTTCCGGGCCCATGAGCTCGACCGCCGCCCTGGCATCCCGACACTGGAACCGCTCGGGTACACACCGGACTTTGCGGACAGCCTGAAGTCCAATTTCCTCGGTGCCTTCACCGACGGAAATACCGAGTTCTCTGTGTACGGCGACGGACAACTCATCGACCTCGAGGAGTTCAAGTCCTACGCGCAGTCAGTCGAGGAGGATTGCCGCCGGTTCCTCCAGCAGGAATACGGCAGCGCCCCCCGGGCGGACTTGGTCCAATGTGTCATCGCTACGCTGGACGACGTGAAGCCCAGCGACATCCCGGCATCGGACTGGCCCGGCGAACTCTCCGAAGGTCAGGCCTGGTCCCTCTGGAAACACACCGGCGAGGTTCCCCACACCCACGACGAGATGCTGATTGCCCTGCACGAAGCGACCCCCGAGCAAAAGCGCGAGGCTCAAGCTCTGCTCAGCCCCGGTCGCGCCGCAGCCAACCCCCAGCGAATCGTGCCCGATGCTCGCCGAGCTCGGCTCAAACGGAAGCTCATGCGATGAAGCGCCAGGCCAACCCAACGATCCCTCGCCTCAAGTACGTGGCGAACCAGTACCCCGACTGGGTCACCATGGCCACCATTAGGGCCTGGACTGAGGCCATGGGGGCGCACGGTCTACGCGACCAGCTAACCCGCATTTTCGACTACGGAGGGGCCGACGCCGAGGCGGTGGTGCGTAACCTTGCAAACAGGTACTTGGCCGATTACGGGGCCCCGGAGCACTCCGAATATGATCGCTACCTGCCGTGGGCTGCGCGGGAGTTCAACCGCATCTTCAAGCCCTACCTCAAGCAAGCCCGGAAGCGAGGTCTACCCGAATGGCCGGAAGGTTTCGAGGCTAGCTCCTGGGTCTTCGGCACGGTGCCCGACTACTTCTACGACGGCTCCGGTATCTCCCAGGCCGCGACCAAAGCTCGTGACGACGCCAGGAAGTTGTTTGGAGCCTTCGGGTCGGTCGTCGCGTGGGCAAAAGACGAGGGAGTCGACCTCAACCAATGGCAGTGGGACGAAGCCGTGGCTCAGGCCGCGGAATGGACTGAAAGCAGAGCGGCCGAAGCCAGCGCGGGCGAAGTTGTCTACGAGTTTCCCGATGGCTGGACCGTCCAGCAGCTGGCTTCGGAGGGCGCCCTCGAATCGGAGGGCGATGCGATGGGCCATTGCGTAGGAGGCTACAAACAGGCGGAGGGGTGGGACCCAGGCTGTCTGTTTGAGCCCTACGACGAGACGGTGGTGGAGGTCTACAGCCTGCGGGACCCAGCCGGTCGGCCTCACGCCACCTTGGAGTGGCAGATCAGCGATGACGAGGGCAACGAGCACCACGGCTACGTGACCCAGTTGAAGGGCAAGCAAAATGCCGCCCCGAAAGTAGACTACCTGCACCGGATGGTGGACTTTCGACTCAACTACCTGGACAAGAAGGAGCCGTCCTGGCGCCTTCAGGATGCGCCCATGCCCGAAGGCGCCGATGTCTTCACCGACAGCCCCCTCGGCGCCTTTAAACGGAGCTCGGGCTCACCGGTTCTCGTCATGTACCGCGGAGACCCTCGAGTGCTCATCCCGATGCACGAAGTGGAGCGGCATGCGCCTTTTGGGATTGCCTCGACCGATGTGGACCTCCGTTTCGTAGAGCAGGTCTACGGGAATCTCGAATGGGAGGCTTTCAAGCAGACGGGGAAGGGCTCTTTGTCCGCTTACGGAGGCAAACGTGGACGCGACGAGATGATGAAGTGGATAGCTACCCACCTTGCAAATGTCGGGTTGGGTGCGGAGCATCCCGTGGACTTCCTCAGCCCCTACGGCGCGCACACTGTCTCCCCCCGCCACGCCGAGCTCAAACGAAAGCTCATGCGATGAGACTGGCGGACGCGCAGTACCAAGAGGACGTCGAGGAGGCCTTGGCCGCCGACGACCCGGAGATGAAGGCGGACATCGCCAACCTGATCCACTCGCATGTCGAAGCTGCGCTGCACTGGGCGTTGCATCCCGGCACGACTTCCCGTCCCTACGAAATCTCGTCCGATGGTCCCCAGAAGCTCAACGAGGACCTCGATAGGTCCGGCTTAGAGGAACATCTCCTGGACGCGATGGAGAAGGCCCACCCAGATCTGTTCGGGGACGTACCGGAAGGTCTAGTGTCACTGTTTCTCCACAACGACCTCCGGTATGCGACTAAAGCCTGGGCGAAAGACGGGGAGCCTGACCGCTCAGAACTGATCGAGTTCAGGATGTCCCTACGGCCGAGAAGCCCGGTTGCGGGGGCATCCGGCTCCATCCACATCGCGCCCATCCCGTTCGAGATCAGCATCCCGCAACAGGAGGGTCTCGAGCTTGTACCCGCCCATCACATGATTGACGAGCTCTCTGCGGCTGGCCCAGACGACGCGAACTGGCAAGCAACTGGGCACGGTTGGTGGTACAGCGGCATCGTCGATCACCCCAACCTTGACCTGGTGGCGCGGCCGAAGCCGGAGGGGTTCCGTGAGTGGCTGGTCGACCTGCGTACACGCTACTACTCGAACCTCGTCAACGAAGACCCGGAAAAGGCCGTGGCGGCGTTCATGCGGATCCTGGAGACGGAGCACCCCAAGGTGCACGCCAAGCTCAAGAAGGCCAAGCTGCCGGCGGATGTTCTTGCCGACTACGCTGTGGCCTACTTCGAAGATCCCGAAGAGGGCCTGGCGGTCATCCAAGAGGCGATGGGCCTCTGGGGATACGAAGGCACCAAGGCGGAGACCAGGCTGACGATCGACCGCGATGTGCTGCGCGAGCTCGGGATCACCAGCGGCCGCTTCTGGGACGGGGCGCCCTGGTCGCTTCTCAACTTGCCCCCGGCGGAGCTCGCCTACGAAGGCACCTCCCAGCGACACTGCGTCGGGCGGCACGATATGGGCTACCGCGAAGGCGTCGAGGGGGGCGAGATCGAGATCTGGTCGCTGCGCAGTAAGCACAACAAGCCGCTATTGACCTTCGAGGTCGACATGGAGCTCTGGGAGCCCGAGTATGACCCGATGCCCGAGGATGCGCGGGCCGTCTACCGCGGCAGGGCTCTCTCCCAGGTGAAGGGGAAGCTCAACCGGGTTCCGGCCCAGGACCACGATGAAGCGGCCGTGCTGAACTGGATCTTCGACCAGCTGGGCATCAATCCCAAGTTTGTCGAGGACTACAACGCACCAGGACGCGCAGCGAACCCCGCTCGTCCCACGCGAACCTTCGACCAGCCGCCTGGCACGGCTGCTCCGCAGCGAAACGCGCCGCCGTCTGACCTGAAGCGGTATGCTCAACTCAAGCGGAAGCTCATGCGATGAAGCTCGAAGACGCAGGCAGCGAGGAGGAGGTCCAGGAGGCCCTCGACGCGGGAGACACCGCGCTTCAAAAGGAGATTGACGACACCGTACAGTCTCTTCTGGACCTTTCCCTGGAACACTCCGAATCCGAGTGGAAGCACCACGGGCTTGATGAGTGGGAACGGCTTCAGCAAGATGCAGCATCCGCCGGTGTCGACCAGGTGATCTTGCGGACGATGAAGGAGTCTTACCCTTCTTTGTTTGCCGACATCCCCGAGGACGCCATCACAGAGCAGCTCGCCCGAGAGATTGCGAAGGGTAGCCACGACTTTCTGCAAAACGGAGATACCTGGGGCTCGAAACTCATGGCCTTTCAGGAAGACGACGACCCTTCCGACAATGACATCGTCGTTCGTCCGACCTTGATCGAGATGACCGTTTTTAGAGAAGGGGGCCCTCTCGAATACGTCCCCGACGACGTGGTTGAAGAAGCACTTTCGAGGCTTGGCCCTTCGGGTGCTGAGTGGGCAGATACCGGCATGGGCGACTACAGCAGCGGGATGATGAACCACCCGACGCGCTACCTCGTCGTGACGCCGGACTCTGGCGAGTTCTACGAATGGCTCGTCGACCAGCGCACCCACTACTACGGGTTGTTGGTCGACGCTGATCCTGACATCGCCGTCGCCAACTTTTTGTCCGCGATGCAACGGCACGAGCCCGAGCTCTACAAGAAAATCCGCAAGGCCAAGCTTCCCCAGGATGTGCTGGCCAGCTACGCCGTCGCATTCTTTGAGGACCAGGATGACGGGATGGAGGTACTCCGCGAGGCGCTTGGCATGTGGGACTACGAGGGCACCCGCGCAGAGACGATCCTGGAGATCGACCGCGGCAACCTCCGCAACCTGGGGATCACCTCCGGACGCTTTTGGGATGGCGCCCCCTGGAAGCTCCTCAACCTGCCTCCAGAGGAGCTCGCCTACGAGGGCACGCTGCAGCGCCATTGCGTCGGCCGCTACGACATGGGCTACCGCGACGCCGTCGAGTCGGGCGACATTATGATCTGGTCTCTGCGCAGTCAGCACAACAAGCCGCTGCTGACCTTCGAAGTCGACAAGTCGATCTGGGACATAGCGAAGACCCCGGAGGAGCGTGGCTCGGCCTTCGAGCAGATCAAGGGAAAGCTCAACCGCGTCGCGGGCGAGAACCCCGAGGAGGCTGCAGTGGTTGGCCTCATCTTCGACGCGCTCGATGTCGACGGCTCGATCATCCCGGACTTCCAGCCCCAGCGCGCTGCGAACCCAGGGGTTCCCCGCAAGACCTTCGACCAGCCGCACCAGCCGCGTCGTGCGCAGCCGCCCAGGCGTCCAGCGGCCCCTCGGCGCCCTCAGTCCGAGCTCCAGCGCTACAGCGACCTCAAGCGCCGTTTGATGCGGTAGTCTGGGTGCATGAAGCTCTGGCTCGACGACGTTCGGCCGGCCCCCCGCGGGTGGACCTGGTCCAAGACCGTCGAGGACGCCGTCTCCAAGCTCGGCGCGGGGGAGGTCACGGAGGTCAGCTTGGACTACGACCTGGATGAGACGGACGGCCATCGCAAGGGCACGGAGGTCATGCAGTGGCTTTCTATGGCCATCGTCGACGGCCGGATTCCGCTGCCCATCATCCACTTCCACAGCGCGAACCCCCTGGGGTCTGCCCGCTTCGCGTGGCTCTGGCGCGAGCTCGAGGAGCAGCTCTACGGGCAGTCCCCGGCCGCGGCAAACCCCGACAAGCGCCAGACGTCGCTCTTCGGCGCCGAGGAGGAGGGCTTTGCCCTGGTGAGCCCCGAAGGCGAGGGCAAGCGGGTCAAGGCCCCCAAGGGGGAGCAGAAGAGCCTCTTCGCTCCCCAGAAGCCCGACCGTGAGGCCATGGAGAGGATCCGCGAGCGCGAGCTCGCCGAGCGGGCCGCCCGCAAGCGCAAGCGCAGCAAGAAGAATCCCCGCGCCGAGCTCAAGCGAAGGCTGATGCGATGAGCGCCTACGACATCACGCTGGACGACACGAAGTCCCTGGTGGCCGATCTGGAATCCCGCTACCCCGTCGACCTCTGGATCCATCCGCTGAGCAGCCTTCCGGCGGCGCGAGTCTCGACCATCCGGGTGCAACGCGACCGCCACCGAGAGGGCATTGGCTCACAGGTCATGCAGGAGATAACCAGCTGGGCAGATGACAAGGGAGCCGTCCTGGTCCTGACGCCGGCAAGCGACGGGCGCGGCTTCCCCAGCAAGACGAAACTAAAGTCCTGGTATCGCCGGTTCGGGTTTGTCCCCAACAAGGGCCGGAACAAGGACTACCGCTACATGGACACGATGATCCGCCGTCCCAAGGCCAAGGCGAACCCGACAGCTTTGCCTACCTCGGAGGTCGTGGAGTACGGGGCGCGCTTCGCCACCGGCGAGCCGGTGACTTTCCGCTACACGCGCAACACCGAGAAGGCGCCCGCGCCGACGGGGGGCGACCGCTTTCAGCAGCTGCTCGAGCCGGCGGGTATCTACCTCCTGCACGTCGGCCCTCACCGGGCTAGCCCA
>Ga0209977_10001221_pt1 | contig 11178 bp, 5 predicted proteins | sample SumtaG_2_FD_183113 | JGI IMG/M metagenome (GOLD analysis project Ga0209977, IMG submission 183113) | Deep subsurface microbial communities from Indian Ocean to uncover new lineages of life (NeLLi) - Sumatra_00607 metaG (SPAdes) (version 2) | ecosystem: Environmental > Aquatic > Marine > Oceanic... | reverse complement strand
GGTGATAATGTTGTAATAATAGGAGGAGGAATGATTGGTTGCGAGACAGCTGAGTTCCTAAGGTCTAAAGGAAAGGATGTTTCTATTATTGAAATGTTGCCAAAGATTGCACGAGATGTTGGCCCAGCAACAAAATGGTCAGTCACAATGAGAATAGCCAGATGGGGCATTAAACAATACACTTCTTCAAAAGTCATTAGAATCATAGATGAAGGAGTAGAAATCGAAAGAGAGGGAAACTCTGAAATAGCTAAAGCAGATACAGTTGTGATTGCTGCTGGTATGGAAGCTCATAATAAATTACTCAATATGTTGAGGGAGAAACTTCCCAATATACACACGATAGGAGATAGTTCACAAGCTAGAAGAATGTTAGAAGCAATTCATGAGGGATATGCCATAGGTCAAAAGCTTTAGTTTACATTATAAATAATTATAATAACTCTTTATTTTCATCTTATTTTATTTGTAAACCAACAATATACGATTTATTTTAAGTTCGTTCTTACCTCTGTAACATAAATCAAAATTGATTTCAAAATTTGCTGATAGATCACACTGAGTTATGGAAAACATTTTAAAGAATCAGTGATTACTCTCTTAAATTACGGTAGTAAAGCATTCTCACTAATAAAACATAAAGTGGTGGTTTTTTGAAAGTAGCTAAAGGAAAAATAACTACAAAAAAATCTGGAAACGGGGGTTATAAAAGTGCTTGGATATATATTCCAAGCAGGGTTTATAAAGATGAATTATTTCCATTCCAAGAGAATGAAGAAGTGATTATTGAAATAGAAGACGGAACTTTAGTGATAAGTAAGAATGATGACCGTTCCAAGATTTTAAGAAATTTTGGTATAGAAAATGCTACACTCCCAAAATTAATAGAGATCAAAGCAGAAAAAAATAAGGATAAACCATTTCTCTATTTTAAAGATGAATGTTATTCGTATAAAGATATAAACATCAATTCAAATAAGGTTGCTCATGGGATTTTAGAATTAATAAGCAAATTGGAATTGAAAACTCCTAAGATTTCATTGTTAATGAAAAATTGTCCTGATTACATATTTACATGGTTCGGGATAGCGAAAGCTGGTTGTATTTTTGTACCTGTTGATAATTCTTTAAAAGGTGGGATGCTAGAACATGTTTTGAGTAATAGCGATACAGAAATTCTAGTTATAGATCATGAATTTCTTGATAACTTCAAAGAAATTAGTGATAGATTAGAAAAAATTAAGAAAGTTTTAATACGCAATGCTCCAAATGATTTTAATTTTGATAATAAATTTGCTGACTTTCAATCAATATTTACTTCCAGAACTGATAATCCTAAAATTAATATTTACAATGATGACCCTGTTGAAATACTATATACAGAGGGAGTTACTGGAAAACCAAAAGGAGTTGTGTATAGAAATGTCGTGATACCTGGAATAGCATTGGGGTATGAGTTAATGGAAATTGGATTAAATGAAGGATCAAAGATTTATTGCCCTGTACCCTTATCTAAAGGTGCTGCTCAATTTTTTACGATAATTCCTTCAATTTTCTATGATAAGTCAGTTATACTTAGTGAAGAATTCAATCCTTCAACATTTTGGGAAGAAATAAAAAGGTATAAACCCTCCTGTTTTTGTTATTTTGGAGGCTATTTAGTAGATTTATTATATCAAAAACCTAAAATAAGTGATCGAGTTCATTCTATCCAGTTTGGTTTTGGTTTTGGAGCAGTAATAGATTTATGGAATGCATTTGAAAAAAGATTTGGTATTCCTTTGTATGAATGTTGGTCCCATGTAGAAGGTGTTGGAATAACCATGAACAAGATAGGCTCTAAGGGAGGAAAAATTGGATCTATTGGAACACCATTAGATTTCATAGAATTGAAAATTGTTAACTTGAAAGGAAAGGAATTACCCCCTGGTCCAAACAATGTAGGTGAAATTATTGTAAGAAGAAAATCTGAAACAACATTTGAATATTATAAACAACCAGAAAATGAAGATGTAAGAATAGACGATAAGAATTGGGTGTATACAAACGATTTTGGATATATGGATAACGATGGATATATTTACTTTAAAGGAAAAAGAAATGAGATTATATTAAAGGGAGATGAGGTAATCTTCGCTAAAGATATTGAACGTGTTGCAAATTCACATCCACATATTATTGAAAGCGCTGTTATTCCTGTAAGTAACGGAAATAATATTAATTTAAAAATTACAGCTGTAAAAGTACAAAATCGTTCTATCACTCCTGAGGAACTTAGTGATTATTTGTATCATAATATTGCATTTGAGCATGTACCCAGATACATTGAAATTATAGATAAATTACCAAAAGGAACAGCTACAGAAGTTTTAAAAGAAATTTTAAAAGAAGATTGGGATAAAGGCTATTATTATAGTAATATGTGGGATACCAAAATACGTGATTTCTTGGAAAAATAAATTTTATAACATTACGAACGTAAAATGTATAAGTTATAGTTTTTAAAATAAAAAGCATTTAAATTTTTTAGATAATTTTAAAAAGTAAGTTTTAGTTAATTCTAAAAAATATTGGTTATATCATATGGATACAGAAAGTAAAGTTGAAATAAATGATAATAACAGAAAAGGTCATATTAAAATAGACTGGGGAAGACAAGGGGGTGTTATACTGGGTTATTTAGTAGTTCTTTTAGGTTATTATGGAATTATTGCTAATACTATGATGTTTGACCCGACCAGATCTGGTCTGGTCTGGATCAAATTTCCCGACATGGATAAGACCATCCTCTTTTGGACATATACAACCTACATAGAAAACTTCTTTTTGCCTGCCTTATTATTGTTTGGTGTGTGTTTTTTGTTAACTTATAAAGAAGATATTCCTCATTATGGAATTAAAGCTTCAATTTGGCTAGTACCTCTTATCATTATAGAAGGATTCATCTTTTACGCGATTATGTTCGGATTTACAACCGAACCTATTATCCTAAAATTTACTCATATTGAAGGATATTTAGATATAATTATCCTATATGGATTAACTATCTCCGGGGCAGTTAGTGGTATGTTCCTAAAAAGATATATTGTACAGAGAAAAAATATTTAATTAGTTTTACAATTTAATCATAATTTAGGAAAGAAATAATAGGGAGATAAAATTTATTTAGTAAAATATAGAAAATAAAGCTTTCAATTCACGATATTCCTAAGTTATTTTAAAAAAAAAAATGAATTTGAATTACAATATATAATAAAAATTGATGGAGATATTTATAGTTGGTGCGCTACTCCAACAATTTCTAAGATAGAGAGACTGTAGAAGAAAATTAATAAATATTTACGGAATAAATTAGTTTTAGACAAAATTAGAAAGATCTAATTTATTAACATTATAAATTTGCATCCATTTCTATGAAAATCTTGATATAGCTTCAAATAAATTATTTTTTTATAGCTTCTAACTAACAATAAAGATTCTTGAAATTTCTGTAATATTTAGAAATAAGTAAAAAAAAAAGATTAAAAGTTAATTCTGTAATTTTCTTAATTTTTTCTGAGTTTCTTCTTTCTCATCAATGTGTAAATAACACCAAGCATCGACACTGTTGAAACGGTGGCTATAATAATTAGTGGAGATCCGGAAATTAGGGGATAATCTTTTTCGAGTCCTACGTATCTCAGGAAATGCCATGATGGGCCGCCTCCCCAGTAGGTCTCCTCCATACCAGTACGCCCAATTGTGAACCATGTTTCCCAATCCTTCCAAAGAGCTAGCTTGACCTTTGTATGGTAAACCCAAGCCATCGGAAATGTTTCCGTCATTGCCTTTATAGCTAGTTTATTCAACCATTTCTTTCTACCTGGAGGGGCTGACATAAGCGCACGATCCACATAATCATCAATTTCATCATCATAATTGAATCCGAAATTCCACTCTGGCCATGTAGCGTCAGAAACAGAACCATTGCGCCAATCACCATGACCGGGATCTTGATAGTTTGATGCAATCCATCCTTCTCCAATTTCTCGAGGCATGTCAAAATCCATAACAAAAGCGTCTATTTCCCACATGTTGAATGTTCCAGTCCAGTATGTTTCCAAATAATCCCAAATAAACGTCGAAACCTTGTAACTTGGGTCAGGATTTAATTTTATACCAATATTTGCAAGAGATGTTTCAAGCACACTCTTTAATTCTAAATGCCAATCATCCCACATAAAGTTAAATAAGGAATGTTCGCCAACAGGAAGTGGGTCATCACTTGCAACATCCTGCCACTTAGCATTATTAACAGAATTATCCGCAACGTCTGCCATAGTCAAACCTCTATCAGCACATTCTTTACTATAATTGACTGGAGTTCCGACTGTAAAATTATCATCTTCAGTCGTAAGCAGAAGTGTTCGTGCATATTCGAGATCAAAATCTGGCAGATACATATCTGCTACGGTCTGGTTATAATACACCATTGTTGTGCATAATGGGCCTCCTGATCGAACAACCTCATTATTTAAACCTGTCTCTATCAGAAGATCATAGTCGAATGCATAATTTATCGCTTCCCGGAGTACTCGAGGAACTCCTTTTCCGAAAGCCTCGCGACCATAATAAGTATCAACTGTAGTATTTTCCCAAGCCCACCATGTCTCGCCGATACCATTCATACAAATCTGTGTAATATACTGTGAATCTAAATCATCCCACGTAAGAATATTAGAGTCTGCCTTTACAGCGTCCCAATCTATAGGCATATTCGAATAATGAGATGAATAATCTATTGCATGGGTAAGGAATGCAGTACTTTTAGCTTCTGCTCCCCCTGGACCTGCAGGAAAATTAATAGCTTCTACTACGTCGGCATCAAACCAACCTTCATATTCAAGGTCAGATGCATTCCAATAATTTTCGTTTTTTACATAAGTGCCTCCTCCTGCTCCTCCTGCTCTTCCTGTTTCATCATAACTATCAAATTTATAAGGACCTGTACCAATCATGTGTGGTATCCCTATTTGATCGGGATATTTTGGATCATCTTCTTTAAAACCGTAAAAACCTCTATCCCAAAAATCTTTATAAGCTTGATATGAGATACACGGTGTATTACCATTTGCCCCATTTGAATTCCAAGAGTTAGATATAATCCTAACTGTTCCTCCTTGTGGTTTATCCTTAAGAATTTTTACTTGCCTGATAACAGGATACCGGTTGTATGGTGCATAATGTATTGGAGTAGTCCCGTCATATCCACCGAAAGGGCGTGGATTTTTAAGTTCGTGTGTATCGTTAATCCAATACCCCCCATAATCATCCACGGATGGGACGTCAGGAAATATAAGTGGATCAGCGGCATAGCTTGATAAATTCCAATTCTCTGTAAAAAAGGGTTCAGTATCATCTGTTTCAACCCACCAACTGTTCAACCATCTTAAATCACCACGACCGGTCAAATTACCATTTATTACTTGAAGTCTATCGATATTGAATTTCACTACGGTAGCGTTAAGATAGGATCCATCATGGAATTGTACTCCTTCTCTGAGTGTTATATCTACTGCCGCAATTCCACCAGTATTGTTGAATCCTAAATCATTTTTTTCTGAGGGATGAGAGTAGAATGTCCAATTAGTTGCGAGCAAAGGTATCCACTCTTCATCTACGGGATTATCTACACCCGCGGTATACAAAACATTTGTTCCCCAAATCCAATCCAAAACATTAAACATAGTAGCATATAGATTATTATACCAATCACTCACTATGAAATCCCAGTCTCCTGTCTTTCCCGCTAACGGAACTCTATAAGTATCTATTGCAGCAGTTTTAGGTTCTACTGAAGCCGCAACCGGTAAAAACGGTAGCGTAAAAGAACTCAGTAACAATATAATAACTAAATACTTTGACATTTTTTTCATATTATTTCTTCTCTTTATAGTTTTCATTAAATATTTTAAATTTCTTTTATTTGAATGTTATTTACTAAATAAAGTTTATTTAGTAAACCTAATATAACGTTACGATCTCTTAATATTTAAACCTTTCAAATAGATTGAATTACGAACGTAAATATCTCGAAAAAAATAGTAATTATTAAATAGAGTAAATTTTTTTTACAAACATACTTCGGATTAAAATATAATTATTTTTATTGTATATGCGAACTATAAATACTTAGAAATAGGAAAAACTAAATTTACAGATTTATTTATTAGATTAGCGATTAAAAATTTCTAACAGAGTAAAAAAAGGGTAAAAAGATGCCTCGTCAAGCGCGAAACATGTTGAAATATGTCATTAAACGAGTATTATTCATGTTCCCGCTATTATTGGCAGTTTTGGTGTTTACATGGCTTTTATCTCATATGATGTCCGTAGATCCTTATTTAAATAAATTAGGGCAAGTCATGGATCGTGAAACTATCGAAAGATTTTTGCGCCAATCGGGATATTATGACCCTTGGTATATAAAACTCGGCATTTATCTAAGAAATTTCTTCGCTGGCGATTGGGGTGAATCCTATATTATTTTACCTAATAAAAAAGTGATTGAAATTATTATGGAAATCACTCCTAGAACAATTGAATTAATGATATTTCCGATTATTATAGTCCCACTCATTGCCATCAAACTTGGGGTTACTTCTGCAAAGAATAAGGATAAACCAAGAGATACATTAATTCGAGGATTTGCGATCGTAGGAGCAGGATTTCCCGTTTTTTATCTTGCCACATTGGTACAATTATTTGTTGGAATTACCTTAAGAGATTTTACTTATGGTGGTATAAATCTAGAGGTAGTATATGCAAATAGCCCATTATTGCGAAATCCGGTTCCTGAAGGTGGAGTTGGTACAGGATTTCGGATTATTGATAGTATTTTATATAATAATCAAGAATATTTATTCGATACGCTTACGCATTTGATTCTTCCTTTAATTTGTATGACTTTTGTGTCTTTATCTGCTGTCACCAGAATGACTCGATCGACTATGTTAGATGTATTGGATCAGGATTATATTAGAACTGCACGAGCTAAGGGTGTTAAAGAAAGAGATGTTATTAACAAACATGCTCTTCGAAATGCTGTACTCCCTACTAGTCATATGATAATATCAGGAACAGCAGCAGCTCTTCTAGGGTCTCTTTTCGTAGAAATAACATTTAATTATACTGGTTTTGGGTATTATATGATTACTGCCATATGGGCGGGTGATTATATAGTAATAAACGGACTTCTTATATTTTCAACTATAATTATAATTTCAGGAACGCTTATAGCAGACGTTGCTTATACAATCATTGACCCAAGAATAATTTATTAAATATTTAAGGAATGTGATCAAAATGACCCAAATTCAGCTTGAAAAATTGGAATCAGAGGAATACTCCTCATCTAAAAAAGGTAAAATAGGGAGTCTTTTAAAATTCTATTTAATTCCTGGTTGGCGTAATCCAGAATTTTATGCTAAAGAGGAGGAAATTGGAAGAATTAAATCTAAAAGAAGATTATTTAGACGTCTTCTCACTCCACTAACAATTGCAGGATTTATAATGATTTTATTTATTGTGGTGATGGGTGTTTATTCTATTTGGCTTACTCCATATACTATAGACGAATTATCTTTGCCATATTTACCTAAGGGTGGAATCCCTTTCAATCCACCATCGTCAGAACATCCATTAGGTACTACGAAGTACGCGTATGATATTCTTGGAAGATTAATTTGGGGTGCAAGAACAGCACTTACTGCAGCGGCGCTCCCGGTAATAGTTGGTACTGCAGGGGGACTTGTAGTAGGGACAATCTCAGCATATGTTGGTGGAAAAATTGACTCGATTATAATGCGCATTGCTGATTTTTGGTTTTCTTTTCCTTCGTTAATTCTTGTTATAATTTTGGCTCCTATGGTTGGACAAGATTTATACAATCTCCTACTACTTTTCGGTCTTTTTAGTATACCAGGAGCCGCTCGATGGGTGAGAGCTTTAGTTTTACAAGTAAAACAAAACGTCTATGTTAGAGCAGCAATAACTGGTGGGGCCGAGAAATTTAAAGTTATGTTCAAACATGTTTTACCAAATGCGATGTCTCCAATTCTTGTAGGTTTCTTTGGTGCAATGGGAGGTGCAATTTTAGGTTTTGCAAGTATTGCATTTCTAGGATTGGGGGATGAATCATTTGCAGATTGGGGTACAGATATTGCATATTCAAGAGGCAAAACTACCGCATTATATGCAGTTTTTTGGCCTGGACTTCTTATCGCAATAGCAGCTATTGGATTTATGTTAATAGGTGATGGATTGAGGGATGCTTTAGATCCTCGATTACATATATAAATAAGAGGGATTTTAAAATTATAGGGTTAACATTTCAAACAGGTTATATTCCAAACTATGGATTTTCTTTAGTTGAGGCTTTAATTGCACTACTAATATTGTTATTGATTGTAAATTTTGCAATTAATTTATTTTTCGGGGAGGAAAAGCAAGTAGAAAAAATATATAAAAGAAGTTCTCTATTAACCTGCTTAATTATTTTTGGTATTATATTTGTTGTTCGATGTGTTTTTGAAACCCTGGTAATGTGGATTTCAATATTTCGGATTTTGAATAATGATCAATTATTTTTTGCTTTAATGGCAACGATATTTTTCCCACTTCATAAACCGATATTGGCAAAATTTGGTTTTTCAAGAACTTCAAATGAAGATAAATCCCAAAATTTCAATAAAATCTTTATTATTTTCATTGGGATAACGTGGGTTATTGCAGCATTATTTCTTCCTATAACGATTCTCCGTATTCCGATGAATAATCCTGACATTTTTAATTTAAGTTTATTTTGGGCTTTTTCTATCGTTTTCATTTTAATTCTTTTAACTTATATAATTAATAAAGCCTTATCAAATGAAAAACGGATTGCAAAAAAAATACTTAGAAACTCTATGATCGTAGGTGGATTGATTGCATTTGGTATTTGGTCTATACAGCTTTTTATATTTGAACTATATTTAAACAGATGGCTTGGGGTGGAGGTATTCAAGCAGGATATTCGTGTACAATTTATTGTAATTTCGGGTTTATACACTATTTTCTTTTTTAATTCACTGAAAACTAAATTTTTACCAGAGATAAGTGAGAAAAGTTCAAAGAAAATCCAAAAACTATTACAATCAGAGATAGAGAAGCAAATTAGGCATGACAATGCTCATAAAACAGAACTCGTATTAGAAGATCAAGATTCTATTCCTAATCTTAATGGTAAAAATAGAGTTTTTCGTTTACCAGAAGGGATTTCCTTTAAAATTTATGCTTATTTTTTAAAAAAATTTGGGAATTCGCGTTTATTGGATGAAAAAATGTTATTAAATAGTGTATTTAATAAAAAATCTAGTAAGATTCTCGGAGGACTACTATGGGGCATTACTCTTGTAATTTCAATAATCGTAAGACTAATAAAACCAAACATTTTAGTGGATGTTTTTTTCCTAAGTTATGTGTGTGCTCTTATCTTGATTTTTGGAGACTTCTTCCTTATATTTTTATTTAACAGGATAAATCCTGTTGATAAAAGGATTCCCAAAATTCTCCTTCAAAATACTATTCTTTTTGGAGGAATAATAACATTCTGGATTTGGATGGTCCCATTCTTTATTATTTATACGTATCTATTTATATTGATGAGTGAAACCATAATTTCAAACATTACATATATGGTCATTCTTTCAATTATGATGTTTACGTTAGGTACTAGAATTGTACGGTGGTATGCAGGAGAAGTGAAAATGTGGAATAAATCAAAAAGAAAAGCATCACGTATTAATTTTATCTGGCTGATTATCAATATGCCTTTAAGAATCTTTTTTCTTTTTTTTATTGGAGGTATTATCTTAGGTAATTTTTTATTATCATATGATGATAATTTCTTAACGCTAGTATTTATCCATTCATTCAGACTAGGTGATCTTTTAATAGTAACTATTGATATACTTATTGGTATAGTTTTAGTTACAAAAATTTATAAGAGAAAGTTAAGTGAATCTTTAAAATTTACGATTGCTATTCAAATAATTATATTTTTTGTTTCCATAATTTTAAAACAAATATTGGCTTTCTTTCAATCTCTTATTACATTATATAATTTCAACTTACAGGATATTCGTATCCCATTGTTAGTCGCTACAGGAATATATACCATTTCAATTTTCGCTACCTTAAAGATAAAGCTTTTACTACCAGGAACCACCGAAGAAGTTAAGGAAAGATTCCGAACTATTATCCAACCTGCTGAAGAGATCCAACTCCAACCTTCCATGGGTGTTGGAAATAGCGTAATTTTAAATGTTCAAGATCTTACAACATATTTTTATACTGAAGAGGGTGTTGTTCGGGCTGTAGAAGGAGTTTCTTTTAAAATATATAAAGGTGAAACTCTTGGTCTTGTAGGAGAAACGGGTTGTGGCAAATCTGTGACTGCATTATCTATCCTTCGATTAGTTCGCCCTCCTGGTGAAATTAAACGTGGGAGGATTATTTTTGATTATGAGGATTTACATCAAAAAACTGAGGAGGATTTTTTACGTTATCGTGGAAAGAAAATTGCCATGATTTTTCAAGATCCACTTAACTCCTTAAATCCTGTGTTCAAAATTGGTAATCAAATCTCCGAAGTATATCTTCTTCATATGGAAGATGAATTACTAATTGAAGCCACTAAAAAAAATACAAGTATTTATAATATTGCTCGAAAATGGAGTCAACGAATCTTAAAAGATTTGAATATCCCTACACCACGAATAATCTTTGATCGATATCCCCATGAATTAAGTGGAGGGATGCGACAAAGAGTCCAGATTGCCATGGCTCTCGCTTGCAGTCCTAAACTATTAATAGCAGATGAGCCAACCACAGCCTTAGATGTCACAGTTCAAAACCAGATCTTGAAATTAATGAAAGACCTAAAGAAGAAATATAACACTTCGATTCTATTCATTACTCATGATTTAGGAATTATTTCAAAAATGTGTGATCGTGTTGCTGTAATGTATAGTGGATTCATCGTTGAATATGGTGACATAGAAAAGTTATTTAGAACACCTTATCATCCTTATACAAGAGGACTTATAGCTTCTGTACCAATTGTAGGAAAAAAAATGGAATTGCTTGAAGTTATTCCGG
>Ga0209977_10001220_pt1 | contig 11178 bp, 10 predicted proteins | sample SumtaG_2_FD_183113 | JGI IMG/M metagenome (GOLD analysis project Ga0209977, IMG submission 183113) | Deep subsurface microbial communities from Indian Ocean to uncover new lineages of life (NeLLi) - Sumatra_00607 metaG (SPAdes) (version 2) | ecosystem: Environmental > Aquatic > Marine > Oceanic... | reverse complement strand
TTGTACGATTTTAGCCTTTATGGAATTAGAAAAAGTCGAGAATCTTATTACTTTTGATACTGAATTTGATGGGTTAGTTAATATCTTGAAAATCTGAATCAGTAAATGTAAATTTTGATTTCAATCAGTTATACTTTTGTAATCTAAACCAGCCTTTGACGATTAATCTGGATAAATATACTTTTTAGTACAAATCTATTTTTAATCCATGAATTCTCTCGAAATGGTCTTTATTTCGGGTTAAAAGGATTAATTGATAGAATTGAGCTGTAGCTCCGATTAATACGTCAGCATAACCTATCTGCTCACCATTGCGAGTCAGGTCTGCATCAATTTTAGCAGCAGATTTTGCTACATTATAATTCAAATCTATTCCACTAAATCGAGCTAGATCGCCTTCAGCTTTAGATAATTTTTTATCGATTTGATTTGGTTTATCTCCAAATAAATAATAAATACCTCTTAGATATTCCTGGATCGTAATTGCGGAGATGAAGACGATTGAACGCATGTTATCTATTTTTGCCGCCATTTTCACCGCTCCTTCGTCATTATTGACTAAATCGATGATAAAAGTTGTGTCTGCTAGCCACACATTAATCAACCATTCTTCTTAAAAGCTTTTTCATCCGTTCATCATCTAAGGCTCTCTGATCCTTGAAAGCACTTTGAATTTTGCTCCATTCTTGATAGCTAAACGTTTTAGTTCCTGCAATATCCGACAACATCGATTTTGAGGGTAATAGTCTCTTTATCACATCAGAAAAACTTTCATTTCCTAATTTGAGCTGAGTCAAGACTTTGTAGACCTCATCTGTCACAGCAATATTCTTTGCCAATGTTTATCACTTAATTTAATATATGCATATGCATACATAAAAGAATTTCCTTTTAATATAAATTCCCTTTCCACTAAACTTGAGCTAATCCAGACTTTTGCGACATTGAAGATATTTGTTTTGATTTCCTTTTCTTAAGAAGAACTAGTCTAATAATTTTTTTTATGTTGTTAGGCTTTTCTCTGATGTTTTGATCACAATATCATGCTCTTCTCGTTGTGAATACCTTTTCTTGACCGAATTTAAAGCTAAATCCGATTAGACCTATCCCTATGGAATTAATAATGAGGATTAAGAGAACTGCTGCTATAAATCCTAGATTTGTAACAACAATACCTCCAATTACTATTAATGGTAAACTTAGTAGTGCAATGAGTGTTGGTATCAATGAGTACAAACTGTTTCTAAATTCGTCTGGTATAATCTGTAACATTAAACGTTCCCTTAGAATATAATCTAATGCAAATCCTAAGGACGAAAACTGAAATATAAAGATTAATCCAAGAAATGACTGAATAACTAGACTATTGGTAGGAGGCACTGTTGGGTAAAAACAAAGGGCCACTAGTAAAAAGGAAGGAAAGGCTAGAATCTTCAAAATGAAAATATTGCGTGGAGAATGATCAACTCTTTTTGAGATTCTGATCCCGATCAATGTCCAAAACGCTCCTGCAACTAAAATTAGTGATCTAAGAAGTCCTACTAGATCGTCAGATCCTGAATAGGAATAATATAGAGGAAATAACAAGAAATTTGACCAAATCGATGAAAATGCTGCAGTAATTAGAGCTAAACCAAAGAAATAGAACGCGATGCTGCGTTTCTCTAGTAGAATATAGCGTAAACCACCACTTAAATAGTGACTTAGTTTTCTGTTTTTTTCTGCTTCCTGCTTTCTGACTTCATCGGGTTTTATCAATGCAATTATTAGAAAAATAATGAGTATAACACCGATAAATCTAAGAACGAATAAGAATCGTCGAGAGAGTAAAACTGCAATTATTCCACTTATCATAAAACAGGCTCCACTTGTAATTCGGAATACAAAAAATAATTTTCCCTTGAATGAACCATATATCTTAGTCTCAGGATCATTTGATAATCTTCTATACTGGTTATCAAACCAAGCTTCCAATGCTCCTGACTCCTGGGAGGCACCAATTCCCTGAAACAGTGCAAAAGGTAAAAATTCCCAAAAATTATTCCCCAAAACCAAAAATAATAATCCGATTGCATAACTTGAGAAGGCTAAAATTAGGATTTTTTCATGACCGATCATGTCTCCTAAAGCAGCTGTGATAGTATTAGTCAAAAATAAACTTATCTCTCTTCACGATCAGAAATTTTGTTTACTGGAAAATAACACGCTACCCAATGATTCGGTTTATTTTCTGTTAAGGGAGGATTACCACTATAACATTTATCTTGAGCATACTTGCAACGCTTCGCAAATCGACAATAATTGGGGGGATCAATGGGAGTAGGAACTTCCCCTGTCAAGATTTCTCTACTTTTACGACTGCGTGGATCAGGAATAGGCACGCAGCAAAGCAGTGCTTCAGCATAAGGGTGTAGAGGATCATCAAAAACTTCATTAACTATACCCATCTCCACTATTTGACCTAAATACATCACTGCGACTCGATTACATACATGGCGAACAACTGAAAGGTCGTGTGAAATAAAGACATAAGTCAAATGGAATTTTTTCTGAAGATTTTCAAGCAAGTTAAGTACTTGAGCTCGAACTGACACATCCAAAGCCGATACAGGTTCATCCATTATTAAAATTTCAGGTTCTACCGAAAGAGCTCTTGCGATAACAATTCTTTGCCTTTGGCCACCTGAAAATTCGTGTGGGTATCGGTATAGGTGAAATGGAGCCAATCCTACGATTTTCATCATCTCAAGAATTCGTTTCTTCTTTTCTTCTCCTTTTGCTAACTTATGAATATCGAAGGGTTCACCAATAATATCATAAACTGTCATCCGAGGATTTAAACTTGAATACGGATCTTGAAAAATCAATTGGATTTTCTTTCGCATTTCATTTGTGGGAAAAGACCGATCAAAAATGTCTTTATCGCAATAACTAACTGTACCGTGTGTAGGTGTCAAAAGCTTTAAAATTAACTTCGCTACAGTTGTTTTCCCACAGCCACTCTCACCCACAAGCCCAAATGTTTCTCCTTTTTGAATAGAAAAATTTACTTCGTCGACAGCATGCACAGAAGACCCACTTCGGCTTCCAAATATACCAGTTTGTACGGGAAACTTTTTTGTTAGATCCTTTGCTTCTAAAATCGTTACCATTTCACTCACACTACTAATAAAGATGACATCTTACAAAATGTCTTTCATTAATTTCAACCCTTTCAGGTACAACCTTGCTACACTTATCCATAACTTTTTTACACCTGGGATGAAATCTACATCCCTCAGGTGGTGTAATGAGATTAGGTATTGAGCCTCTTATCACTTCTAAGTGAGAAAGCTTCTTATCAACTCGGGGAATTGAAGAGAGAAGATCAATTGTGTAAGGGTGCTTTGGATTTTCAAAAATCGTATAAACATCTCCTTCTTCAACAATATATCCCGCGTACATCACAGCCACACGATCAGCAATTTCTGCGACAACTGCAAAATTGTGAGTAATATATAGCACAGCTGTATCATATTTCTGTTTTAATTCTTCAATTAATTCAAGCACCTGAGCTTGGATCGTTACGTCTAAAGCTGTTGTTGGCTCATCTGCTATTAAAAGAGTTGGAAGGCATGAAAGAGCGGAGGCAATCATAATCCGCTGCCTCATTCCACCTGAAAATTGATGAGGATATTCAATTGATCGTCTTTCTGCATCAGGTATACCCACTACATTCATCATTCTAATTGCTTCTTTTGTTGCCTCATCAGGCAGCATTTTTCGGTGTACTCTCAAATTCTCAGCAATTTGATCTGCTACAGAATAGAGGGGATTTAAGGAGGTCATTGGATCCTGAAATATCATCGAAATTTTTCCTCCTCTGATTTCTCTCATTTTTTTATCTGATAACGTTAAAAGATCCGTATTCTCGAAAAAGACAGATCCACCAACAATTTTTGCGGGAGGGATAGGTAATAACTGAACTAGCGAAAGAGCAGACACAGTTTTACCTGATCCCGATTCTCCAATTAATCCGAGAGTTTCTCCTTTCTTTATATCAAGATCAATTCCCTCAACAGCTTTCACAACACCTTCTTCTGTGAAAAAATATACACGTAAACCTCTTACAGTTATTACAGAATTATTCTGACCATTCTCCCTGGTACTAGAATCTGGACTATTCCCTGTTGATTTTGATTTCAATGGAGTTACCTTCGAAGCATATTAGCTTTCAGCATTTCATGAAATATCTATTGTTAAAAACTTTCCTTTGAATGCACGAAAAGACATGAACTAGTGAATTTTTCAAATTTTCAACAATTGGTAATAGAAATAGGGTTTAAATCATATCAATTTGGATATGGATACAATGTTTACTGAATCAAGAAATTTTTTATATTGATATCGTCAACAAACAAGATTAAGCTAAAAAATTTGTAATTTCATACAGTATTTGCGATGGAATGAGAATCTTCTACATTACTTCTGCTGCATCATAAACCTTAAAAGCAATAGTACTTTATAATTAGTTCGTTTTTGGGTTATTTCTTTCATTATTGAAAGCAAGACCCTAAAAATGATTGAAAAGAAAAATACAACATGAGGTAAATTTTGTGAAACCTAAAATAAAAACGTTACTGGTTCTTGTAATTGTTTTAGGGATGGTAGCAGGTGCTTTACCACAAGCAGTTTCCGCTGCAAATACTCGCCTGTCCCTTACATTGTATTACATGCCAGTTTCAAGACCATATTTCCCTGATGCAAAGAGCGTCGCGGAAATAATGCAAAAAAATCTCCAAGCTGTTGGTATCAACATAAAACTTGTTACCATGGACTGGGGTGAGTATCTGGAAGCCACAGAAGATGGCGAACATGATATGTGTATGCTAGGATGGAGTGCGGATATAGCAGATCCAAGTAATTTTATAGAAGTGCTATTACATAGTAAAGCTGCAGTTGTAGGGACTGCTATGAATGTTGCATTCTACAAAAGCGATGCAGTTGATGATCTCCTTGATGCAGCAATATCAGAAACGAATCAAACCATAAGAGATACACAATACAAAGATGCAATGTGGATAATTCATAAAGATTCACCTTGGGCGACTATTGCTCATGCAGATAATATAGCAGGAAGTCTTACTAGTGTATCTAATTTTGTAATTCATCCAACTGGTCCAGGAGCCAATGTTTACGGCAATGTTTCGAAAACAGCAGCTACTGAATTAATTATTGGCCGAAGTGGTGATAGTGACTCACTTGATCCAGCTCATTTTACCGATGGTCAATCTTGGATGGTAGCTCGTCAAATTTACGACGGATTATATAACATGCCTGCAGACTCAGAAATTGCAGTTCCAGCATTAGCAACAGGATATACTGTATCTGATGACGGATTAAACTACAATTTGACTTTACGTCAAGGTGTTAAATTTTCTGATGGAACCGACTTTAATGCATCTTCAGTAGTCTTTAGTTTTGAACGAGCTAGAGATTGGGGTGAAAATGAAACGGTCTATATGCAAAATGGATGGTCTCCACCTGAGGTTGGGTATTATGACTTTATTTACGGAGCTTATAATATGACGATCGAGGAGATCGACACTTACACAGTAAGATTCGATTTTGAAACAGTTTATGGACCTTTCATCCAAAGTCTCGGTATGGGTGTATTTTCAATTGTTAGTCCAACTTACGTCAAAGCTCATCCTTACGATCCCGAAGCAGGTTCAATTGATCATCTTGCCTTTAAACCAGTTGGAACAGGGCCATATAAATTAGTTTCTTGGGAAGAAGATTCTCTTATCACCTTAACAAAGAATTCAGAGTACTGGGGAGCAGCCGCTAAGATGGATACTTTAATTTTCAAGGTTATAACTGAGAATGCAGCAAGAATCGGTGCACTGACTGGTTCAACCCCAACCATTGATATCACTGGCAATATAGCTGCCACTGACGCTAAAACTCTTGAAGATGCGTCAGGTGTAAACCTAAAATCTCAGAGTGGTATGAATGTTGGATATTTAGCTATGAACTTCCTAAAAGAACCATTCAGCATAACCACTTTAGTAGACGATCCTGACTTTGGTGGACAAACCAAACAAGGTTATTTAGTAGCTCGAGCTATTAACTATGCTATTGATAAAGATACAATTTTAGAGGAAGTTTATCAAGGTAAAGCAATTAAGGCTAAAAACCCATCACCACCAGGAATCACTTTAGGTTACAATGATAGTATTCCACACTATGAATTCAATGCTACTAAGGCACAAGTTATGCTTGATTCCTTAGGCTACGTTTCCACTCCTGTCACGGCTGGTTTTGACACCTTTTTCATGTTAGTAAGCACGTTGGGTGTTCTTGCTACTTTTGTTGCTTTCAGAAGAAAACGACGATGATTGGTAATCAATCATCCTTCCCCCTTTTTTTTTAGCTTTTACTATAATCAAATGATCTAATTATTCTTTTTTCAGTAGAAGGCTTCAGTAAGAAAATGAAAAAACGGTCTCATTTATGATGATCTAGAAAGTTCCCTTTGTGAATCATTAAGATGAGCTCTTCTAACTAAATATTCTTAATATTTAAATATGTAGGTATCTAGGATTCTTGCTAGCTGTGTTCTAGACAATCTTGTGATGGGAATGTATAATTTGCAAATTGGAATAAGAACAAGAAATGTAACTATGAATTGTTTTAAAGAATTAAAGAAAATTGATACTATTTCTATGTTAAATGAAATAAAGCTGATGAATGTGTTAATTATTTCCCAAAAAAAGATTGAGACTGACACTCCAGAATTTTCATTTAACAACATGAAATGAAGTATATGAAGAAGCCAATCCAATTTAAGTTCCACTAACAAAAATACAGTAAAAGGAAAAACAAAAATCATAATGAGTAGGTAAAGCAGCGATGAGGGAGCGATTTGATAAGAATTTTTTATAGTAACAAGTTCATGTGTAGGAATATTTTTTTGATTCTCGTTCTCTAAACGATCGTGGCTCCTTGAGAATCTCCAACGAATTTCCTTTACTAGCCTTAAGAAATTTTTTTCTGATAACCTATATAACTCACCTAAAATTGCAAATGGGGTTAAAAGTTCAACTAAAGCAACAAATATGATTACAGTAGGTAAGATTATCTGCACCAGCAATGGAGAACCAATCATTATAATAAATGGAATTGTTAACGACCCCTCTCTGAAATATCGGGTTATCTGAGGAAGTATCGATTTTTGAATTGATTGGGAATTCGAATAGATTACTCTTTTTATCAGTATTCTGTCAAAGAAAAGAAAAAATCCAAACAAAAAGAGGAAATAAACTAATAATGATAGTTCTAATAAATTCTGTTCAATTATCATATTAATAATGCTCAATATGGAAATACCTTTGATAAATTGAGATATAGCTTGATTTCCATAGATGTTCGCCAGAATCAAGTATGTTAGACTAAACCCAGCAAAGAGGAAAATAACTTTAATTCCTTGGAGAAACAATAATTGAGTGAGAGAAATTATCAGAGCACGAGCATTACCAAATGTTTGAAAAAAATAATGTCCATCTTCACCATTAGCGACCATAATAATCCCTTCTTCACCTTTTAAATCTTGGATCTAATGCTTCTCGTAATCCATCACCCACCAAATTGAACGATAACACTGCTAATAAAATAGCAATTCCTGGAAAAAACACTAAATGGGGACCTGATAACCAATAATAGCGTCCATCAGCAATCATGGAACCCCATTCCGCAGTTGGAGGTAATGCCCCTAAACCAAGGAAGCTTAGTGCAGCGACTTCCAAAATGGCGGTACCAATTCCCAAAGAGGTATAAATAATTAATACTCCAAAAACATTTGGTAAAATGTGTTTCATTAAAATCCTAGGTGTCTTAGCACCCAAAACTTTCGCAGATTCGACATACATTAGTTCCCTTTCTACAAAAACTTGCCCCCTAACGATTCTTGCATAATATGGGATGTAAACAATTCCAACGGCGATCATAGCATTAGTTAAACTACTACCGAAAATGGCTAGAATGGCTAGAGCTAATAAGATACTGGGAAAAGCAAGGAGCATTTCAAGTATCATTGAAATAATCGAATCAATGACCCCACCGTAATATCCCGCTATTAACCCTAAAAAAGTTCCTGCAGACAAAGACACAAGAACAGCCAGAAAACCGACAGTCATAGATATTCTTGCTCCATAGATAATACGTATAAAAATGTCTCTACCAACATTATCTGTTCCAAATATATGTTCTAACGAGGGGGGTTCAAAGCTTGAAGCTCCATTTGCAAAAATTTCATTGGGGCCATAAGGAAAAATACCTTGTCCAAATATTAGGGTAAGAATAGTATCTAGATAAGAGAGAATAGCCAAGAAGGCAAAAAATCCTAAAAATCCAAGACCAAGAAGAGCCACTTGATTTTTTCTAAATCTTCTTAAGATGATCCACCAAGTTGTTGCTTCAGAAATTGTCTCTAAATCTGATTGTACTGAATCATGGTCAACGTTTTGCTTAATTTCCACTGGCCCATTATCTTTTTCTGGATCTGAATCTGTAAGGTTGCTCATAGTTAGTCTCTCTCATAATATCGAACTCTTGGGTCCAAATAGGCGTAAATTATATCTGTAATCATGTTAGCAAAAACAAATATTATAGCTACAATCATTACAAACCCCATTATCACTGGAGTATCTCTTTGAGTGATACTCAGCCAGATGTATTTACCTACTCCAGGCCAACTAAAAATGGTTTCTGTTAAAACAGCTCCTCCTAAGAGTGCACCAAAGTTCAACCCAATGACTGTGATAGTAGGTATAAGGGCATTCTTCGTAACATGTTTTAATATGACTAATCGTTCTCTTAACCCTTTGGAACGGGCTGTTCGTACATAATCCTTTCGCATTTCTTCAATCATAGAAGAACGCATCATTCTGGCAATCACAGCCATTGGTATTGTAGCTAATGCTATTCCTGGTAAAATAAGATTTTCTACTGTTGATATGAAGAATACCCAGTTCCCTTCAACAATTCCCATGACGAATGAATCAATTAGATAAAAATTGGTATGAAATGGGTATAAATTTAATTCAGAGCTTAAAACGGGTTCAATTCGTCCAGTACCAATGAACCATCCGAGATCTCGGGCAAAAACTCCCTGAAGCATTAACCCCAACCAATAGATAGGCATACTTACCCCCACTAAAGCAAGTATCATCGATAGATAGTCAGTCCGCGTATGTTGTTTATACGCTGATATGATTCCAATCGGGATCCCCACCATTATCGCTAACATCATTGAAACTAATGCCAATTCAATTGTTGCGGGAAAACGCAACCCCAGTTCATGTAAAACGGGTGTAGATGTATCATAGGACATCCCAATATCGAATTCAAATATTAATTTTTGCATGAATATAATATACTGGTCCCAGACTGGCTTATCAAGTCCCCATATTTCTCGAACTGCTGCAAGCCGCTCTGCGGTTGGAAATTTACCAACCAAATCCCTCGCAGGGTCACCTGGGAGAATTCGAAATAGGATAAATACTATTGTAATTATACCTAAGATTACTATTATTGATCTTAAAAATCGTTTAGCCATAAATTTAACGAAATTTTGAAAATCATTACTTATTAAAGCGGGAGATTCTTTGATCTTGTTCATAATTGATCATCTAACCGTGAAAGACAAAAATCTCTTAATAAATAAGTCGAGTTATAATAAGTTTCATAAATTTACCTATAAGTGAAAGAGTCATTGTCATTTTTCTTTGAACTAGTACAGTTTCAATCAAGAATTATTTTTGTTCTAGGCTTTTCTTGTATAAGCTTACTTCTGAACAAAAACAAGTGTTACATGATTAATATTATTATTGAAAATTTCATTACTCCCTTTGCCTAATGTTGTTTCCTACAACCGTTTTCATTTTGATAATTTTAATTTGGAAAAAAGAAAAAACAATAATGGGAAAAATTATTGGTATAACTGCGAGTTCCTCGAATGTGCAGAGAGGTTTATATTGACTAATGTTTCATCATTCTAACTTCTTCTGGAGAATAAGTACTTTGTAACCGTAAAAATTAATAATAATAGGATTTTTTGTTGCCCAAGAAAGTCCAATGACCAATTCTAGATGCTGATCAACCATGACTGTTATGAATGATGAAGAATTACTTTATACTCAAGATGAGCTTAACTTTAGGGAAAAAGCGAGGCAATTTGTTGAAGAAGTGATCTCTCCAATAGCCAATGATGTTGAAACAAACGCTCCATGGCCAGAAGCAAATTGGCGTGAGTTTATGCTAAAAATTGGTTCGGAAGGATTCGCTGGATTAATGATTCCTCAAGAATATGGAGGTAGCGGAAAATCATTTATGTATCAAATGCTAGCAGGTGAAGAAATATCTGCTGTTTCTCCAGCTCTTACTATGGGTTTTGGCGCGAGCTGCACGCTTTCTGCTATACCAATCTTACGTTTTGGTACCGAGGAACAAAAGCAAAAATATCTACTTCCTCTTGTAAAGGGGAAAAAAATTGGAGCACTGGCCATCACTGAACCAAATGTAGGATCTGATACTGCTGGAATGGAAACAACAGCTATCTGGGATGAAAATAAACAGGTTTGAATTCTGAACGGTGAAAAACGATATATTACCAACGGTTCCATTGCAGATCAAATAGTGACCTTTGCTATCACTGACGATACAGTTGATTCAAAATCAGGTATGACTTCCTTTATTGTTGAACCTCAATGGCCAGGGTTTTCCGTAATAAAGGACTTTGATCTTTTTGGTAGAAGGGGAGTTCACAATACTCATTTTAAGATGGAAAACATTGAAGTCCCTCCTGAAAATATGCTTGGTAAAAAAAATCAAGGTTTTCTTGTTTTAATGGATGAATTAGATACTGAACGTATTGGAATCGCAGCAGAGGGGCTAGGGTGCTAACTAACCCTCCTCCACCAGAAAGAAATCTTGGTTTTTCATAAAAGCTATCTGAGACTGATCCATCAAGCTCAATAAGTTCATTCTCTTCATTTTTAGTATAAACCTTTGAAAGTTTATTTTTATTTTTTTCATGAACATAGAAATCAGTATCTAACATACCTAATTTGTTAAAGATTCTTTCTTTAAGATACTCATCTAAGCTTTTCCCAGACAGCTTCTCAATTAGAAAACCAA
>Ga0209977_10001218_pt1 | contig 11179 bp, 21 predicted proteins | sample SumtaG_2_FD_183113 | JGI IMG/M metagenome (GOLD analysis project Ga0209977, IMG submission 183113) | Deep subsurface microbial communities from Indian Ocean to uncover new lineages of life (NeLLi) - Sumatra_00607 metaG (SPAdes) (version 2) | ecosystem: Environmental > Aquatic > Marine > Oceanic... | reverse complement strand
TGATCATAGGATACCAAAATGTTTATGATGTCCCTATCGCATACCGATTCCTTTTAAAATTCGTCGTTTATTCCGCGTGTTATGCAATGCTCCTTTCATGGCTCAGGTTGAGACAGAGAGCCAAAGGCATTGATCCAGATGGGCGCGAAGGATACAGGGAGATCTTCAAGTTCTCCGTTTGGTATGTCACTGTTTTGATTATCATCGAGATACCTGGCATAATGGTTGAACTCTCGAAGGGGATAATATGAGAGTCTATAATAATCTAAGTTGTGGAATTATTTCCACGGCCCAGGCGTTAGTATTTCCTAAACTAACTAACGTTATGGTGAATACCGGGGGTAATAAAAAAACAGCATGGAAAACACATAATCAATTACAACATAAACGTATCAGAATAATTGTTTTAAGTAGTGCTGTTGGTGGGTATGGTTCATATTATGAATATATCAAAGCAGAGGGATTAATGCCCTTCTATGTTAGTTGTTGTTATAAGGCGAAAGAAATGCACTTGGATCGCTTTTATCGCGCTGTCGCTCCAGCTTTGGTTAATGTCGGATTTTGCAAGGGAGAAGAGGCCAGGGCTGAACGTTTATCCAAGAAAAATACTAGATGGCGAAAGTTTCAATTTCCAATGTTAGAGTATACGCGTGAGCAATGCGAGAAGATCCTTAGAGCCAATGATGTTCAGGCTGTTAGTTCTTATTGTTGGTTTTGTCCTAAAGGTCCAAACCCTCCAGAATGGGCAATCAAAAGCCTGAAGGCGCGCGCGAACGCAAACAAAGTATAGATTTTCAATACTGAACAGGACACCGTTGTGTTTTATAAACCTGGATGTTTTATTAATTATTAAAAGGGAGGGATGAAATGTCAATTGTGATAATATCGGCATTCCTTAGAATGCTCAGAGAAGAGGATGAAGAAATTACATGGGGCGAGCTTTGGATCAAATTTGCCCAATTAACTGTGTTTATCTTTTTGGGCATGGGTATATGTCGGGGAATAGATCTATTAATCGCGGCTTGCAGTTAATATAGATTCCAAATCTGCACTTTCACCCGACCTTCGTGATCTCCACCACGAAGCTATCATTAAAAAGTATTTCAAATACTGAATAGCGCACCTTTTGGTTTTATTAATAAGGTCCGTTATCTTTCTCGTAGGTGCGTGAGCATGGCTGGAATCGGTCTGTGGGTCTGTGGCGTTGTCATAGTCGGAAGTTTAATCTTTATTTTTTTAAGAATCAGAGCAACCAGGAGGATTTATTAAAATGATACCTGATTATGTATATTCATTCATCTTAATGATGTTGGCCTTTTGTATAGTTATGACAGTTGTTTCGGTTATTGTCAAATATGGAATGATTGCGGATACTTTCATTATATACGCGTGGACTTGTCGAATATGTGAATTTGAGTTCAATAGCCAATCCGAGTTTTTTTGTTTTTTAAGGGCAAAATGGCATCGGATTTTTTGCAATCGAGAGCGAGCAGACATAGGATGTTTTTCAACAAGGAGAGTTAAATAAGATGGATTTTGTCGAGGCTTTTGGATTTGTTATAATGTGCTTTGCATGTTGTTGTATGTTCTATGTTCTTATTGAAGCCTTAAAGGAGATGATTTATTAAAATGGGTTTGACTGATAAGGAAATATTCGGCCAGGATGAGGATAAGATTTTCGAAAAGGCAAGCTCTCGAAGGGAGAGCCTTATTAAACGGCTCTTGCAAGAGGGGCGTTATACCTATGTGCAAATCGCTAAACATCCCCAAGTAAATTGCACACCAAGGCATGTTAGGAGAATCCGCGACCGGCTGATCGAAAACGGAGAACTGAAAGAGGGAGAGGCAGAGAAGGGACCGGGGATAATGGCGGCTGATTTTGACGATGAATGTAAAAGAGCCAGGGGTATGAGCTATCGGGAATATCTGAAAAACAAGCGCAAGGAATGGGCATATCCTTTCAACTTCGCACGGAGAACATGGGTTAAGATTTGGGACAAACCAAACTTGGTCCTTGTTGCCGATAATAAGAACCCGTTAGGCGATCAAATATGTCAAAAGTATTTAACGGTTATGTGTGCCGACACGACCAAGAGCCGAGATAGAAAGAAGTTGATAAGGCCATTATTCGCGTTTCTAGGTAGATCAGATTTGAATGACATACATTTAACTATGAGAAAAGGCAGAGATAAGAGATCAATTAAAAGAATCCCCCAATTAGATACCCTAGAATTCCCGATACTGTTTAACAAGGCTTTAGATGCTTTTTGCGATAAATATGGTTTTGTAAAATATAACAAACTCAGATTCAAATTATGTGGTGGATTCAGAACCGGAAATCTAAAAGAAGGCCGCGGTTGGGCTGGAATTAGAAAGTTGAAACAAGGTGAAAAGTATAATAGTTATATGTATTTCACTGGACCAGATGAATTCCAGATTCATGTTTTAGAAAAAATGAATGAAGAATGGGATATAAACTGGCTACCAAAAGATGTACGCCACGGAGTCTATGAGATCTACAAAGACATGGAACCAGGGGAAGCATTCGTAGCAAACTCCGTTTATCCAGAACAAATAAGAAAGGAATGGTACGAAGTTTCAGAACCGATATTAGGTTTTAGACTCGAATTCCACGACTTTAGGAAAATATACGCGACTTGGTTGATAATTTGCAAAGTACAGATGGACAGCTTTGATGATTTTAACGTTGGCTGGCTGGACATGAACACGTTAAAAGTACACTATAAACATGGACGGGGAAAACCTAAGAAATGGAGAAAGCAATATCGTGAGAATATCCCTAGTTGGTTCAAAGAAGGATTAGAAGAATGGACAGAGGAAATTTAATATGCGGATACTTATTGCATGTGAGTTTAGCGGCATAGTTCGGGAGGCCTTCAATTATAAAGGTCACGATGTTTGGAGTTGCGATTTTCTACCCACTGAACAAACAAGCGAGAAACATTATCAAGGCGATGTATTTGATTTAATCGATACTGAACATTGGGACATGATGTTAGCTTTTCCACCATGCACACATTTAGCGGTAAGTGGCGCGCGCTACTTCTACAAGAAGAAGATAAGGCAACGGCGCGCTTTGGCATTTATCCAAGACCTTTTAGATTCACCCATTGAAAGAATAATGCTTGAAAATCCTATCGGCGTAATATCAACAAAAATACGGAAACCAGATCAATATATTCAGCCTTGGATGTTCGGACATGGAGAGACTAAAAAAACCTGTTTGTGGTTGAAAAATCTACCGCCTTTGAAACCTACCAAAATTATGGAATATAGGAGAGCGAATTTAACGCCTAGTGGACAGAATAAATTAGGCCCAAGTCCGACAAGGTGGATGGATCGAAGTCGGACTTATCCAGGAATCGCGGAGGCCATGGCTGATCAGTGGGGAATAATTGAAGAAGGGACAGAGGGAATGTAAAAATGTTCAAATTTGATTTAATAGCTTTTTTGATTATTCTATTACTAATATATTCGTTTTTTTTCATAGGAGAGAACCCACACACACCGGAGGAAAAACAATAATGAAGTTGAAAACAATATATCATGCCATAAAGGATATCGTCTTGATTATTCTTATTGTCTCAGGTTGTATCGTATTTATAAATCCCAATGTTTGGATTTTCATATTTTCCAAATACCCACCTTTTTAAAAATGGAGCGTGCGCGCAAATGAAGTGTCCAGCATGTGAAAAAACCCTCTACAAACTCATGGACGGAGAATACGCATGCCATAATCCTGATTGCCCCGCAAGGGATGGACCCTTTGGCATTCCTGAATGGTACGGACTCAACCAAAAAGAAATAAACGAGATGTGGAATAAGTGAAATTGCCTGTTCAACTTTCAGAGGATGAGGACAAGGCAATTTACAGATGGAAAACGTGCATCCACTCAGGAATGAATCTTAAGTTAGTGATCACCGACAAAGAAAAACATGAATATGTAACCAGGGGTTACTGTTCACAGAAAGGAGAAGACCTGGACATATACCCGAACTGCCTTTATTGTGATCGGAGAATGACAACCGCAAGCCAAGACCAGGTTAAACGTGCAACGTCACCGAGCAAGCGGCGCGAGATCTCCCAAGGCAGACGTAGACAAATTGCAAGGAAAGAGAAAGCCAAGAACTTCATAATCAGAAAGGCGATAGATGAATATAATAAAAAAAATTAGAAGAGATATCGAACGATGAGTTTTCCGATCAGCGTTAAGATAACGACTGTTGCCGCAAATCCAACGTATAGTTGTTTCCATGAATATTTTTTGAGGAACGCCGCGAGGCCAGGAGCTTTTGAAAGCAATGAGGAAAGGCCGGTCTTAAGGCCGGACCCCGATCCATTCCCTCCAGGCTTGCCAGTTGTTTTCGAGGGGTTCCAATCCCAGGCCATGATATAAACACCGGCATCATTCAAAACCGCAACGTCAAGCGACTTTTGTAAGTCTTTAAAGGTTTCTTCTTTAGTTTTTTCAGATAGCAATGTAATTCCAAAACGATGATTTTTTTTAGCCAATGGGGATCAAGCTCCGCATTTCTTGAAAGTGGTATAAGAATTCTTCTCCCTTTGGTGTGGTTGTATAGTATTTTCCGTTTTGCATGAGAAGGCCGGTTTCGATCAGTTGTGCAAGCCTTAGTTTCAATAGCTTAAAGTTGATGTTTGAACCATAGACGAGCTGTGTTTTTCTTGCCCCATCTTTCGATATCCTGAGAATATCGGCATTGTGATCCAGGTAGGTTCTCAGCATTTTAACCAGGATAAAAGAAGAGGGGTGCTTTAAGCGGATTATGGAGGACTGTTACTAAACAGTGGTCCATGTTATTTTATATATTATTAATTTCTAATACTGATTGGAGATAAGGGGATGTGGAAAATTGACACAACCCAGACGGGAATTCCTTCGATTTTTCGTGAATACGAATGGATCACAATAGGCCACATATACGAGAAAAGAACCGGCATAACGAGCAAGAATACTTTTGACTATGTAAACCGATTCAAGAAGATAAGCCGCGCTTCTATCATCGGATTTCTGAAAAGGCTAGTTTCTTCTGGAGTGATCGACAATGGCGAGAAAAGCGGCAAGGGGGGTTTTCATGGAGTACATAAGATACTTGTTGAACGAGAAGACCTACCCAGATTGATCACCCTGGACACATTGAAAACGTTAACGTCTGTTTTTCCTGAAGATCCTTTTTTAACTGAGGTTCAGCGCACAGCACAAGATATAATTCCGATCTCAGATAAGCCTAGGTGATCACGTTGCCAGATGAAATATCCGATACCGTGAAAACATACGATGAACAGAGGCTAAAAAAGATTTCAGCCAGGGGCAAGAAGTGGAACAATGGTTCAGTGTTTTTCTTTGGTTGTGCCGTTGTTTGGTTGCTTCTCCTGAAGTATGCAGACCTGGAGCCTATGATCGGACCTTTAGGCAGTTTATATCTTTTGATGTTCACAATGATATTGGCTGTTATTTCGTTGCTACTTTCTGCCTATTTCACATGGCGCGCTAGGACACTAAGGAACGAGATCGAATATTACAGCACAGATCCAGAAACAGAAAACGACTCAGGCCAGACGGAGATTCCCGAATAAATAACCTCTCTTTTTTTGTGATCAACATGGGTAAACAAAAGAAACATGGAGCTAAAAAGTTTGAAGAATATTATGGCAAGCCATACATATCGAAAAAGGAGAAGAAAAAAGATGAAAGATGAAGAGTTAAAGGAATATATCGAACATCCGTTTTTTGAGTTTTACAAGGCAATGATAGATACATATCGAGAAAATGAATCGAAGAAAGGTGATTCTTGGAAAAGATGTTCATGGGCCTATTTGACAGATCGTTTATGTGTTCAGTTAGAAGATATGCAAAACGATCCAGACCGGGAAGATTATTTTGTTAATATCGGTAATTATTCAGCTATGACATGGTGCAATGAAAAGAGGGGCGTTTACGAGTGATCGAGAAACGTAGGGAATACATGGAAAGGTTAGAATCAATAAATGAAAGTGTCGCGGCAAGTCTGGGAGATCTCGACACCTTCATTTTTGAAATGTCCAAGTACCGGGACAGTATCAAGGGCCGATTAACCGCGGCCATGAATGAGGCCAATATTCCTGATTATGATCTTGATGAGATAGACGCTTTTCTAAAACAGCCTTACGCCATATTGCCTAGGGGGAGATCTCACCCTAACGAATGGTGGGTTGTAACGCCAGCCTTCTCAGGATTCCATTTAGGATACCATGAGCGTCGCGCGAATGGTTGGGATTACTTTATTGTAAATAAGTTTATGACCTGGATCGGTCGAGTGCCGGAAGAGTTAGTAAGTCGATTTCAATTCAAAAAGGAGCTACCCCTTAAGATAATGAATGGTACTTTGTGGACCGGGACCGATGCCCAAGAAGAGGCATTTTATAGATACCGAAATTATTTAACAAGTCGCAAAGGAACCGACCGAATACGAATTAAAAAAGGATGTGAGTTCGATCTTATAGCTTCAATAATTGATGATGGAATGTTACCCTTCGTTGATCAGCCGGTCAATGAAAAGGATCTTAAGACTCCAGATATTAATTTTGAGCTAAGGGATTATCAAAAGGATTGGTGGGATTCCTTCATTCAATGGGGAGCTATTGGGATATTTGCCCCAATGGGTTCAGGGAAAACTTATGCTGGCCTGTATGCGATTGCCGCATTGAAGGGAAAGAAACTTGTTGTTGTCCCGACTCGAAGCCTAGTTTATCAGTGGCAAACAAGAATCAATGAACTGATTGGATCATACGAAGATGTTGATATTTATACTTATATGAGTTATAAGAAGTTGAAAAAAGAAGAATACACGGTGATTATTTTTGATGAGTGCCATAGGTTGCCAGCTAATACGTTTTCAAGAATGGCAACACTGAAAACTAGATACAGGATCGGATTAAGTGGAACACCATATCGAGAAGATGGGAGAACAAATTATATATTTGCACTAACCGGCATTCCAAAGGCTTTATCCTGGCGGCATTTCTTCGAATTGGATATTGTTTCAAGGCCAACCGTGAGCCTGTACCTTTTCAGCCACTACAAGAAGAAAGAACAGAAGGTTACGGACCTTGTAGATCAGCCGCGCAAGACGATCATATTCGTGTGGAAAATCGAGGTAGGAAAGCGGCTGGAGAAGATCCTAGGCTTGCCTTTCGTCTATGGCAAGACAAAGGAAAAGGAGCGCATCGAGACAATCCAACAGGCCGAACAGGTGATCGTTTCTAGCATCGGTTCAGAGGGTATCAGCATCCCAACCCTTGAAAGGGTGATCGAATATGATTGGTTGGGAAAGAGTCGGCGCGAAGAGGTTCAGAGGATGGGCCGCTTATTCCATTCCCAGATGAAAGACCCGGAACACATTATTTTAATGACTGAGGCAGAGTTTCGAAAGGATGAAACGCGGCTCATGGGCATCTATGAAAAGGGATTCCGGATCAACATAATACGGTGATTCGATGGGGGAAAAACAAGTATTTCGCGATTCAAAAATTGAATGGGAGATAGAAAGAAACGATAGATATTTAGAAATGCCAATAAGGGATTTCAGCGTTACGGAGTTTTACAAATTAATCAAAAAAGATAATGAAGTTGTAGGTGTATATTTCGATCCTGAAAATCATCTAGTAAGTTTCATAGTCAAAGAGAAGATGGGGTAATTAAATGAAAATCTATATTGCAAGTAGATTCAAATTAAGCAAGAGAGTTGAAACCATAGCAACCATTTTAGAAAATCAAGGCCATGAAGTGCCTGTAAAATGGTGGAATCGTGTCTATATGATCGAGGGGGAAGGACCAGTAAACACCCAGATTTTAAAGGAGCGCAACGATCTTTTGCCCCCTGATAGATTTTATTCATTGCCGGAATGCAAGTATTCTTACGAATCTGATTTTCAAGGTGTAAAAGAGGCTGAAATATTTCTTTTCATTGCCGATAAGGAACCAAGAAATTATGGTGGCGCGAATGTTGAATTGGGAATTGCCTTATCGGATCATAAGCCTTGTTATTGTTTGGGAAGGTTGCCAAATAGTGTTCTTTATTATGAAGTTAAAAGATGCCGTGACGTTTGGCATTTCTTAGATCTAATTGAGGAAAAATAAAATGAGCAAGAAACAAGTTATTCGGGTATTGAAACGAAGCTATTATTATTTTAATCAGGGATTCAGCATAGTTCATAAGCCATTATCTATAACGAGTTTTGCAACAATAATTTATAGTCTAATAATTGAACGATACGAAGTGCTTACAAATATATTTCCTAGTTTTCAATATTTTCTAGTATTTGGAATTATAACGATAATACCAATGTGTATTTTTCTTGGATATCTCTATATTAAGAAAAGTTGGTTTTACATAGAGACATTTGAGATAGGTCGCGAAGTGAATCCGTATGCAAGTAAGAAGATTAGGCCAATTACAATTCCCATTTATGAGGGTTGGATCTGGTTTCTTAAACAGGAAGGATATGATACCACGGAATTAGAAAGGATCGTGAAGGTTTCAAGATAAATGGTGTTGAATTGTCCTAAGCATCCTGAAACGGAGATGAAAAAGAATTGGCTTGATAATTATTATTGTCCTGAGTGCGATCATGATTGGCTTATTCATCCATCCAAGAACATAAGAAAGGGGTATAGATCTAAATGACTCGACATGATTGGGACCATAATAAACCGAGTAAGGGTTTCTCGATTTGTTATCGATGTGAATTAAGCGTTAAGACTTACAGGATTAAAAAGGGGCGTTTGCCCTCATGTGATTATGTCCAAACTGATGAGTATAAAATAAACCAGATCAAAAAGTATGAAATTCCATGTGTTGAATCCCCCCCACCTTTAGCATGTTTGGATTGTGAGGGGAGAATCAAGCCTGAAACATGCGATATTATGCGAAGAGAGTGGGGTAAAAGATTGGCTGAAACGGGTTTAATTATTGATTTAACCCATTAAAATGATTATGATCTTATTCGGTTATTGATGTTGATTGGTTCAGATGCGAGGGGAAATTGATAAGAATAACTAAATTAGTTTATATATTATAGCATGGTCCAGTATCTTGTTTATATCAAAGGTGCAATGGAAAACGGCAAATTGATAATATCACCTAGGAATCTAACTGCTAAGAAGGCGAAAGATAAAGCGGTGAGTAGTGGATTATTTACGTTGAGTGATAGAAAATTTCTGAGAGTTAAGCGCAAACGTTAATTTTAAATGGTCTTCGCGCGATGTTTGTTTAATGGCTCCCTTCAAGCGTGGTAAGGAGTTTAAGATCCGTGTTGAAAAGGATGCAAAGGAAAAGGCCGTTGCTCTTTCTCAAAGGTACGGCCTAACGATGAAAGTGGTTCTCTCAACTCTTATAGATCTATGCGTCGATTATGATCTTTTAAAACCAGGATTTGATGAGAGACTTAACGCGGCGATGGATAAAGGCGAGATCAAGATCAGACGGGATGAACTAGCGAATTTAAAAAATAAGTGTGTCGGTTTGTTCTTTGCTGATGGGTTTCATAGGTGCATACAGGGAAGAGAAGACAACACCCCCATGATAAAAAAATTGGCCAAGGATCTATCTGAAGCCTTAGAAGGTTGTGCCGGTTGTGGCGAAACTAAATTGATCAGCAAAGAGAATGTAGAACTAAAAAATCAGGTTACGAACTTGGAAATGAGATTAAAGGAAAAATCCAATCAGACTTATTCTGCCCCCGTTTGCAATTACGGGGCAAGATTGGGCATAGATGGATTAACGTTTCGCGGTTGTCGGGTATCACCGGGAAAACCTGTTAGTGTCCAAGAATATTGCATGAAACGCATGAATGGTTTACCCTGTGCGATGTTTGCAAAGGCAATCATTGGGGTTGGAAAAACCCAGACAAAAGAAACGGAAAATCCAAGTAACAACCTTTAGAATCTTCGATACTTGCCTTTTTAAATATCAGTTATGAGCGAGATTAATGGGGATAAGGGATGCAGAAAGATCCTTGGTGGGTTCGACATCGGACCATTGGTTTTATTTGCGGCATTATAATTCTTGCTGTTGGCCTTCTTTTTTTCGGCATAGTTGATTTTTTAGAACGAGTTTGGGAAAAGACGGGGGCGCGACGTTGAGAACCGCCCCTGAAATAATGCCGACCATCGAAGAATGCCAGAGAAAAAAACGTTATTCCCTTACCCCTATTTCCGCAACGTGGCAATTGATCGTAAGCGCGCTTGAATGGTCATTGGGGAAAACAGAAACGGAGATCCGAGAACGAATATTAAGATGCGAGCTTAGGCGAGACACCGCACGTTTGTTGGCTTCGAATTGGCAAATTATAATTAGTTCATTGGAATGGGTTTTAGGAGAAGAGGAAAGAGATCCTATTTCGATGAGGAAAATAGTTTATGGTGGGGTTCTTTGACTGAATGCACAGGTAAAACGATCTGCCTGAGTGGTCTTTATGATGGGTGCGCTTTTTTTAATACTGGTTGGGGTTGCAGAAGTGCAAGAGCAAAAGGAGTTTAGAAAATGTTCAGCGAATATAATTTAATTGATGCGTCTTTTAAATTCCCTGAAAAGATGAATATTGGATCGTTCAATATCATCGAGGAAAACGTTTCGATGGGAGAAGACAACACGATCAAGAACTTTGTTGAGATCAGAAAAGGAACCCAGATAGGCAATCGGAATTTGATCGATTCGAGGGTGAGCTTTTCCGGGGGTGATTTTTGTATTGTCGGGGATGATTGCATTCTTAGATTTGGTTCGATCATTGCCAGGAACGTTAGAATATTTGATAAGGTATTTTTGGCCCCTCATGTTAAATTTATCTACATTCCGTTTACATCGAAGCCAGGAAAAGATCAGATAACAAGAATTGATGATGGGGTAAGGATTGGGATGGGTGCCGTTATCGGGGATGGTGTGCATATTCCACCAAATACGATCATTGGTGCTTTGTCCTTCGTGCGGAAAAGCATCCTTGAGCCTGGAGTTTACGGGGGCAACCCTCTAAGGCGTATAAGATGATCCACCCAACAGCGAAGATCAGCCGTTCCGCTATCGTTGAGGATGGGGCGAAGATCGGCGCGCGCACGGTAGTTATGGAGTTTGCGATCATCCGGTCCTGTGTCGAGGTTGGCAA
>Ga0209977_10001217_pt1 | contig 11183 bp, 13 predicted proteins | sample SumtaG_2_FD_183113 | JGI IMG/M metagenome (GOLD analysis project Ga0209977, IMG submission 183113) | Deep subsurface microbial communities from Indian Ocean to uncover new lineages of life (NeLLi) - Sumatra_00607 metaG (SPAdes) (version 2) | ecosystem: Environmental > Aquatic > Marine > Oceanic... | reverse complement strand
GCGCAATCCTTCGACAGCGAGTACCGAGCAATGGGCTTTAATTTTGGGAAGACCTCCCAGGGCCTCTGAAGCTTCTTTCCAGGTAATGTTCTTTGCTTCATCCAATGTCTTTCCCTTGGCCAGCTCAGTAATTATAGAGCCGGTGGCTATGTTGGAAGCACAGCCATAAGACTCAAACTTGACATCCGCGATAGTATTCGTCTTGGGGTCAACCTTTATGTAGACAGATACCATGTCCCCACAGGCTGGGCTGCCTTCGGTTGCCTTACCATCGGGATTCTCAATTTTACCCACATTACGGGGGTGTCGAAAGTGTTCCAGTACTATGTCGGTATATGGAAATTTCATCTCTAAGCCTCCTCCTTTTCTTCGCTTTTTCCCAAGGGACTGATGCTTCTCAGTTCTTCCACTATCTCAGCTAACGCCCGGACCACAGCATCCACGTCTTCCATAGTGTTATAACGCCCAAAGGTAAAGCGTATTGACCCGTGTGCCCTTTCGTGGTCGCCGCCTATCCCCGAGATAACGTGGCTGGCCTCCAGAGAGCGGCTGAAACAGGCGGAGCCGGTGCTCACGGCAAAACCACGCATATCAAGATGCAGGGTCATGGACTCGCCCTCCACAAAGTGGAAGGTAATATTGGCATTCTGTGGGAGCCTCTTCTGTCGAGGTCCATTCAGGGTACTGTGTGGTATCTCGGCAAGCATGCGGTCAATAAGGCGGTCTCGCATTTCTTGCAGGTGCCTGGTCTCTTCAGGGGTAATCAGATCCACAGCTTTGGCAAATCCCACCGCCCCAGGTATATTTTCCAGCCCCGCCCGGAGATTGAATTCCTGAAATCCGCCGTCCACCCACTTGGCTATTTGTGTTCCTTGGCGGATGCACAGGCCTCCTGTGCTCTTGGGGCCGTGGATGGTATGTGCCGATACAGTGACCAGGTCCACAGCTATTTTCTTTATGTCCAGAGGGACTCGCGTAAAGGTATGAGTAGCATCAGTGTGGAAAAGCACCTCTTTTTCACGGCAAATACGACCGACAGCTTCAATATCCTGGATGGTACCTATTTCCTGGTTGGCATGCTGGACGGAAACCAGGATGGTCTCACTGGTTATGGAATCTTTAAGTCGGTCAATGTCCACAAAGCCCTCCCCATCCACATCCAGATAGGTCACCTGAAAGCCCTGTTTTTCCAGCGCTTGTGCGCTGTGAAGCACAGGGAAATCCTCGATCTTTGACACAATTATGTGTTTGCCTTTCTTCTTACCGAGGGCCAGCGCCACTCCTTTGAGGGCAACGTTAGAGGACTCAGTACTTCCCGAGGTGAAAATAAACTCTTCGGGGGCAGCACCTAAAGCATTGGCCAGAGCCGCTCTGGCTTCGTCTAACGCCTCTCGAGCTTCTATTCCCTGGGAGTAGCCAAACTCTGAGGTAGCAACCGCGTATGTATCAAATAAATACGGTCTCATCGCCTCCAGCACCCGCTCATCTAAACGAGTAGCCGATGCGTTGTCCAGGTAAATAAATCTGTCTACCATTTCCTCCCCGTCATATAAAGAGGGTTATTGTTGATTCCTTAGCCTCATCTATGTAGGTACCAACTGCACAGTAATTCGATATCAAATCATCACGGAGGTCTTCTTTCTTTATACCCATTATCTGCATTGTCATGTCGCAGGCGAGTATTTTCCCTCCAAGCTCGTGGAAGTCCTGTAGCAGCCTTTCCAGAGACGCCACCCCGGCTTTCTTCATCCTCCGCTTGACCATCCATTTGCCCAGGCCCAGCATGTTCATTTTGGATAGAGGCCCCTTTTCCAGCTCACCTTTCTTTAGGCGCTGGAGACCCCAGAAGGTGAAGAAAAGTGATGCTTCCATCCCCATGGCAAGTGCCCCGTTGGCTACAATGAAGGCGCTATACACCTTATCCATGTCGCCGCTATGAACTATTATAGTAACTTTGCCAGCCATAGTCTCTTCCTCCTCCTACTTACGTATTTTTATTTTCCACATCCCACCTTCCTCCTGCACATCGATGAGCTCCAGTCCCAAAGCCTTTACCGCCATCGGTATCTCTTTCTTGGAAGCAGGATGCGTTCCGATAACCTCCACAATATCGCCCTCCTTTGCTTTCCTCAAAGCCTTGCGAGTCTCAACTAAAGGGACAGGGCAAGTTTCGCCCCTGCAATCCACCTTTATTTCAGCCATTTTGCATCACCTCTATACAAATCTGCAGGTACCGCTGTAGCCATGGAGACCTGTGAAGAATTGTTCCAACCCTATCGTCTTATCCAGTCTCTCCACCAGCTTTCCTGCCGTGCGCCGGGATTTCTTCGAGTTCAGCTACTCTATGAGCTTGAACATTTTCCTGGGCGCTCCGCAGACGGGACATTTTTCAGGGGCTTCCCCCTCAACCGTGTTGCCGCAGTATTGGCAAACGTAAATAGGTTTCTCCGCAATAGTCTCACCCTTTTCAACCTTGCTCAGGGCGGCGTCAAACAAACCATGATGAATTTGCTCAACTTTATTTGCCAGGTTAAAGGTGTCTTTGGCTTTGTCTTCACCCTCGACTTCCGCCTGCTTTATGAATGCAGGATACATTTCGGTGAACTCATGATTCTCGCCATCCTTTGCAGCCAGCAGATTTTCTCTCGTTGATTTTATTCCCTGCATAACCTTCAGGTGATTTCTGGCGTGCGCTGTCTCGGCGTCAGCTGCAGCACGAAACAGCTTTGCTACCTGTTTATGTCCCTCTTGTTCAGCCTTTTCAGCAAAGAACAAATACTTACGGTTGGCCTGGCTTTCTCCAGCAAAAGCAGCGTCCAAGTTGTCTTTGGTATTGCCCATGGTATGCTTCCTCCTTTGTTTAAGTTGATTGTAAATCGTGAGATAGCTTTATGTATGTGATTTATGTCTCACAAGAATGCTGAAAAAATTACTCTAATTATCTTAAAAAGTCAACAAAAAATATTCAATCGTCGATTGGACAGGGTCTACGTTCGAGCAGTACTTTTACTTGCTGAAAATGAGACCTTTAGCCTATTTACAAAAGCCGACATGCTACCTAAACTGAAGATAGGCAAGTAAAAAGGTAGCAGCTTCAATTAGTGAATATTAATCCGGAGGAGGTGATGTGGCAAACAAAATCAATTTTGGTATACGGGACTCTATTTCATTTTAAATAATCAAAAGCAAGGAGGATGTATTTATGAAAAAAAGAATAGTGCTCGTTGTCACAGCTCTAACTATTGTAGCGCTTTTAGTTGGTGCATCAGCTGTGATGGCGGCCAAACCACAAAATTCGGGCTCGGGTAAGGATGTCATTGCCCTGAGCAACGGGTTTCCAAGCGGACAGCATTTCAACCTGAACATCCACGGCAAGGACCCGGAAACATTTACCTGCGATGCGACACCAGGCGGCAAATCAGTATTTGTCGCTGAGTATGGTGCATCAACCATACAGTACGTTTCCAATAAGAAGGCATCAGTGTACGATTTAACGGTGCTTGACCCGTGCGCCATGCCAGAGCCCTACGGTGATGGAGTAGCCAAGGTTCAGCTACCCTACAAGGTCATGGTCGATGGCACGCCTACTCCAGCAGGTGGCTACTATGTTTTTGCCAGAATCCTCGCTAAACCAAACAACGGAAAGCTTGAGCCCGCCAGCAATATTATTCTGTACCCGAACACGGTAGTAGAGGCGTGCAATGATACAGACCCACCAAACCCTGGGTTCGGGAACTACACCGAATGCCCGGAAGACCCTGAACTTATGCTGGGTCTCGTCGTCGGAAACAATCTCTATGTACCCGACCCTGATGAACAAGTATTACGCCGATTTGAAGACCCAACAGCAAAGGGAAAGGGCAAGTCCAAGGCGGTGGATATCACCCGTCTGTTTGTCTATACCGGTTGGGTTGTCGATGCTACCCTTGATGCCAATGATGACGGCATCATAGACATAAACGATGTTCCGGTAGCTGATTACGGCGAGGCCATGGCTGGAGAGAATAGAGACTATAACAATGATGGTGTTGAAGATGAGGCTGATGTCGAAGCATGGCTGACTGATATGGCTGCTTTAGACCCGGCGATGGCCTGGTACTTTGCGAACGAGTGGATTTTCAATATTGCCGACCTTGTAATTACCGAGCAGGGTCTCATAAATGATGGCACCAAGCTGGTGCAATTAAGATTTTACCCGGTGGTTACAACAACCTTCGGGAGTCACATTGTTGTCGTAAAGGATGCGCCCGCTGATACCCTTGGTGAAGTAGCCTTTGGATTCGACCCCAGCTATGGTAGTGATTTCAGCCTGAAACATGGTGAAACCAAAGACAGTGGGGCACTGGAGGCTGGAACGTATACGCTGACAGAGATTTTGCCTGCCGGCTGGGATCTAGATTGGATTGAGTTCGACGACCTGGATCCTTCTACCACTAATGTGGTTACTGATGAAACAGCTGAAATCAATTTAGCGCCCGGTGAGACTATCCGTGTTATCTTCCATAATGTACCAGCATCCTAGTCTCAATTCCCTTAAATGTCCCGGGTAATCTGCGTTTCACTGTTAACCGGGAAAAAGTTGGTAAGGGGGGAGGTCAAGTGGTTGGCCTCCCCTTTTACTACTTCTTTTCTGACTGGGTTGCTCAAGCAGCACTATCAATCAATTTATTTTAGCCTTGTTGCCCATTTGTTCTATATGCTAAACTTTGCCACAATTAAATGAGAAAACGCGTTTTTTCTGGCGCGCGCCCCACAGGCCGACAGCATATCGGTAACTACCTGGGAGCGGTGCAGAATTATGTTGCCCTTCAGGATGAATATGACTGCGTCTACTGCGTGGTGGATATTCATGCTCTGACGACTCTGGAAGGCACTGAATCGCTTCGGGAAGATATTTACGAAATGGTGCTTGACTGGCTGACGGCCGGCATTGACCCCCATAAGAGCATTATCTTCGTTCAGTCTCACGTTCCTCAAGTGATGGAGCTCCATACTTTGTTTAGTATGGTGACTCCTTTAAGCTGGTTATTACGTGTTCCGACATTTAAAGAGACGGTTAAGATGCAGCCACATAACGTCAATTATGGGCTGGTGGGTTATCCTGTTCTCATGACTGCCGATATTGCCCTTTATAAGGGAGAGGTTGTTCCTGTGGGCGAAGACCAGCTTCCTCATCTGGAATTGGCTCGAGAGATAGTGCGTCGGTTTAACTCCCTTTTTGGGTTTGTATTTCCTGAGCCACAGGCGAAGCTTACTAACATTCCTTTGGTTTTAGGCATGGACGGGGTTCAGAAGATGAGTAAAAGCTATAATAACCATATTGAAATAGCTGCTTCTCCTGAGGAAATCTCGGAGCGAGTGATGGTCGCCTTTACGGACCCGGCACGGAGGTACCGCTCTGACCCGGGGCATCCTGAAGTGTGTAATATTTTCCGACTCCATAATTTTTTTACCCCGGCCCGAGTAGAAGAAATTGCTTCAGAGTGTCGTGGCGCTCGCATCGGCTGCGTGGACTGCAAGAAGATACTGGCTCAGAGCATCAGTTCGAATCTGGAGCCTTTCCGGGAAAGGCGGGCTGCTTTAGCCTCCAAGTCTGGTTATGTTGCTCAAGTTCTTGCCGATGGTGCTAATCGAGCTGAAGTTATAGCTGAAGAGACTATCGGAGAGGTCAAGGAGAAAATGAAGCTTCTTCAGCGTGCCGATTTGGAACGACTCGGGTAGCACCTTGTCATTCCTTATCAATCCTCTTTGAATTCGCACGTCCGACAGGCAGGTATATGAAGAAGATATACTATGGCTGGTGGGTAGTAGGTGGAGCATTTCTTCTACTGTTTTGCTCAATGGGAACGCATTTTTACGCCTTTCCTGTGTTCTTTGACGTATTGGTGAGGGAGATGGAATGGACACGAACACAGGTAGCCCTTGCGCTGACAGTAGGGACTTTCGTCCTTGGTGCGGTGGGTTTACTTGTTGGGGGGTTGATTCACAAGGTTGGCTTGCGACCAGTCCTGGTGTGCGGGACTCTTATAGCTGGACTCGGCTTCTTACTGCTCACAACTGTAACTGAGCCCTGGCAATTCTATCTCTATTATGGACTTGTCCTGTCGGCAGGCATTGCGGGTATAGAGGCAGTTCCTACTATGACGGCTGTTGAGGCCTGGTTTGACAGAGGTAAAAGCACAGCTTTAGGTGTAGCTACAACCGGGATGGGAGTGGGTGGAGTAGTTATGGCCCCGCTGGCTGGATGGCTCATCTCCAGGTATGATTGGCAGATTACTTTTGTCTTCATGGCTGGAATAGTGATATTGGTTGGCATTCCCATAAGCATTATTATCATGCGGACACCGGGGGGGCGAAAGGTCGCACCCCGTCAAGAACAACAAGAAGGATTGAAGGCGAGAGATGCTACCATCGGGCAAGCACTAAGACAAAAGTCATTCTGGTTAGTATCCATAGGCGCAATGCTGTGGCTCTGGGCCTATTTGATAGGGCTGACCCATCAAGTAGCGTTTGCGGTGGATATAGGAATAGACAGAGTAGCAGCTGCTGGAGCCGTAGGTCTGCTTTGTGCCTTCAGCATCCCCGGCCGCCTGGGGTTTGGCAAGCTCGGCGATATTATGGACAAGAGATACGTAATGATGATGGCAGCCAGCCTGCAGGTAGTAGCTTTCGTCATTCTCCTAAAAACTACCAATTTGACCATGCTGTATATTTATTCTTCTCTAATAGGCGTTGGCATGGGTGGTCTGACGCCAATACTCCCGGGGCTCCTCACTGATTACTTCGGTAGAAACCATTTCGCCGCTATCTATGGAGCTTCGGGAATGGTGAATACGTTGGGTTTAATGATAGGTCCAGTATATGGTGGGTGGATATTTGACACCACTGGAAGTTATTCTTTGGCCTTTCTAAGCGGCATTATAGTAACTTTGCTGGCAGTTGTTCTTCTCTATTTGGCACCCAAGCCGCGCTCGCAATGACGTGGTCGGAGAGGATGGCTCAACATTGATTGTTTAGTACATAGAACAGAAAAGCGAAGTTTGCGGAGTGGATTAGAGAGAGGAAGGAAGAGGTGGAGAGATCTATTGATAGGGCTTGAAGGGGCTCTGAAGTGCCTCTAAGGGCATTGTGGTGCAAAGTAAGAGGTGGCAGCGGTCGCTCGCGACAAGCCACTTGCAAGAGAAGGAACAAGGGAAAATATACACACAGAAGTTAATGTCTTGATTTCGTAATCCTGTAAGTGACCGTTCTTTCGTCGGAAATCTAGTTATTGAGTAGTCGTAGTGATTTAATTTCACCCACGAAAATCGAAAGATTTTCGTGGGAATCCGGTTAAATTTAAAATCAAATCTATAGAGATCCCCCAAAAGTCACAAGACTTTTTAGGGTTAATTTAATTGCGAGACCTCTTGCGTGTATGGTAAAGTTAATATATCTTAATAATAGGTATGAAGGTGTGGGCGGTTAGCTCAGTGGTTAGAGCGCTTGCTTCACACGCAAGAGGTCACTGGTTCAAGTCCAGTACTGCCCACCATGAAATAAGGAGGAAAAGAAATGGAATCTAATGGTAATAGAAAGAGCGGGTTGCTTACCGCCGGCGGAGTCTTGAGCATAATAGGGGGAGTATTGGAGGCAATTGCAGGAGGGATAGTGTTGGGTATAGGAATACAAAATATTATAGGGGGTTCGTTTTGGCCTCTTCACCGTATCACGTGTGTCCCATGGGGTGAGATTGTGGTAGATTTCTTCCCAGCTATATTTATTATTGTGGGAATACTTATTCTGGTCTTGGGCGCAATAGGGATAGCGGGTGGCATCTCAGCTCTGAACAAGAAGAGTTTTGGCCTGTCCTTAGCAGGGGCTATATGTATACTGCCGACAGTCCTTTTGGGGATACTGGCAATTATTTTTGTCTCAGTATCAAAGAAAGAATTCTAATAACAGAAATAGATGCCGAAGTGGTGGAAAGGCAGGCGCGCTACGTTCAGGGCGCAATGCCCTTGAGGTCGCAGGTTGAAATCCTGTACTGCCCGCCATAAAATGAGGAGAAAAGGAAATGGCTTCTAATGATAGTGACAGGATAGGGTTCCTCAGCGCTGGTGGAATATTAAGCATCGTAGCGGGGGCATTTGAGGTAAATGGTGGAGGGATTATGCTGGCCTCAGCAAAGCTCGGCATACAGTTCAGGCTGTGGGACTTTTCATTATATCCAGGCATCTGGTTTGAACATATTATACCTGTCGGCTCACCTTGGTTTATTATTATGGGAGGACTTCTTGTTGTTCTGGGTATAATAGCCATATTAGGTGGCATCTGGGCCTTAAGAAGGAGAAGTTTTGGCCTGTCTTTAGCCGGGGCTGTTTGCGTCCTTCCATTAGGCATTTTGGGGATAGTGGCAATTGTTTGTATCGCCCTGGCAAAGAGAGAATTTGAGGTGGGGGATTAGATGCCGAAGTGGCGGAAAGGCAGACGCGCTACGTTCAGGGCGTAGTGTCCTTATGGACGTGAGGGTTCAAATCCCTCCTTCGGCACCATTTTAATGGGTTTATATGCGCCTGTAGCTCAGCTGGATAGAGCGCAGCCCTGCGGAGGCTGAGGTCGCGGGTTCAAACCCCGCCAGGCGTACCATGGGCGGTTAGCTCAGCGGTGAGAGCGCCTGTCTTACACACAGGAGGTCAGAGGTTCAAATCCTCTACCGCCCACCATAGGTAATGATATTACCTTCCAACTAATAGTCCAGAAAAATTTCCTTCATAAATCTCCTGAAACCTCTTGAAACCTTGTGACAAAACAGGAACTTAGTGTATAATAATATCTAGATATATCTAGATATTATTATACCAGGTTAGTCAATGTGAGAGAAAGGAGGATTTAATGTTTAGAGACCGGATGTTTGGCGAGGAACGGTTTTTTCGAGGTTCACGGCGATGGGCTTCCTTTCAGAAAGGCGACCTCAAATACGTAATATTAGACATGTTGAAGGATAAACCAAGGCACGGTTATGATATCATCCGGGAGCTTGAGGAACAGTCCTATGGTTTTTATAAGCCGAGCCCCGGAGTTATCTACCCTACTCTCCAAATGTTGGAAGAAATGGGATATGCCAGTTCCAATGAACAGGAAGGCAAAAAGATTTACTCGATTACGGAAGAGGGTCTTAAGTTTCTGGCGAATCAAAGTAATGTCGCCGACGATGTAAGAAGGAAGATGAAACATAAGTGGAGTTTTAAGAGCATCGGCAAGATGGTTATGGTAATGAAGGAGTACCGTGCGCTCGAACATTTGCTCAGTTATGGCTTTCGCAGTATGGATACCGATAAAGCAGAGCAGATTCACCAAATTCTCTCCCAGGCTTATCAGGAAATTGAGTCAGTGCTACAAAAATAAAACAAAGGAGGGCTAAAATGGGTTACTTCAGAATATTGGCGGCGATACCGGGTTTCTTCTTGAGTTCGTTCTTCCTCATGCTTCTCTGGGATGCTATCGCTGTGAGGCTGGGCATCGGTGTGGATATTAACTACGTCACAGCCATGCTGATAAACATTACACTGTGGATAGCGATAGCTCCCCTGGCCGCAGCTTCAGCTAAAAAGAAATTTTTTGGTTAGAAATGAGCCATAAGACGGCTACCATTTTTATTTCAGTCGATTACTGCTCATAGAGGTTTGACGTGACTGCGCAGGACTGTGAACATGCGGCGAGGGATGGTCATATCACTTCTTGATACCGGTGACCCATTCCTCGAAACTCTTCAAGCATTTTTCAGGTTCAGGGTTTGGCATTTGAGTTAGCTTGTCCTGTAAGGTGGTATTCCTCTGAGCCGGTAACCAGGTGCCTATTGACAATAAAATCACCGAAGATTACACTCAGTCTCCAACTTCGTGGCTTTTCCTGCTGCTGGCCATTGTATGCACGAGTCTTGGCTTCATATATGCAGGCTCGGAAGAACGCATGTGCCTTGAGAAATATGGTGATGCTTACCGAGAATACATGGAGAGAACGCCAAGATGGATAGGATTGCCGAAATCTTAAATACAAAGAAAGGAGGTGATAACCATGAAGGAAATGTGGACGGGACCCGAATTCACCAAGCGTAATCGCGGTCGCATGGGAATAATGGGCAGTGTTGCGACCTGGCTCGGCGTTGCATTCGCTATAGTCGGAATTATTAGCGAGGCAAGTGTAACTCTACTAGTGCTTTACCCGACATCCTGGTATCTACTGGCAATCGCCAGCTTTGTATTCAGCCTGGGTTGCTGGCTTGGCTGGGCAGTTGGCATTTATTTGCACACTCGGGAAACGGAAAGTAAAGAGTAAGGCGATCTTGATTTCACAGTCGTAGATTGTCTTATGTAGTCTTGCTCAGGACTGGTATGGGTGCATGCCCCTGGGCATTGGTGCTACCTACGCCTTGGACTACACGAAAGGCAGTAACACTGAAATCATGGTCACCCTCTTTTTTCTGCAAGCTTCTTCTTAAACACTGCCAGCCATTGCATCTGAGTTGCTTTCTCAGTTCCTGATAGTCTCTTCAAACAAACCAGTTCCCAGCCCTCTTCTCCAAGAGAATTTAAATACCCTGGTTTTACTAACTCTCTAAATTTGTATTTTTCTACATGATAATGCCATTGGCTCATTTAATTGTACCTCCTGCTTATACAACTTAAGCATACTGTATCGCTCAAGCATAGTCAATGGCTTGGAGAGCTCTATCTTACTGCGATTGACACCCGCTACTGCGAAGAACAGAATCACAATAAATATGCTTGACTGGGCAGTCGGCATTTATTTACACGCCCGGGAAATGGAAAGTAAAGAGTAAGGCGATCCTGATTTCACAGTCGTAGATTGTCTTATGTAGTCTTGCTCAGGACTGGTATGGGTGCATGCCCTGAGCATTGGTGCTACCTGCGCTCGGCTACCCGAAGTTGCTCTCGTAGAGAAAATCCAGCCAGGCTTGAAGTTCTGTGTTGCTAAGAATCACCGGCCAGCGCAAGGTCTTGATAGAAAATTGAAGGAGGGATTATAATATGCCAATATAGCATGCTGGGTTATCTGCTTCCATTTCCCCGTAGGGGAGGGATTGTTTTAGGCAACGATAACGCTGGAGGTGTTTAAGATGAGCAACGCGAAAGAAGCCAAAGTAAATATTCGGCGCATGACACGTAGCGACATTCATGAGG
>Ga0209977_10001215_pt1 | contig 11190 bp, 12 predicted proteins | sample SumtaG_2_FD_183113 | JGI IMG/M metagenome (GOLD analysis project Ga0209977, IMG submission 183113) | Deep subsurface microbial communities from Indian Ocean to uncover new lineages of life (NeLLi) - Sumatra_00607 metaG (SPAdes) (version 2) | ecosystem: Environmental > Aquatic > Marine > Oceanic... | reverse complement strand
ATTATCAAATCAATTTTTATCTTGTCTTATGTATAGGGAGACTTCCACTTTCTGAAATAAAGATCATACTTCTTTAGTAAGTCCTTAGGATCTAATTGGCGATCTTCTTGAATAGCCTTCAATGCTTCAAGAACAATTTCTGTTTGCAAAAGCTGAAATTCTTGGCTCTTTATATCACTGGTAGTAAGATACCGATTCCCTATTTCATTTGCCTTTAGTTTATCCATAGTGTTTATATTATAAATATCCATGAAATAACCAATTACAAATGTTCCAAGCAAAAGTACCGGAAAAGTAAGCAGTAACATCCAAAAACTTATCTCAAAAGCTAAAGATATTAATGATATAGCACTAACGGTAGATACCACAATTGAATAATAGGACTGGCCTAACTTAAGCCGGGACAGCTGCCTACCAATAAAATGTGCGCTCTTTACTCTTTTTATTACATTCGATTTTTTTAATCTTAACATAATGTTATGAAAATTTTGTATAATTTATAAAAGATATTCGTGTAAATTTGATTTGTTATTATATTTGGCTTTTAATAACTTATAGAATAGAAACTAAACTTTTTTAATAGTAGGTAGATATGATTAATTAATTATGAGCAAAATGCAAATACCTATAATTATTACAAAAGAAGACTGCCACCGTTGTCATGAGTTAGTTGACTGGCTTAAAGAACACGAGGCCGAATATATAGAGCGTGATATAGACGACGAAGAATTCGTTCATAAGTTGTTACACGATAAAAACTTCACTAAAACTTTCTGTGACGCGGATGGGTGTATTGTGAATACGCCAGTCGTAATTATGGACGGAAAATATTGGTTTAAAGAGCTTTGGGGTATCTCCGGGCTCAGAGAAAAAGAAGCTAAGAAATTATTTGGAGTTAAATAGTTTTTTTTGAATTTTTATTTTTTTATTTCTTAAATTCTGCTAGTCTTTTTATAACTTTTCTAATTGTTCTTAATCCTTCTTCATCACTTTGAACGCCTTCTTTGCCATTATCGTGACTCCATAAAGAAGCGCCCAAATTCGCTCCGAACGCGCCACCTGATACGGAAACCATGTGATTTTGTTGGTAGAAATCTAAAATACTTCTTATCGCAATTTCTTGCCCTCCACTTCTGTCTCCGCCTACCGCAAGAGCCGCTCCGATTTTACCTTTAAAAACATTTGGATTTTTAGCAACTAACCCACGACAGCGATCTAGTATAGTTTTTAATTGTCCTGAAAGATTTCCTTGAAATACTGGTGTACCTAAGAGTAAAAATTTTGCTTTTTCTAACTTATTATAAAGGTTTTGAATGTCATCTTCATTTATACATCCTTTTTTCTCTCTTATACAATAGTCGCAATGTGTACAATATTTAATTTCTTTTCCTCGAACTGTCCAGAATTCAGTATCAAAACCAAACTTCTCTGAAGCGTAGTTAAGGGCGTATTGAACGGCATAGGCAGTTCCTTGATTTCTTGGGCTTCCACAGATTCCCAGAAGCAATTGCTTATTTTCCACCATAATTATAATATAGCAAAGTTCTTTCTATATTTATTATTATTTGTATTTATTCTAAAAAATGTTTTAAAATCTTCTTTACTACTAATTACAATGGATTCCCCCAAATCGAGTTTAGCAAGAATTAGGATTAAATTCCCAGCCCAAATATGGATTTCGGAGATTTTCAGGAAGTTCCATGATGTTCGAATGGAAATCGAACATTTTCTACCTTATGATTTTGAAAATTCTATTGGAAATTCAATAATTGAAATTTTTCATCATAACATTGATTTAATAATAGACGAAATAAGGAACCATAAATCTGTAATTGAATTTAGCGTATTAGAAAAAGAAGAAACGAGAGTTAAATTTAATGTAAAAACTATTGATCCGTTTCTTTTGTATGCGATAATTAGATGTGGGGTTTTGGTTAATTTCCCCGTGCGAGTTAGAGAAGGATATGCGTATTGGCGGTTAGTTTCAAAGAGGGAGAGTATAGATAAACTTTTAACACTATTTGATCAGAAAGGTGTCGAATATAAACTTCTCAGAATTGGAAATTCTCCCTATAGTATTGACGACGATAAGAATAAGCTAACATTAGGTGAATCTACCATCCTGAATAAAGCTATAGCTTCAGGCTTTTTTGAAATTCCACGAAAAATTTCTTTAGAGAAATTAGCAAATGAGTTAGGAAAATCAAAATCTGCCTTATCTGTTACTCTTAGAAAAATAATAAAAAAAAAAGTCATGTTCGAGATGTAGCTACCTGTTACGCTGAATTACAATCCTTCTAATTTTAAAAATGCTCTTGAATTTGTTCTGCTAAAAAAGTCGCAACTTTGGAAATATTAAAAGGCCATACATAGGAGAACTGAATGTCAGCGAACTTCTTTCTTGCTCTTTCAATAGCTTCCGGTATATCTTTTTCTGAGTGTTCGCCACCACGAGTCATCATGGGAGTAATTATGATAATTTTTTCAGAACCTTCCTTGCTAGCTGCTTCGAAAGCTTCATCTAAAGAAGGAGAACAAAATTCATTAAAACCAACTATCACTTTAGAACCCGTCTGACTTGACATTTCTTCAGCTAAGTCGTTTGATGCATAAAAGTAAGGATCATTTTTTTGAGTTCGTGTCCAATTCCGCATTTTTTCGTCCAATTCTTCGTATTGTTGCTGCATAACTGGAGGTGGTGGTCCTGGCATATTTTCTAAACGTGAATGGAGCATAAAATAATCGAGAGTTTCTTTTTGGGGAAAATCATTAGGTGGCATTCCATGCATCGCAAGAATTATAACTATTTTCATGATATTATTATAAATTTTAAATTAAAGTTAAAACTTTTCAATTAAACGATAACAAGTGTGAAAAACTTCTAAAAAAATATTATTACATCCCAAACTGGGTTAAAATACACTCATAAAATAAAAATAAGTAAAAAAAATTTAAAGCCATTCTTCTTTAAGGACATCTCCTCTAGTTCCAATTACAAAGTATTTTATTGGAACTTTTCTATTTGCCCTCTTTGCCCCTTCTTGTACTAAACCTAATAATCCAGAACAACAAGGTACTTCCATGATCGCAACAGTAAGTGTGTTAACTTTAGCTCCATCTATTAATGTTTTGATTTTCTCAATGTAAACTTCACTACCCTGGTCAAGTTTTGGGCACGCTATAGCAATAGACTTGGAACTTAAGAAATCTCTGTGAAAATCTCCATAAGAATAAGCAACACAGTCAGCAGAAATTAATACATCAGCACCTTGATAATATGGAGCATTAGGATTGATTAGATGCATTTGAACTGGCCATTGTCTTAGTGTTGAAGATATTTTTCCAGTAGTCTCATTTTTAACCTCAGGTTTATCAAAAACCATCGTTTGAGAGGATGGACAGCCACATTGGGTTGAAAGATCAGGTTTTAATTCTTTTTGAACCGTAGGCTCATCAAAAACCATCGTCTGGGAAGATTGACAACCACATTGGTGAGAATGTTCAGCAACGATTTGTTTAACTTGTTTTAATTCTAGTTCTTCCTTACTTTTTAAAGACTCTAATCTTTTTTCAACAGCTTCCTCGTTAAATTCAGCAGCTTCTCTTTCAATTATTTCAAGCGCACCGGTAGGACACCCTTGGATACAAGCACCGAGGCCATCGCAGAAAAGATCGTTTACAACTTTAGCTTTTCCTTCTATAATTTCAAGAGCAGCTTCAGCACAATCTACGATACAATTACCGCAGCCCGTACAGAGATCTTCATCAATTTTTATTATTTTTCTTACAACTTTATTTTGATGTTCTATTTCAGTCATATTTAGATCAAATAGAGATGAGTATATATTTTTAATTTCGAACATGTTCTTTTCGGCTTGAATTGGTATAATTTTCAGAATATAATAATAAGTTTAAAATAAGAAAAAATAAGTATAAAAACTATGAAAATTGTAATCGTTGGGAATAACGTCGCTGGAACTTTTACAAGTCAAAACATTCGTTTTTTAAATGAAGAGGCAGAGATTGAAATTTATACTCAAGAGCGGTATCCCTATTACACGAGAGTAAATTTACCAGAGTTGATCCCTGGTAAAGTTCAAGCTGAAGATTTGATCGTCTTTAAGGATGATTGGTATAAGGATAAAAAAATAAAGCTAAACCTAAATAGTAAGGTTACCAAAATTGAACCAGATCAAAAAGTTGTCTTTATTGAAGGTCAAGATGACCCTGTTCCTTACGATAAATTAATACTCGCTTTAGGTAGTGTCCCAAATATTCCCCCCATTAAAAACGCAAGAGAAATGGTTGGAAAAGGAGTATTTACACTAAGAACTATAGATGATACATTAGAAATCAAAGAATATATTCAAAACTCCAAAGCAAAAAAAGCGTTAATTATTGGCGGAGGGCTGTTGGGATTAGAATTAGCTAATCAAATTAAGAACGCTAGCTTAGATACTACTGTTGTAGAATTTTTTCCACGATTATTACCAAGGCAGTTAGACGATGAATGTAGTTCTATGCTAAAGAAAGAAATTGAAAATAAAGGCATAAAAGTAGTTTTGAACGCAGCTACCGAAGAAATCGTTGGCAATGGCTCTGTTACTGGCATTAAATTAAAAGATGGGCAAAAATTTGAATCTGACATCATTTTAATCCAAGCAGGAATTAGAGCCACTACTGATCTTGCTCAAACGTCAGGAATTGAAACCAATCGAGGTATTATTGTGAACGAATTTTTAGAAACAAGTAAAAAAGATATTTTTGCTGTAGGAGATTGCATTGAGTATAAAAATCAAACTTGGGGAATTATCCCTGCTTGCATGGAACAGTCAAAAATCGTTGCTGCATCTGTCTTGGGCTTAAAAAAAATAGAATACAAGGGAACCACACCTAAAAATACGTTGAAAATTGTAGGTATGACATTAACTTCAATTGGAATTTTTGATCCCTCAAAAGAAGAAGGTGGGGGCTGGGACATTCTAAAAAGAGCAGACAAAGACAACTGTTGCTATCAGAAGCTGATTTTGAAGGATAATACCCTCAAAGGAGCTATCCTTTTTGGAGACAACAAAGCTATGTCGTTTGTTTACAAAAAAATGGAACAAGATGTTACAAGGCAAGAGCTTATGGATATCCTTGAATTATATCTTTATGAGTGTACTAATTGCGGCGCTGAGTATGACGAAACAAAGATGGAAGTACTTTTCAAAGATTTGCCAGAAGAATGGAAATGTCCAAATTGTAAGCACCCAAAAGAAGGATTTAATAAGAAATAAAAAATTTGTGAAAAATTATGACTATATACCGATGCAAAAGATGCAATTATATTTATATTGACGAAGAACAGGAGATTCCTTTTGAAAAGGTTAAGGAAGACTATAAATGTCCAAGGTGTCGTACTTCAAAGAAATTTTTTGTTAAAAAAACTACTCCTTAAAATTTTTATTATTCTCAAACTCCAAGTTTAAAGGCTAAAGTCTAATTAGATTTATTTATAAAATATTAAATTAATATTTTTAATATACATTCAATTAACAAATCCATAAATACAAATTAATAATATTAAAAGAAAGGTAGTTTATCATGGCTAAATGGGAATGTGGCGCTTGCGGATATGTTTACGACGAAGAAAAAGAAGGAACAAAGTTTGAAGATCTTCCTGACGATTACATCTGTCCAGTTTGTGGTGTAGACAAAAGTTTCTTTACAAAAATCTCAGATTAAACCTAATTAATTATATTTTTATTTTTTTACTTTATAATAAACGATAGGTCATTCGTTAGCTTAAATTTGCCTTAAAACTTCTCTAAAATTTATAAGATAAATAAATTAACTTTAAAAAAACTTTAAAGTTCTAATAAAGTAATTAACAATATTCTATTAATTTTTAAAGGGAGAAGAGAATGTCAAGCTTAGAATTATTAAAAGATGTATATTATGTTGGATATGTAGACTGGGAAGTAAGGAATTTTCACGGATATTCTACTAATCGTGGTTCTTCTTACAATGCTTATCTCGTAAAAGGAGAGAAAACAGTATTAATAGATACCGTTAAAAGACCCTATTTTGAACATTATTTAGCAAAAATAAAATTAATATGCGATCCAAAAGAGATTGATTATTTAATCATTAATCATGTCGAACCGGATCATTCAGGATCTTTTCCCCTCATTCTGGAACATCTTCCGAATGCTGAAATTATCGCCTCGACGAAAGGCGTTGAAATATTAGAGAAACATTATCACGGAGAAGTTGATCAAGATGTTTTTACTAAAATAAGGGCCGTTAAAAATGGAGATACACTTGATGTTGGAAATGGAAAATCCTTTACATTTGTGCCTATACCTATGATACACTGGCCAGATTCCATGGTTTCGTTTATGTCAGATGAAAATGGTAAAAATGTATTATTTTCTAACGATGCTTTTGGACAACATTACGCTACATCTTTAAGATGGGACGATGAGAATGAACTTTCAGAGATAATGTGGGAAGCCGAAAAATATTACGCTAATATCCTCTTACATTTATCTACTTTGATAGCAAAAACAATACCAGTGGTAGAAGCTCTTCCAATTGATGCGATTTGTACCTCTCATGGGATTTGTTGGAGGAAAAACATTCCTTTGATTGTTGAGCGATATAAGAAATGGAGCAGTGGTGAAGTTGATGGAAACACAGTTTTAATCGTATACGATACTATGTGGCAGAGCACTGAAAAAATAGCTAAAGCATTGTATAAAGAGATTAGCAGTAGAGGTCTTACCGTAAGAAGATTTCGATTAACTCAAGCAGATTATAGTGACATTATAACCGAAGCTATGAAAGCCAAAGCTGTTTTAATTGGAAGTCCAACTTTAAATTATGGATTATTCCCAACAGTTGCAGAATATCTGAGTTATCAAAGAGGTCTCAGGTTAAAAAATAAAATCGGATTAGCTTTCGGATCTTATGGTTGGTCTGGAGGTGCTGTTAAAGAAATAATCGAACAGATGAAAGCAACCGGGATGGATGTTATGGATGAAAAGATTGAAATTCAGTTTGTCCCAAAACCAAAGGATCTAGATTTTAAGGATATTGTAGATAAATTAGTTGAAAAAATGAACATAAAATAAAGGTTAAAAAAAATGGATTTTAATTTAACAGAAGCACAACTAGCTTTACAAAAGAAGGCTAGAGAGTTTGCAATAAAAGAAGTTTTACCTGTTTCATTCAGTTATGACGAGCACGAAATTATGCCTATGGATGTTATAAAAAAAGCCTGGAAGTTAGGACTAACAAATCTGGGAGTTCCAAAAGAATACGGTGGGCAAGGATATGGTTTAATGGAAGCCGTAATAGTTGTTGAAGAAATTGCGGCTGCGTGCCCTGGAACTGCTACATCAATTTTTGATAACGATTTAGGCTCAGGACCCATAGTTATTGGGGGGAACGAAGAGCAAAAGAATAGAGTGCTAAAGGATATAACAGAGAATTTTAAATTAATCGCTTTTGCTACTTCTGAACCCGGAATGGGGAGTGACGTAGCTGGAATGAGGTGTCGCGCTGAAAAAGATGGAAAAGATTTTATATTAAACGGAACTAAATATTGGATAACTAACGCAGGATATTCTGATTATATCACCGTTTTCGCAACGACAGATCCAGAGAAGAAACATCGTGGGATAGCAGGATTCATTGTACCAACTGATTATGAAGGAGTTAAAACTGGACCTCATATACCAAAATTGGGCCAACGGGCATCTAATACTTGTTCTGTAGTATTGAAAGATGTGAGAATACCTGAAGAAAATGTATTGGCAAAACCAGGTAGAGGATTTCTTTTAGCTATGCAAACTTTTCAAAAAACTAGACCTGCTGTTGCAGCGTTTGCTGTAGGGTGTGCAAGATCAGCTATGGAATACGCTATTGACTACGCTCAGAAAAGAGAAACATTTGGAAGACCTATAGGAACTTATCAAGGGATTCAATTTAAATTAGCTGAGATGTATAAGGATATTGAAGCTGCGAGATTATTAACTTATAAAGCGGCATGGGAAGGAGATCAAGGATTAGATAGCAATCTTACATCTTCTATGGCAAAAGCGTTTGCTTCAGATGTTGCAATGAATGTTACCACTGAAGCTATTCAAGTTTTTGGAGGATATGGGTATATTAGGACCTTTCCTGTCGAAAAATTGTTTAGAGACGCAAAATTGTATCAAATCTACGAAGGGACCTCAGAAATACAGAGGATAGTAATTGCAAGGTTTATCATGAAAAAATATCAGCACGCAATGCCTAATCTATTTGAAATTAATAGAGTAGAAATCGAAGTGGAAGAAAAAACTAAAAAAGACAAAGTTAAAATAGATAAGACCAGCGATGAATTAGGAGGAAAATGGAAGTGTGTAGTGTGTGGATATGTTTACGATCCCGTTAACGGTGATCTCGATAGTGGAATAGCTCCCGGAACTCGTTTTGAAGATATTCCTGATGATTGGTTTTGTCCGGTTTGCGGAAGCGATAAAACCAAATTTGCAAAAATCTAAACAAATAAACATTCAATTTTTTGCTTTTTTATTTTTACTTTTACAAAATATTGAAATATAGATTCGCACTTTCTAATTTAATAGTTAATTTAAGATTTTTACGAAATTAGGGTTTATTACATGTCTGATAGCAATATCGAAAATGCGGGAATTGTACCTATAAAGGAAAAATTAGCCTATAGCTTTGCTCAAATGCCAGGTACGTTTTATGGAGGTGTCATGGGTGTAATTCAATCCTTTTATTTTGCGTGGATGGGATTGTCAACCATTTGGATAACTATAGCATTAATTATTTATGCGGTTTGGAATGTAGTAAACGATCCGATTTTTGGAAATATAATTGGAAATACTCGGTATTATAACAAAAAAAGAGGGGAAGTTCAAAGATATATCCCATATATTAAATTTGGAGCTCCCATTTTTAGTTTATGTTTTGCTTTGGTGTTTTTCCCACCAGGTGCGTGGAGAGGGCAACCTTCAAATCTTACCATTCAAGTCTGGCTTTTTATATGGTACCTTGTGAGCCAAATTGCCTACGATACTTTGTTTACGCTCGTTCTATGTTCTGTTGTTGCTTTACTCCCTCAAATGACCTTAAATCAAAGGGAGAGAGAAAAAATCCAACTTTACGGTACAGTGGCAACCATACCAGCTATTTTATTTGGTTTTATCGTGCCTGTTATGTACTTAGCAGCTCCTACTTCAGAAACTATTGCTCAGTTTCAATTGCTAGTAATAATTATCGCTATTTTTGGGATATTTCCATACTTAATTCTATCAAGATACGTACGCGAACATAGTGAATATATTCCCGAAAATAAAACTCCCTTATTTAAATCAATAAGACTCGCATTTAAAAATCCATCTTTTAGAGTATATATAATATATGACGGTGTTTCAGTATTATTCTTGAATTTAGTGATGGTAAGTTTACCCTTCTACTTGACGTGGGTTTTAGGACCAATGGAAGGATTTAATATGCTTCTATTCTGGATTGGGCCAATTATCTGCCTGCTTATTTCAATTCCTATTATTCTAAAAATTGCTAAAAAGTACTCAACAAAAGCTTCGATCTCATATTATTTTGGAGCTTTATCCATAGGAGGTTTCTTTAGCTTTTTCGCTGGACTTTCAGGTAACTGGATTCTTGTTTCGATTGGACTCTCAATATTTATGCTAGGTTTTACCGGAGAATTTATTCAACATAATCCCATGAGAGCAGACACAATAGATTACGATTATTGGAAAATTTCGGGAGAAAGGAGAGAGGGGCTCTATGCGGGCATAGGACCATTACTTAGCAAACCCATGATTAGCGTCGGTTTAGCGGTACCACCGGCTTTAATGACTGCATTTGGTTTAATATTTGTGGGTGATGGATTATCAGCAACTCATGGTTTAGCTGCGGCTTCTTTAAGCGTTAACATCAGTATGACTCTTCTACCGGGAATCGTATGTTTAATCGGCTTAATAATATGGGTAAAATTTTATCCTTTAACTGGAAAGGTTGTAGAGATAATGAAAAAAGAAGTAAGCATTCTGCATGAACAAAGAAGAAAAGAATACGAAGAAAAACATAATAAGTAAATTATTAAATTATTTTCCTTATTTCTTCAATTGCTTCTAAAAAATTAGAATGAATTAATGTTGGAATTATTCCTTTGACTTCTAAATCTCGTAAATGCTTCTCTCCGTGTCCAGTTATCATATAGACTGTTTTACAACCTCCATTAATCCCGAATTGTATATCAGATGGATGATCACCGATCATCCAAGAAGATTCCAAATCAATATCCCATTGATTAGCTATTTCTTTTATAAATTTTGGATTTGGTTTTCGACAATCACAATTATCCTCCTTAATATGTGGACAAAAAAAGGTTTTTTCAATTTTAATATGCTTATCGTTTAATATGGATATTAAATAATTGTTATATTTGTGGAAGTCTTCTAATGTAAAATAGCCTTTTCCTATACCAGATTGATTGGTCACTATAAAAAAAAAATAATTTTCCTGTATTTGCTTTAAACCCTCAATAACTCCGGGCAATACTTCTAAATCTTCAATTTTATATGAATAATTTTTATCTTCAATCAAAACTCCATCTCTATCTAAGATAATCGCTTTTCTTGTGCTCATAAATATTAGAATTTTTCAAAAAATTAAAGGTTTAATCTTGTTTAAAAAAATAAAAAGATTACTATCGCTAAATATCCAATCCCTAAAATGATATGATATATTGCGAATAAGCCTCCCACTTTCAATAACCTTTTATAATTTAAATCATCAGCACAATACTTCTTTGAGAGTTCTAAAGTCATCATATCCGCCGCTGAACCTTGAGGTAAGATATTTCCGCCTAAATTAATCCCTAATATAAACGCTATCAGTATGGGGATAGAGGCAAATCCAACAGGAGGTTCTGTTAAAACTTGTATTATCGGAATGAAAAGAACTGTAACAGGTACGTTGTCAAGTAGACCCGAGAGAAGAGAGGTAATAATTAATATCATAATACATAATAAAAATAAATTTGAAGGAGTTATAGCCAACACGAAAATCTCCAACAAGTCAATTATTCCTGCTTTTTCAAATGAAAAAACTAGTATAAAAAGGCTGATAAAAAAAAATACTAATTTGAAATCTACTTTCGTT